>Ga0209589_1009358_pt1 | contig 14842 bp, 9 predicted proteins | sample CowpeawhiteBW_FD_187525 | JGI IMG/M metagenome (GOLD analysis project Ga0209589, IMG submission 187525) | Root nodule microbial communities of legume samples collected from California USA - Cow pea white BW (SPAdes) (version 2) | ecosystem: Host-associated > Plants > Roots > Nodule | place: USA... | reverse complement strand
CAAGCCTTTAGCACAGATACTCAAAACCAAGCCAATATTATCCACACAAAACCAAGAAAAACATCCCACATCACACTGTCTCGCCCAGCACCTCGCTTAGGCTGGAGGGTCTCGCTCAGGCGAGGCAGTCTCGCTCAGGCGAGCCTCCCCCTCGCCTAGGCGAGAGCACAAAAATCAGGTGCATGAGCAACGCAGGATCTCGCTTAAGCGAGATCCCTCTCGCCTGGGCGAGTTGCCTGCTCGCTCAAAAGTCGAGCTGGTCGCCTGGGTGACCTTTCGCGCAACAGCTCTGGGCAAGCTCCTTGTTCATCTCGCCTAGGCGAGTCTGGCTCGCTTGGGCGAGATTAACAGGTCTCGCCACTGTTTCACCTGCAGCAACCAAGTTCTTCACCCAAACAGTTCATACAATATATTCTCAAGCATCAAAACAAAATATCATTCCATCAAATTAATAACCAACTCATACACGGTTCAGAAACATGACCCGAAGTTAAAACCCTAACTTCCCGTACCTGGAATAAGCTAGTAAACGACCCAACACGCCCCCAACACCGAACGCACGAGCACAACAGCTCAAGGAGCGAATGACAGAACTGAAAAGGTAGCGAAACAGAAGCACGATATGGGTTACTTGGGACCCTAGCTGTGAAATGAACGAAAGGAACAATGGAGACGGAAAAGGCTAGCACAGTACTTACATGGAGTAGAGCACAACTTCGAGCTAGTTTGAAGATGGCGAAAAACCTAACCCTAGCAGAGCTCTTTGTGTGAGGGAGAAAGGGTTGACGGCTGCTGCGTTTCTGTGAGAATGAAAGTGAGAGTGGGATTAGGGCAGACCTTAGGACCTTATACGTTGGGCCGGCCTTAGGCCCACTAACTTTAGGGCAGAAAAGTTAACAGATTTTAAATGGGCCTTACAGACATTGTCAGATAGGAATTTCTCATGATTTGTAGTTGTACTCATGACATCTTTATCATCATTTAAAATGAGTATCTTTGATCATTTCTTTGTATTCATTCTTGATAAGAGTATATACAATTATATATGTATAAGTATCAGACGAAGAAGATAAAATATAATTATATTTTATTAAAAAATTAAATAATTTTATTAGGGGGTAGATTTCCATTGTATCAAAATAAAGACATAAAGACATTGCATACAAAATTGGTACCATTCTACATTTTAAATTAACATTGAAAAAAGATATATGTTAGTTAATAGCAATAAAAAATACTACTATAAATATAAACAATATATTGTGATTTTAATTTAATTGACATTTTATTAATTAAATTTAAAATATTTAAAATATATTATTTATCTATATATTGTATTCATATTCAATTTTATTGAAAATTAATGATTTTAATTATGTAATAAATGACAATAAAAATATTGTATTTATGAATTTTATTAAATCTAGTTTTAGTTTTATATATTTTTATCCAATATTTTTGTGTGAAAAAAGTGAGAGTTCATTTCTGTACATTTTACTGTAAAAGAAAAAGATATTAAAATATAAGATAATATTTTTTATGCATAAAATTAAGTGAAATATAAATCTTCATATAAGTTTATACATTCTTAGACATATTATTATATTAAAATAATACATTTGATAGTAATGATAATTGTTATTTTTACATCTAACAAAATATAATTACTCTTCCACATTTATTTTTATTGCTTTCTCAATTTTATTACAAAATAATAACAAATGTTTCTCTCTATATTTTTTATCGATACCTATAATTATATGAATGTCTTCTTCCAATAAATAAGATAAAATAAGAAAAAATTACAATTAAATGAACTAAAATAAAAAATGAAAATCTAAATTGTAATAACAACAAAAAATTAAATCAAATTAATAAAGATCAGATAAAATATGATTCCTCAAATTTACTAACTACACTTATATCCCGTTTCTAAAGCATATTATCTAAAAAACATGAGAAAGAGAACTTCCTCATTCACTAACAAAATCTATGGAACTAAAAAAGTGAATGAATTTTTATAATTAGTAAAGAATTAAAACAATTACAATTAAAAAAAATAACCTACATATCTAAATAAAATTTTAAACCACTATGTCCTCTAAAGATACCAAATGCTACATTTTCATATGATACAATATGCTAAATTCGATGTGAATATTCAAAATCGGCTCAAACATGGTAAAAGAAAAAGTCAGACCCATGCTTGTCTGTCCTGAAATCCCTTTACTATGTTTCTTCATTTATGAATTTAATAATGATATTTACTTTCACCCATTAGATTGATTCACATGATTTGGAACTTTCAGGAATATAACTTTATTAGATCTATTATATAAGAGATTTCAAATTGTTAAAAATTAAAAATTTGAAGTAAAAAGTATAGTAAAACAATTGAATCATCCCACCAAACACTTCACAACGTATTTATACAGTAAAAACATATAAAAAATTACATTTGGAAAATGAAATTGAACAATTGGGGGTTACAAGGGTAGTCGTTATCACAAAACATGTTTAATTGATATATTCTTCCTTTATTGTTTATATTTTTTCCAAATTAATAAAAAAAAATTATGAAAAATTGAATTATGGGATCAGTGTTATAAAAACTATGTTGAACCATTCAGTTGAAATTGTTCAATCCAAGACTGGATTATAGCAAGTCCATACCATTTTTTGGATCAGAAATGTTAAGAAACAATTATAACTGGGGTATAATAGTAAAGATGAATTCAATAATGATTAATGTAAGGTCAATTGTGATAATCTGTTGGTTGAATTATCTGAAAGTCTTTCTGCCTTGATTCCATAATCTGAATTCGATGAATCGAGGAATCATAACATTTAGGTTGATTCTGCACACCAAAATCTGGAAAGGATAACACTAATAATAAAACCTTATTCCACTGGGTAAAATTAGTTATATAGATTACATAATCAAATCAGTTCCATAAAAAATAAAGACTCTTGCATAAATATCAAACATGGATCATTCATCATTCACAAAGAACATGAATAGTGTATAAATAATTTAAAAAACCAAGGATCATGTTAGATTAAATTATATTTCAAATGTCCAACTAAGTAGAACTATATTAGATTATGTTTCAATGTCTTCTTCTACATTTAGATTTGGTGAAAAAATTTAGGACTTTGTTAAAAAATAAAGATGTCAATGATTTATGAAACATATTTGTAATATTTGAAGAACCTGGTATATTAATACTTCGGGAACAAATTTGTGGAGAATCAACCAACTTCTTCTTCTTCCTCCATCTTTTGATTCATTTTTTCCATTCTCTTCAAAGACATATGCATTTTAATTTTGAGACCATTCAGAATGAATCAACGGAGTAAATATGATTATACCTCTAGTTTGAAGCTTTTGAGGAAGTTGATTTAGAACTATATTTGTTTCTGTAGTTTTTATTCATATTTGTGTTTTTTTGTTCTCTGAAGAACAAATATCACAATGTTATAAAAGTATACATGATGAGATACCACAAATAACATTGAGATAGATAATTGTTACTCTTATTGTCCAACTTTTCAGTAGGAATCATCATTCTGGTAATTTTTGTTTCTTCATGATTACTTTCATCCATAACACAATGGCGCTTGATAGAATGTCAATATCAAAGATATACAATAATGTTTTCTGAGTAGAAAATTGGAAGAATTTACTTTTGTGTACATTTTTTAGTAGTATTTGTTGACTATGACATTTTCATTTTTTTTAAAGAACACTTATGTATTATTATTTTCAAATATTTATGATATGAATATTTAATTATTTTTTTTTATTAAATTTGAACGTTATTGTACTACAACGTAGAATCATAAATAATGAACACCATATTTTTTAGAATATATACCCAATTGGAAAGTCATACTTCCATTTATTGTTTTGTAGGTAAATGAGTGGTTTCTTTGATGCAAAAGACTACAATTCCTACTTTTCTGTTCAATATATTATACACTGAAAGTACAATTTCATTCCAAAAAACACATGAAAATAATAAACTATTTTAAAACTATTTGACAAACAATATTTTTGATGAAAAAATTGACAATATATTTTATATGAAAAATTTACAAAATATGACTACAACAACCTCACATTATATATAAGGAACTTTTTTCCCATTTCATATATGAATTTTAGTTATTTTTCGACCACAATAAATGAACAAATTTTAAACAACAGTAACTAATACATTAGTTATAACAAAAAATTAAATATAGTATCTTTAATTCAAATGAATTAGTATAAATTAAAATACAATAGGTTTAACTAAAATTAAAATTGACGTTGAATGATAGTTAATTAAACGTGATCTCAATTAATCTTATCATATAAATATCTTAATATATATTTTCATAAGTCATTTTTATATTTCAATTAAATAAAAATACTTAATATATATTTTTAAAAATCACTTTTATATTTCAGTTAAATAAAAGTCATTGTTTTAAAAAGTTTAAGAGTTATCAGAGTAAATGACATATTCAATAGATGTCAAAATTAATTTAATAGGATGTCAAAACTTTTATAAAGAATTATAAACATAAAATTATTTATCACTGAATATTCAATAAGATGTCAAAATCAAATTTTCAAACAAACGTGTTATATTTGAATAGATAAAACAATATAAAATATGTAACCCAACACAATACATACATAATTTTAATTATATAAAGTAAATATCATCATAATTGTTTCATATCAATTGTCAAACAGAATCTTTCCATATTTGGTATTCCAAAATATTACAATATTGTCTAAGGTAGGATGACCACAATTTGGTAAACATTTCACATATAAGGTAAACATATTGTTGATTATGTTGTCATGTCTACTTCAAAGAATACTGGTACCTTCGGCCAATATGTTCTTAAAAACAAAGTCCTTCCACCCTTTATCAATTTGTATTAGAATAATCATAATAATTAGTATTTCATTGTTATTTATTTATTTGATATTATTTGACTTTATAAAATTTCATCAACATCTCATTCAAAGATAAAAATTGAACAATAAAATGTCAATTCCCAAACCAAATAGATACTTTGCATAAAAATAATGTAAATCGAAATGAACATAAATAAGTATGTTTGAATAAACTACTCATAATAATAATTTGGTTTTACCTCATTCCATTAACCTTTCATCAACAACCAAACAAAATCTAAAGTATTTAGACATGTGGTTTGCTTTTCTATTTATAGCCTAAAAGGTAAGGGTGTCAAACTGAGCCAACCCAGTTTATACGGGTTGTGTAAGACCCGAGAAAATTAAATAGTTAATCAAATAATTATTTAATAAATGCGGGTAACAAAAGCCTTTAAAGCATTTAATGCGGAGTGTTATGATGTGGAAAAGTGCTAGCTCAAATGGTTGAGAGTACTTTATTTTGTAAGAGGATTTAGGTTCAAGTCCTATGTATGCTAATTGTGTGTTATTTTTATTTGTGCATTATTTATTGATATATTTGAATGTTAGATGTGATGATATAACGCTAGAATTATAGGAATTATCACAAATATGGATTGGTTGAATTGGTTGTGCATTTGACTTGGTAGTTGATGGGATGTGGGTTCAAACCTTGCTAAGAACCAAAACTAAACTATCTTTTTGGCCTAATTTTGGCCTAATTTTATTTTTGCATGGAATTTGAAAGGGGCCGCGTAGCCTAGTTGCCTAATGGGCTGGGAAAACCTAGATTACTATTCATTGAATAGCCATTAAGCATCTTTTATGGTAATTTTCGTTTTGGGTGGAGTAAAGAGTAATTAGAGTGGTAATAAGTTATAGAGAGAGAGAAAGAGAGAGAGAGAGAGAGAGAGAGAATTAGTGACGGGAGAGATGCTGTATTGCGTATAACCTAGTTTCAGGGTTTTTGTCTCGAGTTGCTTGGCGGTGGGTTGAATTCCGTTGGGGTATTTTTGCCTAAATGAATGAATGATTATACTTGTATGTTGTCATTTTCAGTGTTTAGAATTTGGGTTGTGATTATGAAATTTAAAGGTTCATTTACGTGCTGGGAGGATTCTGAATTCTCAAAATTTGATGTTCATGGTATCTTAGTTAAATTGATATGAGGTTATGGAATGGATAGTAGCGTGACATTGTATTAATTCTGAAATGTGAATGGGTATTAGCCTACTGAAAATGAAGAAAGGAAAGATTGGGGTCGTAAGAACAAGAAACCTAGAATATTGCCCAGGAACTGTCGGGCCACCTGGCGGCATCTTATTGGCTGCCAGGCAATAGTAGTTGGTCACCCCTGTTGTGAGAAAGCTGGTACAGTGGCTGCGAGAGAGATAGTGGGTGAATGGTATTGGGAGAAAAGTTATTATGACTGGAGGAAATATAGAGAAAATAGAAGGTTGTTATGGTTATAGGTAGTGTATGGATTTGGAGAGTGCAATTGGAGTGCTTTGAAGTTTAATAGATAATGAACATTCATGGGAATTAATAATCTGAAACCAGGGAACTATGACTGCAGAGAATAATTATACTTAATAAGGGAAGGACAATGGAGTTGGATATACAATGAGTGTTGGAAGGGTGTGGTAACAATTGGTTAAGTGTGGAATTGTGTGTTAATAAGTCGAATTGAGCACTATAGTGGAGTTAGAGTTGTGTACTATTGTAGGTGGCTAAATCAGTGTGTACAAGAGAGGGAAGGATGAATCATGTAGTTTAAAAGGGTTGAATGGTAAACATGAATTATAAGGAAATCAAATCGTGTTGCGGTGAATGAGTAAGTAGACCTAGGTACTGATACAAAAGTGCGCAATACTGGTTGCAAGCTATCTGGATTGGAGAACAGACCAAAGAGAGTGCAAAAACCAGCAAAAGTGTGCTTCTGGTATGGCGCCTAGCTGCCTGTTGATACCGCCACACGATAGGACAACGTTAGAGGTCCCTGCACCGCATGGCGCCTGGCGGCAAGGTGTGCCCCGCCAGGCGGTGACTATAACACAGTGGGTCTAGGAGAGCACTGGTGCTTGGTGGTGAGGAGGTACCGCCAGGCGATCTGGACCTGTTTCGCTTTGTGGCGCTTGGGGCTGCGCCGGGCAGAAAAAAAAAATCCAACAGGCTATGATTTGTTATGTGTTGCGTGTTAAGCAATGTTGCTATACTTGGATCAGGAGATGTTGTGCCATAAGCGGGTAGGTTCATGGATGGTGGTTAACATGTGATGATATGAGCAGGGAGGTTCATATCTAGTTACTCTCGCGTGGGAATACGAGCGAGGTAGGTTCGTATGTTCCGTGCTCACACTTGAGAGATGTTACGTGCGGGGAGGTACGTGGCTGGTGAATCACATGTGTTGGACTACGGGCGGGTAGGTCCGTAGAGCAGGACTACGAGCGAGGAGGTTCGTAGAGGCAGGACCACAAGCGGGGAGGTTCGTGTGAGCATCATATTCCTGAGTCCAAGGCTAACCATTTTGTGTGATTTGAAGACTGAGAAGTCTTGGGGTTAAGGTCTTGGCCAAGAACTAAGTAGATTGATTAAGATGGGTGTATGATTTATCTTGTGTATTATATATATGTTATCTTTATTTTTATCAGCTCACCCTTTCTGTTTGTGTATGGCGATGATCGCGTGATTCGTTACACGGGAGCAGATGTTGATACAGGTGATGCTAAGGATGCTCAGGCGACGGAGTGAGGGCTAGCTTGGGGATTAGAGCTAGGAGATTTTTACTTAAGCTTGTTATGTTTTCAATTATGAATAAGAACTTTGGAACTTGTAATACTCTAGCTATTTATGTTTTATAAATTTTGGCGCGTGTTTCACATTTTAAATTTTCCCGCGTTTGTGAATAATAATATTGCAGATTTTGAGATTCAATTTCCTATTTTTCATTATTTATTTTAGTAATATTTTTAGGGATGTTACAGGTTGGTTCATCATGCGTTGAGCTAAGAAAAGGCTAGCTCAACTCGGCTTACTTTTTTTGTGAGCTAGAAATTTTACAATCTGATCTGACCTACCACGGGTCGGTGAATTAATTGACTTAATTTATATTTTATAATAGTGAAATCAAAATGTTCACCTAATTCTCAAAATATTATTATAAAGATAATAGTTAAAGATTAAAGTATCAACGTATATAACATGATAAACAACTTAGTTAAACATTTAAACTATTCAAATATTATTGAGCAACATTCTAACATTTAAAAATATAAAATTGTGAACCTATATAATTAGAAGTACCAAATAATTATAACAAAAAAAATTAAACATTGTAAAAAAATGGTGGTGGTTTAAGTAGGCTAACCCACCTTCAACCCGGATCGAACCCATTTACCCATGGGTTAAGTGAGTTAGGCTCAGTTCAACCCACTTATGAAAAAACTGATTTTCTATCAGCTCAACCCTGCTCAAATACGTGGTGAGCTTGGTTGGCTCACGAGTTAGAACTCATTTTTACATCTCTATCAGTAATGGTTAATTACCGATGGAAATGAGTATCCTTGCTTAAATTACCAACAAATATATTCATCGGGAAGGTTCCATGTGAAATTTTTGACTTAATTACCGATGAAAAATGACATAATTATCGAGGGATCAAATCCTTCAGTAAAGTAATGGTTAAAATACTCATTTGGTCCATGTTTTTGTTGAAAAATCTCAAATAAGTCCTAAGATTTTTTTTAGTCTCAATTAGGTCCATATTTTTGAAAATGTGTAACAATTAGGCCCATTCTGTTAGTATAGAGTTAACGGTGTTAAAGATGTGCCACGTGTCAGCTCCACATTTTTTTGAATTTTTTTTAAAAAAATTTAATTTTTTTAAAAAATTTTTTTTGAATTTTTTGAATTTTTTTTTGAAAATTATTCATGCCACGTGTCACGTCAGTATTGTGCCACATGTCTAGTCAATAAGGTGACACGTGTCAAATCATTGTCTGAATCTCAATTTGGTCCATATATTGTTATTTTTATTACATTTCAGTCCATTTTTTTTAAATTTTTTAAATATATTTATTTTAACTTTTTACAAAATTGTTTTAAAATTTTATATTTAAATTTATAAAATTATTAATTTTAAACCAACTCTAACATTTGTATATAAATTATTTAAAACAATTTTGTAACAAGTTAAAATAAATATTTTAAAATTTTAAAACAAAATATAAAATAAACTTAATATTATTAAAATGTTTAATAACAATATCATTATAAAATTTATATAAAAGTTAAATTTGATCTCAATTTGGAAATGATGAAATTGAAAATTAAAAAAAAATGGATTGAAATATAATTAAAATAACAAATATATGGACTAAATTGAGATTCAAATAATGACTTGACACGTGTCACCTTACTGACTTGACACGTGGCACAATATTAATGTGACACGTGGAATGAATAATTTTCAAAAAAAAGAATTAAAAAAATTTAAAAAAAAATTCAAAAAAATTCAAAAAAATTCAAAAATTCAAAAAAATGAGAAGCTGACACGTGGCATATCCTTAACACCGTTAACTCTATATTAACGGAATGGGCCTAATTGTTACACATTTTCAAAAATATGGACCTAATTGAGACTAAAAAAAATTTTAGGACCTATTTGAGATTTTTCAACAAAAACATTGACGAAGGGAGTATTTTAACCTAAAGTAATCTATGAAATCAGAATTGCATTTCAGATTCCCCCCTCACCCAAATTTCACTTTTATCCCAAAACGCAAATCAGAGCAAATCCAAAGCAAACTCCCTCCAGCGATCCATCTTACGGTTACCTTGCGATGGCCCTGCATTGACTCTGCCATGACCTTGTTGTTGCCCACCTTGACCCTGCCGTGACGTTCATGGCCAGCAAGGTTCATTCTTGTTCATGGGTTAAGGGAGCTTAGCAATCTCACTCCATCTCATTGGCTATCGTCGTTCTCCCTCTATCTCATAGTCATTTGTCACAAGTGGTAAGTCCCTCATTCTTTAATTTGTTTATCCCTTTATCGTGACTCACTCTCGATGGATTGTGTTTCCTAGGAAAGTGTTCATGTGGGTTAAAGCTTCACTATTGAGAGGCGTCATTGAGAGACTTGAGCCATTGCTAAGGGTGACCACTTTTCCCTTTCTCTCTCAAGCCCTAATTGAGTGATGGTTTTTGTGTTTGGTTTGACTAAGTTGTTTGGTTTTGGATTTGGATTTTATTTTGGTAATACTTCGTTTTGTGCATTAATATAAGGTTCATTTGTAATGGAAAACATTTGATATTATGACTTCATATTTTGGTTTCCTGTGGCTCTCAATTTGGCTATGATTGTGCACTAAAGAACTTTATATCATTATTTGCATCATTCATAGCAAGACTAATTTGGCAGTCTACTCCCAACATCCATCCAAGTTATCAATTTTATTGAGCAAGAAGAATCTAAATATTGGGTCGTGGTGTCAAATGTGTTTGAGGGAAGACAAGTTGATTGGATAACATCTCACTCAAAATTTGACTTGGTTCCGTTAACTTCTATAGAAATAGGCATCAATAACAAGGTATTTGGAAACCATCTTACCTCTCTTACACAGATTGTACAAATGAAAATTTATTTTGTTTGCTTTCCTTTGTTTTATTTTCGTGTCAAAATCATTACCATTCAAATTATATAAATGCAGTTATTTTCTTTATTACGTGCTTATGTAGATTCTTACTCATTTCAAGATTAGTTCTTCTTGTCCCTTAAATTGGTTAGCAACATTAGGCAACATCATGAAGTTTGGAGGAAAATAAGCAATTGAAGACCAAGTTTCGATCCTTTTAATCACTAGTTATGCAATATTTCTCTCCTTATGCTTAGACCCCTTTTCAGCAACCACAAGCAAACACTAACCAAAAAAACTCCAAAAACCCACAATCCTACTCACACACTCAACAACAAAATAATTAGGATGATGAAAATTGAAAGCTACGATTGAGAGAAGGCAAAGGAAATTTCATAAATTTTGCGTAATTTCATAAATTAAATCAACTTTGACATTTTGTCCTTCAAAGATAGTATCATAAGCTCTACAACTAATTTTTTTTTTTTACTTCTTGAAAATTGAAGAGAGAGTACTATATTTTCTCAATTTGATCTTCTTGGAATTGTTGGAATCCAAGAGAGAACTATATGTTTTCTTTTGAGAAAAAAAAAGTCAATTTAAGACTAAAATTGCAAGGCAGGGTAATGTTAGGATTTACTAATTGTTCTATTTTCATTAAATAAAGATTAAACCTCTTAGTTGAAGTTTAAATAGAGATCCTTACATACTTTTAGGGGTGGCAATATGGGTCTTGCCCGCATGCCCACAAAAATAATACGGGGTGGACCAAGATAGTGAACTCGCAAGCCCGCCAGTGACTTGGCCTGTAGCCCGCGCGGGATGGCCCATAAGCCCACATAAAAAAAAATTTGCACTCTTGATAAACTTGCATTAACGTTCCAAATTTATGTATGACTAGAAAAGACAAGTATTTTGTATTTTTTTATGTGCTAAAATTTGAAGAATACATCGTGTATGTAAAAGTACGAATATGAATATGATCAAAATGTTGAATTATCAATTATCATCCAACTCTCCAAAGTTTTTTTCTTAATTTTGTGAACTTCTTAAAATTTTCTAATTTTTTGAACATTGAAAGTTTTATCATAAGAATTTAAAAAAAAATTAAATAAAAAAAGCAGGCTAGCCCACGAAATCACAGACCGTACTTATGCGATTCGGGACTGACCGGCCCGCATTATACGGACCAAGTGCAGATCGAGCCTAAATGGGAGGACCGGCCACTAGGGGTGGGCATGGATTGGATTTTTAATGATCCAATCCACATCCATTTTAGATCCAAATAATTGGATTAGATTTTTGACCCAAATCCACTTTTTTAGCAAAAGTAGTTTGGATTTTTTTTAAATCCAGATCCAAATATTTCGATCCAGATTTAAATCCAATCCAAATATTTGGATCAAATTCAAAATTCAGAATCCATTTTTTATAAAAGAAATTTAAATTGAATTTTTTAAAACTTGTGTCATTAAGGCTCGGACGGGCCCGACGACCTGGACGGGCCCGACGACACGAACGGGCTCGACGACCTGGACGGGCCGGACAACACAAACAGTCTCGTCGTCCCAGATGGGCCCTACGACCCGAACGAGCTTGATGACCCGGACAGACCGAACAAACTGGACAGGCCAAACGACCTAGACAGACCCGTCCAAACAGTCGGGCCCAATTGGGTAGTTGGGAACATTCGAGTCGTGGGGCCCATTTGGGTCATCGGGTACGTCAAGGTCGTCAGGCCCGTCCGGGTCGTCGGGCCCATCCGGGTCATCGGGCATGTTCGGGTTGTCAGGCCCGTTTGGTTCGTCGGGTTCGTCTGGCTCATAGGGCCCGTCCGAGACGTTGAGCCCGTTTGGGTCGTAGGGCCGGTCCGGGTCGTCCGACTCGTTCTTGTAGTCGTGCCCATCCGGGTCATAAGGCCCGTGTAGGTCGTCAGCCCCGTCCGAGTCGTCGGGCCCGTTCGGTTTGTCGGGCCCGTCCGGGTCACCTGGCCCGTCCAGGTCGTCCGACCCATCCGTGACTTAAGGCCCGTTTGGGTCGTCAGGCCCGTTCGGGTCTTTGGGCCTACCTGACCCGTTCGGTTCTTTGGGCTGCCTGACCTGTTTTTGTCATTGGTCTTGCTTGGTCCGTTCGGGTCCGCGTGACCCTTTCAGGTCTTCGGGTCCGCCTGACCCGTTCGGGTCTTCGGGCCCGCCTTACCCGTTCGATTCTTCGAGCCCGCCTGACTCATTCGGGTCATCGGGCCCGTCTGACCCATTCGGGTCTTCGGGCCTGTCTGACTTGTTCGGTTCTTCAAGCCCGCTTGACCCATTCGGGTCATCGGGCCCGCTTGGCCTGTTTAGGTCTTCGAGCCCGCTTGGCCCATTCGGATCTTCGAACCTGCCTGGCCCGTTCGGGTCTTTGAGCCCACCTGGCTCATTAGGTCATTGGGCTCGCTTGCCCCGTTCGGGTCATTGGGCTCACTCAAATTTTCCGGATCGTTGGGCCCGATCGACTCGTTCGGTTTGTCGAGCCCACCTAGCCCGTTCATATCTTTAGGCCCGCCCAACCTCTTATGGTCGTCGGGCCTGCCCGATCTGTATAGGTCGTCGAGCAAGGCTCGTCCAAGTCTGAATTTAGCATAGTTCATTTCAACCTTTAGTCTAACCCAACTAAAAATTTAAATTGAAAATTTGGATTTGATTTTTTGGATTATCCATATTTAAAAATCTTGATTTATAAAATGGATATCCAGTCTATAAAATATATAAAATGTAGATTAGATTGAAATCCAGATCCATTAAATGGATTTTAAATGGATTGGATTTTTAATAAAATAGATTATAAATGGATTGGATTGGAACAAAAGTGGATTGGATCAAGAAAATTAGATTTTTTGTCCACCCCTACCGACCACATTGTCATAACTACATACTTTGCACACATCTTGTAGTTCCTTACTTTTTTACTTTTCTCAAAGTTCCTTACATCTTGTAGTCTTTCTTTCTTTAAAATTTTATTTGCGTAACTTTTATCAAATTATATAAAATATGATTTTTTAACACACAATAAATACATATGATGAATTTCATTCTCCACCACCATTTACTGTTTCTTCACACATGGGTTACGAATTGGTATTATATAAAAGTTTAACAGAACGACAATACTATACATTCAAATGAAAATTTAATAGATCACGTAAAAGTTTAAGATAATTATAGTAAAAATATATTATACATAGTAATCCATGTTGAGATTTAAGTCAATGTGCAGGGCCAATGCATGTTTGCGTGCATGGGTTTAGTTTCTGTTTCTTTTCTGTTGGGTCTGTTACTCCTTTTTCAGTGTATATAAACACCACTGCTTTTCATACGTAAATAATATGAGGAAGTCTTCATTCTCTATCAGTAGCTCTCTCTCTTACATGGTATCAGAGCTTTTTACGGTCCAAGGACGTGAGCTTCGTGTGCCTGCAACCAAATCAGAAGCTGTGTGTGGTGCAGTTTAGTGAGAGTGCAAAGTGGAAGGAGTGGTGTCTTGGTTCGTAATCAAGAAAGGTTCCCGTGCATTCTTGATCTGGTTCGTGGTGTAGCATGGCTGATATGGGTGGGATGATACAAGGGGGTCTACCTATCTTTGATGGTAGCATGTTCAACGATTGGAAGATTAAGATGAATGCGATCTTCATCTTTCAAGATGTGGCTGAAGTTGTTGAGCATGGTGTTTCACCACCGGGTGCGAAGGCTACTGATGATGATAAGAAGGCTTACAAGATTCAACACAAGTTAGATGGCAAGGCAAGGTACTTGATCTATCAATGTGTTAGCTCACCGATCTTTAATAGGATCTCCATGGCGGGCACAGCCAAAGAAGCGTGGGATATCTTGGTGGCTACGTATGGTGCGGGGGATAAACATAAGAAAGTGAAGCTGCAGGCTCTGCGAAGGCAATTCGAGTTCCTCATCATGGAAGAAAATGACTCGGTGGTTGGGTTTCTCAACAAAATTCAAGAACTTGTTAACGGCATGCGTTCCTGCGGTGACAAAGTGTCTGAACAACATATCGTGAACAAGGTGTTGCGGTCACTTCCTCCAAGATTCGATCATCTTGTAATTACCATTGAAGAGACGAAAGATCTGGATGCTCTAACCTTCCAGGAACTGCAACATTCGCTTGAAGCCCACGAGTTGCGCATGTCTGAGCGGAGATCCTATCAAGAGCAGGTTCTTCATGCAAGAACAAATGGAAAGCAGAAAAAAGATTCCAAGAAAGGATCTAAGACAAAGA
>Ga0209589_1009356_pt1 | contig 14843 bp, 8 predicted proteins | sample CowpeawhiteBW_FD_187525 | JGI IMG/M metagenome (GOLD analysis project Ga0209589, IMG submission 187525) | Root nodule microbial communities of legume samples collected from California USA - Cow pea white BW (SPAdes) (version 2) | ecosystem: Host-associated > Plants > Roots > Nodule | place: USA... | reverse complement strand
TTTTTTTTATATATATATATATATATATATATATATATATATATATATATATATTTTAATTTTGGTTAGGTTTGTTCAATTTGATATTTTTTTTTACTATTCTATTAGGTCTTAATTTTTTTTTTTCAAATCTTGTCATTTTTTTCCTTTTTGCTGACAGCGTTGACATAGTTAACAATGTACATGTCACGTGTCAATTTGTAATATTTTTTATGTTTTAAAATATTTTTTTAACTTTTTTAATTCAAAAAATTTGTTCACATGTAAAGTCAGTATTGTGTTTTACGTGTTAGTATCAATGTCACATGTTTAGTCTTAATTTTTTTTAAATATAAAAAATTTTGATCATTCCGAAAGCAAATTTATTTTTTATATAAATGTTATACTAATAATTTGTTTTAAATTTACATTTTTATTAATTATTTATTAAATTAAATTATAAATTCTATATAATTCTTATATTCGATTATTAAATAAAATTTTATTATTAGTAAAACATAAATTTAATATTTATAAAAAATTATAATATTTCTAACATTTTTTAAATGTCAAGTAAAACATAAATTTAGTTTTCTAATATTTTTAAATATCTAGTAAAACTTAAATTTAATATTTCTAAAATATTACTAATATTTTTAATATTTTTAAATGTCAAATTTAAAAATATTAATATATTTAGAATATAATTTTTAGTAGAAAACATTTAATAATTATATTATATTAATATTATAATAATTTTATTCTATTTAATAATTGAATCTAAGTATTATATTAAATTTATAATTAAATACAATAATTTATAATTGAATTTTAAATATAATTTAAAAAAATTTCAAATTTAATAAAAATATTAGTATAATATTTATATACAAATGAAATTTAGTTTCAATTTGAAAGGGGAAAAATTGTTTTATTTTAACAAAAATTGATACTGAATTGAACAAAAATAATGAATCTAAGGGTTGAATTGAACAAAAGATAATGACACAACTATGAACTAACATATGACACTGACATTGACATGCGACACAATGTTGACTTGACACGTGAACAATTTTTAAAAAGAAATTAAAAAAATAAAATTTGGAAAATAATAAAAAAATTAAAAAAATCACAAATTAACACATGACATACACAATTCATAGACGTTAACTATTTAAATGTTAGCAAAAGTGACCAAATTGAAAAAAAAAATGACAAAAAATAAAACTTAATTGAACATTAAAACAAAATAAGAACAAAATTGAACAAACTCGACAAAAATAGGGAGCAAAAAGTATTTAAGTTAATGTATTACTTGTGTTTATTATTTGGATGCAGTAGAAAACAACCACTTAAACAAATTAAGTTGCGAACTAGGCGAAAAATTTTGTAAGGTAATGATTTTTGAATCATTCCAAAAATAGGGTAAATTTTATTTGTTTTCGAGAAAATTAAGGATCTTAACATCTTATGATGAAATGAATTGTAGGATAAAGATTTCACTCACATATGGATGAAACCAATCAAAATATAATTTTGTGTGATGGGAATTGCACATGTAATTGAGAGAATTATACAATTGGGAAGTCATTTGGCTGAGAAAGTAGTTGAAATTGCATTTGTTATGAGTTGTTCAATGATGAGGATTTTGGTTGATGTCATTAATGGATGTTGGTTCCATAACATGTTCATTAGGAATAACGTGTTTAAAAGGATGAGTGCAACTTTGATTGGCACCTGTGCACAACCACAAAACGGTTCAATCCATCTGTCTAAACACAATTATTATTTGGACTCAAAAGTGTGTTCTAGCTTATCATTGATATAGATACTGTCATTGTCTTGTGCCGAATTTTCACTATTGAGTTCAACTTATTTGTTGTGTTTTCTTGGAGTTTAAAGGCTTCAAGATAATTCCCAAATTCTGAATACCATGCAATCAGAATCTAGGAAGGTTGCTTCAAGAACTAGACCTACTACCTCAAACCCAAAAGGAAAAAACAATGGTTTAATATATGGTTTTGCTTCCTGATTTGGCTTGGATTGCGGGAAACTTATTTGCGGATTGACTCAAAGGTTTGGAAGACCCAAAACAAACTTAAGATGAGGTTTTTTATTTAAAATTTATTTTTTTAACTTTTTTTTTATATAATTTATTGTTTAAATTATCAAATTAATTTCATTTAATATTTCTTTTCAATACATGATAAGACTAATTCGTTCAATATTTTTATATATTTTTAATTGTTATCATAAGTTTGAGACTTAAACTTATCATTATCACTAACTACTTCTCTTTTTCTATTGTTGCTTTCACGTATATTTATATTTTTATTATCTTGTTCATTCATAGAATAAAACATCCACTTGTTTTTCTAATTCATTCTTCATGTCTATTTTTATAAATTTATTTTTGTGATGCAACTAAAGCTTCAAATTTTCTCTTCTTAAATTTTGAATTGCCTGATTCAAATTTTTTAGTTGACATATATATATATATATATATATATATATATATATATATATATATATATAAAATAAAAATTTGTAATACATAAAACACTACTAAAAGTAAGTATATAAAAAAGAGAGTTAAAACAATAAATCTGGTTCTGGTTGTCAAGAAAGTAAACTCGATCTTAGACATGTAGTATCTTGAAGTCTCAAGCCTCTTTCTATTTCTCATGTCTAAACTTTTTCATAAACTGCAAATTTATTTTGAGATTAATCATTAATAAAAATAAATAAAAAAATTATTGTTTCTCAACTAGAACCTTAAACCATAAACTCTAAACAAAACCATACAAAAGAAATGCATTTCTAATCCTAATACAAATTCAATAAATTGAATACAAACAACATAAACACAAATAGAAAGAAAAATATACTTACAAAAAGTGAGAATAAAAATATTGTTACACATAGACAATATGAGATTCAAAGAATGAAATTTGTTAAAATGTTTGAAAAAAAACTTATAGAGTAGAAAAAAGTAAGGCCATGTAAGGAGTGAAACTAAAAGATAAGCGGTCACAAAGAAATAAAACAAGAAAATAAAATCAAAATTGAAGTCATATATAAAAGAAGAAAATATAATCAAAGTTGCAGTCACATATAGATAAAAGAAAAGAATAAAATCAAAACTAAAGTCACATTAAGATAAAGAAGAAAATATAATCAAAATTAAAGTCACACAATAGAGATAAAAAAAGAACATAGAATCAAAATTGAAGTCACATATAGATAACAAAAGAAAATAGAATCAAAATTGATTATAAAAGAATAAAGATAACTAATCATTCTTTTTTTCTCGAACAAATTTATAATTTATTCAAATAAAATTAACTCATTAAATATCATTTTTAATACTAGTGAAAATTAGCATACACTAATAATAATTTAATTAGATTTTATTCTCAAACATAAATATATAATTAATTTAATAGAAGTATATTAGTACTATTTATTTAGGCCTCTCTTTATCTTAGACATAATTTTATAATTAATTTAGCAGAGTTATATTAGTGCTATATTAATACTAAAAAAAATTTTGAGGCTTTCTTTTTTCGAACGCCTAAAGCGAATATTTTACGTGTTTTACCCTTGAGACAACCCACTTCTTGGTTAAATATGGGAAGATTTCCTGGATGGATTTTGATTGAGGTTTGATGAATGTTTTAAGTTAGAAAACGTTGTTTTATGCTCTTAAGTTGAATGTTGATGGTTGAAGATGGTCTAGTTAAAGTCAGCCTATTGAAAGTTAAACATAATTATAACTTAAGAAAGTGCTAAGGATTAGAAAGAATCTTGCACCACTCAAACTCATTGAAATAAACATGTATAACAATTTATCACTTGAGACTTAACTCACAAGAATCATAAAGAGAGGAGTTTTCCTTCTCATAAACACTTCAGACTTTTGCACATAAATGAATTTTCTTCGAAAGTAAGAGTGTCTACATTGTCAACGGTTGGGTAAGGTATGAGTAGTAGTTTCCACATACCTTATCCGCTGGATAAATATTTGTCTTGTACCCGTCCTCATATCCATGCGGGTATCTGTTAGGTACCCACATATTATTTTAATATCTGTGGATATCTTTAGGTACCCATAGGTATTTAAAAAAAATAAAAAAGTATTTAATAACATATTTTAACCATAAATTCAAATAAAATACAATACATCCTTATCATAAATTGCAAACAAAGTCTAAATAAACTCAAATTCATACTAGTCAAAACAAAATTATACAAAAGTAGATATCAAATGATGTTAAACACAGTAGAAGTTTTTTAATTTGTGCTTGGATTAACAAACCCACTTTAGAATTTAGCGGATACGGGTATCCACAGGTGCGAATACTATGATACTCATAATCACCCTGTTAACATGTGGATATATAAAATACTCATATCCATTACTCGCGGGTATCCATTTATAATATTCATTTTCTATCTGCGATTCTATCCGTGGATATCCATGAATTTTATCCCTATCAACGATATTGATAAATTTTATCTTATTTTTATATTTAATATTATTATACTTGAAAAAAATAGTTTATTAAACAAAAACCATTATTTATTTTCCTTAAAAAAATTGTAACTTTATAGAGCTATTTTTTTTCTCTTTATCTTCGTCCATACTTAAAGTAATTCTTTTTCTTACATCATCTTCTTCTTCTTGAGGAGAATTCATCCATGAATAAGAAAAACATGATTAGTAACAAATGACAATGGAGAATCTAATGCCAAATAATATAATTATATTCGTTAGGTCGAACGTTTGTTACTAGGAAAAAAGCCATAGTTAATATTTAAAATACAATTCTTACTATTTAAGAGAATAACACCTCAAGTTTTATCATTTAATTGTGACTTGATCTATCTACCATCTACCACATGACAATCCCCAATTTTCAACGATTTTGTTACCTTAACAACTTTGATATAAATTTTTAGATTGAACGTTTAAAAGTTATAATTGTAATTCTAATACAATTTTTCACATTTAAAAGTGTAGTCACGGTTTGAGTGTGACTTGGTCTATACAACTTCCATTATAGTTGCGCCCATCGAAGTTAGAAAAATGTGAATTTAAACTTTGTCGAAACCTATCCCAATGTCATATCCTCTACACCGTCCAAACATACAAATAACAACTACTGTACAATTTTTTTTTTCATAAGAAGACTACAACTTTGGCAAATTGTAAAAATATCATTAGGAGAAAGAAAAATCGAATTTGAAGTCTTCGCTGAAACTAAGATGTTAAATACATGGAGCACACATACTAATTCTTCTAAGTTGAATCTCCTTATCCGAAGAAATTTTACTATTTCAAAGAATAAAAATAATGAAATCCTCCCAAATCATCAAACATCTTCAGTTATAGGAATTTTTAGAAGAATGAAAGAAATTCCTAATCACTTTCTAAGTAAGGATACAAAAATCATTTAAGGTCTAATTAGGAACATCATATATGAGAAATAAATTTTATAGTGTTTTAGAAGAAGAATTTCTCGCAAAACATTATAAACACGAATGAGAGATATCAAGCTTTAGCATTCTAAGTATGAACAACTTTAGAAGAAAGATCTTTTCATTATCAGGAATCCAAACTATCTTGAAAATACAAATTTTAAAATACTAATTGTCATTCTAAAAGTGAATCTGCTCACAATTACCATCAATCTAACAATTTTTTTTCAAGATTAGGATCATACAATTCAGTAGCACCAAGCCAACAAAAAAAAATATAAATAACAAGCTTATCATATTTGGTTGCTATAAAATTAATTCTAATTTAATAAATTATGGGTTAAATATGTTTTTTATTCCTCGAGTTTCAGTTAAATTTGAAATTATTCTTTCTTCAAAATTTTTAACCAATTTAGTTCTTCATCTCTATAAATACGTGAATTTAGTTTTTTTAACCAAATTTTATTAAATTTATCTGACTTTAAAAAAATGATAGTATTTGAATTGTTTACACTATTTGACACATTTTCGCTTTAATGTTAATTCAAATATTATCATAAAACGCATTTGAAACGTCAAATAAACTTTAAAAAAAAATGGTTAAAAAGACTAAATCTGTATATTTATAAAGTTTGAGGACTAAATTAGGTCAAAGTTTTGAAGATAGAGTAATTTCAATTTTCAATGAAAATTAAATGACCAAAAACATATTTAACCCATAAATTATTAAACAAAAAGTTGATATATTTTAATTCAAACTTATCTTCAATTTAAGTTTAAATTAATAATTTATATCATAATATGACAATTTCCAAATATATATTTAGTTATTATACAATTTCTTAAAATGTAATGATTTATCAAACTAATATACGCTAAATGTTAAGCTAGACGATTATTTTTTAAATGTGGCGTTTCCATTTTTGTGTTCTTAATCATTTATTTAATTTAATGTATATTTACAAAAGTAGCATAATTTTGGAAGGAAATTTTTAACCAAAACTTTCTTCTTCTTCTTTTCTTTCTTTTATACATAAAAGACACTCTAAAAACATATAATTTTTTTAAAAACAAATTTCTATTATTTAATCATTAAATAGAAATGAGTATATTGAATGTTTTAAAAAGAAAAATATGAGTTGATTCAGAGTCAGAGGTGATAGAGAAGGATCAATCCTGTGAAATAAGTTTCAGGTGGTTTGTGTTTCCCCTTTGTTTCCAAGGTTTGTGCTGAGAAACCTCAACATCTTTTGAGTGCATTATTTCAATTCCATTTTGATGTCATCTTAGTTGGCCAGAGAAGGGACTCCACAATCTACCCCATTTATTCTGCTTATACTTTTATCATAATCTGACACCTCTCTCACCAAATCCTCAATCCAACTTCCCATTTCAAACACCAGATTGGGACCCTTCATTTTTCCACTTTCTAAACATTTCACATCAATCCACCCTCACCCAATTTTGCATAAACACCAAAATTTCCCTTCTCTCATCTTTTCTCTTTTGCTATTTCACTCCTCTCAAATTTATTAAACATAGATCCCCACAACCCACTCAGATTTAACAAGATCCTCCCCAATTAATTCCAACACCTAGTTTCAGATACCTCATAACATTCAAATTCATTTTTTCAGATTTGCTTCGTTGCTTTTTGGCTTCATTCTGGGGAGGCAGTAAAAACCATGCACCATCATGTAATCATCGCCTTCGCTTTTGACAACTATACACACATTGCACACGTGGCGACACGCTTTTATTTCGAATCCATGCCACCAACCATTTCATAGTACACACAAAAATATAAATACAACCAAAATTATCCCCATCCACACGCAGATATGGAACATGATCCAGGGAGGAGAGAGGAAAATACAAAAATTCATCATCTTGCAGTTCCACCAAAACCGCAGCAAAAATGTCCTCGCTGCAATTCCACCAACACCAAGTTCTGCTACTTCAACAACTACAGTCTCTCACAGCCTCGTCACTTCTGCAAAACATGTAAACGCTACTGGACGCAGGGTGGAACCTTCAGAAACATACCCGTTGGTGGTGCTTCCCGTAAGGCCAAACGTGGAAAAACAGATTCTTCTTCACTCTCCAATTCACTCACATTACCACACTCAAATTTCATGAACCCTTCTGCATCACTCACCATGGCTCACTCAACTAGCCCCTACTATCAACTTGCAGCCGCCGCCGCCGCCTCCGCCGGTGGTGGGTATTTGCCATCTATGGCAACGCTTCATTCTCTGACCACATCACAGCCTTTCAACCAGTACCTGAATGTTGCCGGTTCTTCTTCTTCTTCTTCTATTTTGCCTCTTCTGTCTGGCTTCAACGCTGCTGCTTCTTTTTCTCCTCGGTTCCATCACGTGGGAATCAGAGAGAGGGTGGAATCTCTCTATCCTGCACCACAACGTTTGCTTCCATCAAACATGTCTGGTGGCAGTGCTGCAGCAGCACAAAGCTTGATTAATGATGTTTCGAGTTCAAACCTGGCTGGTTCTGATGTCTCTTTGTGGAGTGCTACTATCAACGCCACTTCCATCACTGGAAACTCTGATCGCAACAATGTCAAAGGTGGTTCTTCCTCTTTGATCCCAAACCACTGGCTTCATCCTCCGGGGTATCGTCCTCCTCAATAATCCCATGGGAACTTGCTACAAGTGCAGACATGGAGAATAACTACATTGTCCTGTCACCAACTTCATGTGTTTGATTTTTGGTTTTTCCTTCTAGTGTCTTAATAAGGTTGCCGGATGTGTATTTATATTATTTAATTAAATTATGTTTTTGAGTGATCAACGCAAGAGGATTTTATTATGTCATAATATATAGCAACCATAGCCGTTTTGTTTCTTTGGTTACGAGATTAAACATGATGGTACAAGGTAGAACTAGTTTTTTTTTTTTATGATCCTCTGTTTTGTTAAAAGCAAACTAGTTTTGAAGGGAAGTGTGATGAGGACGAGGAAAGTAGATTGGTAATTAACGAGGATTATGGCTACTTATGAGGTGAAGCCATGCATGAAAAAGGTTAATTCTTGGTTTGAAAAGTTGATGGAAAAGGTTGTTCCCCATTGATTGTGCAAGTGGGGGTGACTAAATCACTTCACCTTTATATGTAGGTCGAGAATCTAAAATGCTTAACTTTAGTTCCGTTTTTTACGCAACATAATTGTGTTTTTTTTTTCTTTACTGAAGGTTAAAAATTTGTTAATTTAATTATAAGAAACTTGTTAATATTACATAGATTTAAGATTCAAAGCTCATGCAAAAATTTATTATAATATTAAGATTATTAAAAGGGTGATAAACTTAATTTAAGAATCTTACAGTCCACTTCCTACTAGTTAAAACATTATTTCTATTGTTTTTTTTTATTAAATCCATTATTTGTTTTTATTATTATACAATAATTTAACATTTTGAGTATTTTACATGTCTATTCTCTCCATCATAAATGTATCTGTAGTATACTGTACTATTTACTTTTTTTTTTAAATAAACAAATATTTATTTGATCTTTATTTTTTATTTCTAGTTTTATTTATCTTCACTACATAGTAACGTATCAATAATACTCATATAATTGTCAATAATAATATAGTTATAAAATCAACCTTTTCTTTAATTTTTGTTAACAAATAATAATTTTTATTTTAAAATTAACATATTGAATAAAAGGTTTGAATTTGACAAAACTGACGGATTTAAATAAGCTTGTATTAAATGCTTATAAGAAAATAAAAAACTAAAAACCAATTAAAAATGCATAAGACAAAAACAACACTCATAAGAATAATAAACAAAAATGGTATTGTCGCTGTCAAAATTTTAGAATGATTTGATCGATTTACTGATTACCTTATATGGTACAGAAAAAGATTTATAAGGATTTGGTTTATTAAATTATAGCATATTAATTATATTTTTGGGAATAATTTAAGTTTTAATCAAATTGAAAACTACAAAAATAAAAATAACTTCTATGTTCCTACAAAAAGAATAACTTTTATTCTATGCATCCTCCTGAAATGGAAAAAATTATGTGTTCTGTTCTGTGATTTGTGAAAACTTCAAATTAAAATATATAATATAACTCTTTGTTATTAAAAACTGGAGCATGCCTTCATGCATAAGATTTTAAAATGTATAAAAACACAATCTAATTCGTTTTTGTGTTTTTCTTCTTACAAAAGATTTTAAAATGTTTGAAAACACAATTTAATTCATTGTTGTGTTTTTCCATTTTATATAGTTTATTAAATGTCAATTTTTGATAGAAGTATAAATTTTGTTATCAGAATATGTAAAATAACAAATATGTTCATATTTTATACTGTATCTTTTTAAAATAAATTCCTTTTTTATTTTATTATTAAAGGTGTTTATAGTTTTTGTTTGTTAACTCTTGAATTTTTTGTCCGTAGATAAATTCTTTTAGTTATAAAAAGATTATAGTCAGTTATTATATTTTCCATATTATATATTTTAAGATTAATCTAATATTATATCTTAATTATTTTAACGTTTAAAATTTTAAAATTTTATACTTTATTTATACCATTATATAAAAGATTCTCTTTTTTATGTCCATATTTTGTTTCTTATTATACCCTAAAGTAACATTTTTTTAAAATTAGTTTTACTGATTTTACTCTTTAGGTAGTTTTTTTTTAATTTAACCGCTTTTATGTTTGACCATTTTTTTTTAATTTAACTATTTTTTAAATTAAATTTATGTTTAAATATCTTTTTGGTCCTCATTTTCGTAGTGTTTGTTACGGATGATTCTCATTTTGACATAATGTTTAAAATGGTTCTCATTTGTTACCGAATGTTTAAAATGATCCTCATCTTCGCAATTCATGTTTTATTTGATCCTTTCTTGTAACGCCGTTTAAATCATTAACGGAGCACACAGTTTGTTTTAAGGTGTGTTACGTGTACTGTACATATGACTAATTAACATTAATTTCTCAATTTAGGAGAAATTTTGCAATTAGGGCCATTTTTTCATCTTCGTCTTTCTTAAGCTCGAATTTGTAGAGGAAGCAACTAATACTTACAATTTCATCATTGGATTGCAGAGGTATACAATAAGGTATATGTAAGCATCACATCACTCTTTCCCCCAAACTACTGGGTGTGTGCTACTAGCAGCTTTCCACATGAGTATCTTTAATTTTTTGCCAGAGAATCTTTTTCTAAAACTTGCATAGAGATGCCTCATGCAAAATATTAGCTGCAACTGCAATCTAATAATGAAATGACAAGTATTAGCTGCTTCCTCGAGCTCAAAAAAGACGAAGATGAAGAAATTTTCCTAATTGCAAAATTTCTCCTAAATTGAAAAATTAACGTTAATTAGTCATATGTACAGTACATGTAACACAACCTAATACAAACCGTGTCAGCTGTACAATGCTCTGTTAATCATTTAAACGGCGTTACAGAAAAGGACCAAATAAAACATGAATTGCGAAAATGAGGACCATTTTAAACATTCGGTAAAAATGAGGACCATTTAAATATTCGATCAAAATGAGGATCATCCGCAACAAACACTACGAAAATGAGGACCAAAAAGGTATTTAAGCCTTAAATTTATCTCTGGAATAAATAAATGATTTATATTAAAATTATAAAATTTAATTATCTTTTATTTTTTTAATGTAAAAAGTAACAAACATTAGATATTATTATTTTTATGTTAATTAGTGTTTGATTAAAATAAATAGTTAAAGTAATATTTGTCTGCCTAATCGCGTGAAATCTGACCCAAAACTTGAGTCCGGTCCAGAAGATAAATAAAATGCCGTAGGTCAAGTCAGATCCAAACATTTGGAGCCGATCTAAGAATTTGAAGATAATATTTAAGTTCATGAACCAGTTCCAAACCTTTATAAGATATTTTTGATTTGTTTAATAGTTCCATGTAATCTAGAAGATATTTTAGCAAAATATAAAAAAGTATTATATCTTCAATCATTTTTAGAATGCTAGAGATATATATGATTTGAAATCCTTGAGATTATAAATAAAAGCCTTAATTATCATTTTGATTCCTAATTTGTTGGATTGGTTTATTTTAGTCCCCTTATTATTTCTTAGTTTAATTTGATATTATAATTCTTTAAAAGGTTCAATTTGGTCTCTGCCATTAAGTCAATATTAACACCGTCTCCGTACATGTCACGTGTCATTTTGTGAAAATTTCCATTTTTTTATTTTTTTTAAAAAAATTTAATTATTTTTTTAAAAATATTAAACTGCCATGTGTCACTTTATGGTTGTGACACGTGTCAATTTGAGATTCGTTTATTTTTTAAAAAAAATATATTGTCACGTGGCAGGTCACGATTGTGCCATGTGTCAAGCTAACATTCGTTGTTTTCAATTTAGTTCCTCTATTGAAATTTTGATTCAATTTAGTCCCCCAATTTTTTAAAATGATTCAAATTTGTCATCTCCAATTTGAGACCAAATTAATAATGAAGCTTAATTACAATTTATATATTCATATTAAAATAATTTTTTACCCTTTATACATCAAATCACTCCCTAAATACTCATGTTATTTCATTTCTTACATTTTTCACTTGTAATTTTTTACACTTGAAATTTTCTATACATGTACAAAAAAATAATAATTTGAATAGTTAGATGAAGTAATTTAATCTATAAATATAATAAAAATTATTTTAATATATATATATATATATATAAGTTATAATTAAGCTTAATTACTAATTTGGTATCAAATTAGAGAGGGCAAAATTGAATCATTATAAAAAAGGTTAAAATACTCCCTTCGTCCATGTTTTTGTTGAAAAATCTCAAATAGGTCCTAAGATTTTTTTTAGTCTCAATTAGGTTCATATTTTTGAAAATGTGTAACAATTAGGCCCATTCCGTTAGTATAGAGTTAACGGTGTTAAGGATATGCCACGTGTCAGCTTCTCATTTTTTTGAATTTTTGAATTTTTTTTGAATTTTTTTTGAATTTTTTTGAATTTTTTTAATTTTTTTTTGAAAATTATTCATGCCACGTGTCACATTAATATTGTGCCACGTGTCAAGTCAGTAAAGTGACACGTGTCAAGTCATTGTTTGAATCTCAATTTGGTCCATATATTTGTTATTTTAATTATATTTCAGTCTATTTTTTTTTTTAATTTTCAATTTCATCATTTCCAAATTGAGATCAAATTTAACTTTTATATAAATTTTATAATGATATTTTTATTAAATATTTTAATAATATTAAGTTTATTTTATATTTTGTTTTAAAATTTTAAAATATTTATTTTAACTTGTTACAAAATTATTTTAAATAATTTATATACAAATATTAGAGTTGGTTTAAAATTAACAATTTTATAAATTTAAATATAAAATTTTAAAACAATTTTGTAAAAAGTTAAAATAAATATATTTAAAAAATTTAAAAAAAATGGACTGAAATGTAATAAAAATAACAAATATATGGACCAAATTGAGATTCAGACAATGATTTGACACGTGTCACCTTACTGACTTGACACGTGGCACAATACTGACGTGACACGTGGCATGAATAATTTAAAAAAAAATTCAAAAAATTCAAAAAATTCAAAAAAAAAAGTTAAAATTTTTTTAAAAAAGTTCAAAAAAGTTCAAAAAAATGTGGAGCTGACACGTGGCACATCTTTAACACCGTTAACTCTATACTAACGGAATGGGCCTAATTGTTACACATTTTAAAAAATATGGACCTAATTGAGACTAAAAAAAATCTTAGGACCTATTTGAGATTTTTCAACAAAAACATGGACCAAGGGAGTATTTTAACCTTAAAATAAAAGCCTCCAATAATTATCATTTTTCTTTGTAGTATGTGAATGATAAATGATCCATGTTTGGTATTTATGTAAGAGTCTTTGTTTTTCATGAAGCTAATTTGATTGTGTAATCTATATAGTTGATTTTATTCGGTGGGATAAGGTTTTGTTGTTATTGTTATCCTTTCCGAGTTTTGATGTACAATATCAACCCAAATTTTATGATTCCTCAAATTTAGATTATGAGATCAAGGTAAAGGACCTTTTAAATAATTCAACCAATAGTTTATCACAATTAACCTTACATCAATCATTATTTAATTCATCTCTAGTGCAATAGTTATAATTAAACAATTTTAACTTAATGGTTAAACAAAGTTGTTATAACACTAATCCTACAATTCAATTTTTCATAAATTTTGCTCTGTTAATTTGGAAAAAATATAAACAATAAAAGAAGAATCTATTAACCGAACACATTTTTGCGATAAAGACTACCCAAAGAAGTTCCTAATTGTTTGATTTCATTCCCCAAGTGTCTCCCAAGTGTAATCTTTGGTATGTTTTTACCGTATAAATGCGTTGTGAAGTGTTTATTGGGATGATTGAATTGTTTTACTATGCATTCTACTTCAAATTTTCAATTTTTAATAACTTGAGATCTCTTATATTAGAGATCTAATCAAGTTATGTCCTTGAAATTCCAAATCATGTAAATCATAATTTAATGGATGAAAGTAAATACCATTATTAAATTCACAAATGAAAAAACATAGTAAAGAAAAACTAGGTGAATCTTCACAACAGAGGTTATACAGCAAGCAACCATGAGTGTAACTTTTTCTTTTATTATGTTTGAATCATTTTGAATATTCACACTGAACGTAGGAGACGGTATCATATGAAATGTTGCATTTTGTATTCTTAAAGGACAAAGGTTAGACTTTTATTTAGATAAATAGATTGATTTTTGTAATTGTAATTGTTTTAATTATTTAAAAATTATAAAAATTCATTCACTTATTTAGTTCCATAGATTTGTGTCATAATGAGGAACTTCTCTTTCCCATGTTTTTTAGACTAGATGTTTTTAAGAAACGGGATATATGTATACTTGATAGAGTTGAAAATCATATTTTTTTCAATTAATTTTTATTAATTTGATTTAACTCTTTTGTTATGGTTACATTTTAGATTTGCATATTTTATTTCAATACATTTAATCATTCATTGATGAGGTAATATTTGTTTTCCTTCCATAGATTGTATCTATTTTCATTCCACATATGTTTTTTCTTTGCTACCCTTTTGTTTCGCCGCGTAGGTGTGAAAAAAAAAACAAGGAAACCTAATTTAAAATCAAATGTAATTATGATGGACTGAAATTAATAGAATATGCATGTATTTGGAAATGTTTGTCTCAAAACTTTCTAAACTTAACATATTACATTATATTAAGCCATTCTTAAAAACATTTAATGATAATTCAAATTAACACACACATATATATATATATATATATATATATATATATATATATATATATAT
>Ga0209589_1009353_pt1 | contig 14844 bp, 6 predicted proteins | sample CowpeawhiteBW_FD_187525 | JGI IMG/M metagenome (GOLD analysis project Ga0209589, IMG submission 187525) | Root nodule microbial communities of legume samples collected from California USA - Cow pea white BW (SPAdes) (version 2) | ecosystem: Host-associated > Plants > Roots > Nodule | place: USA... | reverse complement strand
AAAAAAAAAAAAAAAAAAAAGATTTAGTAGAGCAAAACCCTTAAGAAGAGAGCTAGGAGTAGGAGGATCTAGTCAAACCTGCCTATGGTGTTTGTCTCATACTCTAATATCAAAGATAGGCTAAGTATATACTTCTTTATTATATATTATCCGTCTTGTTCATTCTTCCTCAACATAAAATTCAAACTCAACATTGTAATCCAACATATTTGGTTGTTAACACTACAAGAAAATTTACAACTATTATCGGTTAAAAACCCACTCTATCAAGTAAAAATCGAATTTAATTAGTTAATAATGTTGGATTTGTACACATGCATTAAACTATAAAATCATATGCTTTAATGTATTACCGAGTCTAAATAATGTCAAATAAACTGACACTAAATCATCACCAATTTTTAAATAATTTTTTTAAGGCTTAAATACCTTTTTCGTCTTTATTTTCGTAGTGTTTGTTGTGGATGGTCCTCATTTTGACAGAATGTTTAAAATGGTCCTCATTCTTACCGAATGTTTAAAATGGTCCTCATTTTTGCAATTCGTATTTTATTTGGTTTTTTTCTGTGATACCGTTTAAATCAGTAACTAATCACCTGTACAGTACACCTAACACACCCAATGCAACGTAATACAAACAGTGTCATCTGTACAGTACTCCGTTACTGATTTAAATAGTGTCACAAAAAAGATCAAATAAAACACGAATTACGAAAATAAGGACTATTTTAAACATTCGATCAAAATGAGCATCATTTTAAACATTCAGTCAAAATGAAGATCATCTGCAATAAACACTACGAAAATGATGACGAAAAAGGTATTTAAACTTTTTTTAATTAAGACAATTCAGTATCGATTAAACTGACATTAACGCACTTTTTTATGTTAAACTTTATTTAAATTAATATTAGCTAAGTTAGTGCAAAATAAAATTTATTTTTAATATTAATTTAATTTATATCGATGTGACTTACATAATGAGGGTGATTTCAAATAATGTTTTTTCATACAACAGAGTGAAAAATGAGATGGGGTAAACGAAGAGTGTAAGTGTAGAAGATGAAATAGTGGATAAAAGAGATGATTGTGGAAGAAGATGAAATAGTGGTTAAAAGATATATAAGAGTATGGAAGAAAGTGATAAGTGTTAATAAAGGAGATGAATGTGATAAATAGATAAAAGTACGAGGATATTTACATAGAAAAGAGAGATGAAAATTATGAGTGAGGAAAATCGTTATCTTTAAATTTGGACATTTGAATTAATAATAACATATCTATATTCATAAAGATGTACATATTCATAAATTATTTATTAAAGATATTTTATTAATGTCAATTTAATCAACGATAACTTAAATAAATAAAATTAGTGTTGATCTGGTCGACAATGACTTAAATAAATACAAAATTCAATTATTCTTTGGTCCTTGTTTTTGTTAAAAAATGTTACGTCAGTCTTTTAATTTTTTTTTTTGTCTCAATATGGTTCAGACTTTTTTAAATTGATTCAATTTGGTCCTGACTTTTTTAAAAGTGATTCAATTTGGTCATTTCCATGAATACTGGTCAAAGTGTGTTTAAAATTGGTATCACATGTAAATTTGTGGGGTTTTTTCATTTTATTTATTTTTTTAATTGTTTTTATTTTTTTATTTTTTTTTCGTGTATCACTTTACAGTTGTGTCATGTGACATTATAATAACACTGTGATGTGACAGTGTCACGTGAGCAAATTGTCAATTTAGTCTTTATAATCGTCTTTTATATTCAATTTAGTCCCAAGTTTTTTAAAAATGAAACAATGTTGTCCATATTTAAATTGAGACAAAATTTAATTTTTATATAAATTTTATGTTGATATTTTTATTAAAATTAAAATTTTTATTAAATATTTCTAAAAATAATTTTAAATTAACTTTAAAATATATACCAAATTAAAAGTAAGAAATAATTTTTGAAAGGGACAATATTTATAAAAAAATTTAAATTAAATATTTTATTTAGGACAAGTCTCATGATGAATTTATATATATATATATATATATATATATATATATTACGAATTTTAAAAAATTATATTATTCAACTTATTAATTTTAATTTGTTCATGTCTTTTTTTTTTCACAATTTGTCTTCGATTTCATATTAGATTTAATAATCACATTTAAATTCGTTAAGTAACATGATTTTAAATATATTTATATAAATTTTAAAATTAGTTTAAAAATGTTTCAGAATATTTAATAAAAATGTTAGTATAAGATTTATAAAAAAAATAAGTTTTGTCTCAATTTCAAGAGGAACAATATTGCTTCATTTTTTACAAAAATTGAAACTAAATTGAATCTAAAAAATAAATATGGGAACCAAATTGAGACTATGTCCACTTACAATGTCACACTACATTGACCTTGCCACATTATATAATTGTGAAGTGACACGTGAAAAAAAATTTAAAAGAATCACAAAAATTGACACATGATACTAACTTTAATACCGTTTGTACAGTACTAACGAAAATGACCAAATTGAAACACTTTTAAAAAAATTCAAGACTAAATTAAATCAATTTAAAAAAAATAATAACTAAATTGAGGAAAAAAAAAGAGTGAAAGACTCACTTGAGACTTTTCAACAAAAACAATGACCAAAAAATAATTAAACCTAAATATAAATACTAAAAATAAATAAAATTAACATCAATTGAGTTTATGCCAACTTTATCTAATTTTAATATTTATTTCGGTTAGTTAATGACATCTTAATTAACAATAATAATATGACACTAACATAAACACTTTTACTTGTTAAAAAATATTAATACTGACTGGCGTCCACTTAGAATTTGTTAAGTTCATTCTATTAGTGTTTAATATTAAACCTTATGAAACACGCAAATATTTTTACTTATTAAAATGTTAGTTTCAACTTTAAAATTGGTTAAACTAACTCTATTTCGTAACAAATGTTAGTTTAACTGACGTATACATTTGAGATTTGGTTTAATGATTTATTTTGAGTAATGTAAACTATGAATTGTTGACAATGATTTTGATAATAAAATTGAATTACGTACATGTACATGTGGTTAAGGATTATGTTGGATTATGTATGCTCTTAAGTATGTGGAATGTATTGGTTAGAGTTGATTTCTTTTAATATTGATTTGATAGATGAGATATATTTGAAGATAATGTCATATTCTTTAATAGGTTCATTATTTTGGACGTAGTTGAAAGAAAACTAGTGTAGTTAGAATAGTACAGAGGGAAAATGATTTTAAATTAAAAAAAAAAAAAACTTGCTTTAGCTTAACTAGAATCAAACACTTATGTTTGGAGAATTTGTTCATTTCACCCACGCAACCATATGTCGTTGAAGTGAAAAGCTCCATTGCTCGTGAGTGAGGCTATATCAATTATCTATTCTCTTAATTTTTGGTTATTCATGCTAATTTTTTAGTATTGATTTCTGAAGATCAATCTTAGATAATATTGACTTAATCGATATTAATTTATTGTTAATTTTTAAGTTTATTTTTTAACTAAAGTAATTTGGTGTTGACTAATGTATTTTCAATTTAAAATTTATTTACTTTAGTGTCATTTAAATAAAATTTATTTTTAATATTAATTTAATTTATATTGGTTTATCGAGTTCGATGATAATAACTTTAAAAAAATATAAATTTATTGTACGTTGCCTTTATGTAAAAAAAATGTAAATGAAAAAAAAAGTATAATGGATGAAAGAGATCAATATAGATTAAGAAGATGAAGATGAATATGAATAAAAAAGATGAGACGACAAATGTAAATGAAAGAGATGAGGCGAAGAATGTAAATAAAGGAGATGAGAAAAAAATGTGGATGAAATTGTGAGTGGATAAAGGAGATCATTGTAAGAAGATTTATGAATACTAATGAAGAAAATGAGTATGATAAGATTTATATAAAAAGTGAGAGTAAAAAATGTGATAAGGAGATTTATCATCTTTAAATTTAACCATTTAGATTTTAGATTAAAAATTATATAGGATTCATATTCATGGTCATAAACATACATGATTCATAATATATAATTTACCATTAGCTAAGCTAACGCCAATTAACTTAAACAAATATATACTAAAATTAAATAAAATTAGCATTAATTTGATCAACACAAATTTTATTTATTTTAATTACTATTGACTAAACAGACAACAATTTTATTTATTTTTAATATTTATTTTAGTACTCACCATAAATTCACATGAAAAATATTTATTTATTATAAAAGGTCAAAAATAATTTTATAGTTTTTCAAGAAAAATTATCCTTTTTCATCATTTTACAATTTAACTTTATTAAAATCTAATATCAAAGTGACTCATTAATATCAAAACTAATATGAGTATTTATTTATTAAAAAAATTAAATATTATTTTGGTTCCTATTTTTGTCAAGTTTGTTCGATGTGGTTAGGGATGACAAAAATACTCGTGCTCGCGGATATTCGCAGATAAAATCCGTAATGGATAGTTAATACACACGTGTATTTATTACCCGCGGGTAGCGGGTATTTTAATACCCGCTTATAAACGGGTCGGGTACGTGTATCATACTATCCGTACCCGCGGGTACACGTTACCCGTAAAAAAATTAAAATTAAAATTTAATTTATATTTTATTAAGTTAAATTTAATTAAAATTAAAATTAGCAGTATATTTTATTATGTCAAATTTTATTATAATTTAATTTAATTTAATTTAATTTTATATTTTATTTTTATAATTCTATATTAAACAATTTATAAAATTAAATTTTTTTAAATATTTTCAGGTATCGGGTATCCACGGGTACCCACGGGTTTTAAAAATATTCACGGGTATTTTTTAAGCGGATACCCGGCAAGTAAACGAGCGAATAACGGGCGAATTCTTTTTTGGCGGATCGGGTTGCGGGTAGGCACTATCCGTGCCCGACTTGACCCGTTGCAATCCCTAGATGTGGTCCTATCTTCTTTTTGTTTGCGTGTTCAATAAGGTTCAAATTTTCGTCAATTTGGTCCTTTTTACAACGATGTTTGAATCGTTAACAAAATATGAATCGTGTATGTCACATGTTAGTTTGTGATTTTTTTTAAATTTTTTTAAATTTTTCATAATTTGAAAAAATTGTCCACGTGTCATGTCAGCATCATGCCACTTGACAATATTAGTACCATGAGTTAAGTCAATGTCATGTGTCAAGTTAATATTTATGTCACGTGTCACTATCTTATATTTAATTTAGTCCAAATTTTTGTTAATTTTAATTGTATTCAGTCCCAATTTTTTTTTTTCAAAATGGAGCAATTTTGTTCCTCCAAATTGAGACCAAATTGAATTTTTATATAAATATTATACTAACATTTTTAATAAACACATTTTTATTAAACATTACTTTCATTATTTTTAAACTAACTCTAACTATATCACTACTAAAAAAATATACATTTTCTGCCAATTTTCTTTTGAAATTTTTTTCTTAGAAAATACTTATAAATTTTGTTATGAGTAATAATTTGCAATAAATTGCTATCAATTTTTCTACAAAATATTTTGCACAAAATATTTTTTCACAACAAATTTTGTAGAAAATACTTACAAATTTTATAATTTTGTAGGATATAATCTACAAAGAAATTATCTACCAATTAAAATTTCTAGGAAAAATGGAAAAAAAAAGTTTTCTTTTTTATAGGAAGCTTTCAAGAAAAATTCCATGAAATATGAAAAAAATCTAGTAGGGTATTATTATAATATAATTATTAGGTTTATGTTTGATTTTTAGTATATGTAAAAGACATGATTAGGGTTGGTTTAAAGCTATGGTTAGACTTGGTTAAAAAAATAGGGTCATAGTTAGTTTAAAATTAGAAGAAAAAATCTTCATTATTTTTAAACCAACTTAAACATAAATCTAATAATTATATTCCAATAATATAGTTAGAGTTGGTTTAAAAATAATGAAAGAAATATTTAATAAAATTGTAAATTTTCATAAAAAAATTTGTATAATATATATATATATATATATATATATATATGTATGTATGTATAAATTAAATTTGGTCTCAACTTGAAAAGCCATTTTGAAAAAAATTAGGATCGACATGAATGAACTTAACGAAAATTTGGACTTAATTGAATATAAGATACTAACATGTGGTACTAACACTGATACATGACACTAATATTGACTTAACTCGTGACACTTACATGATGTTGACTTGACACATGATTTTTTTTTTTAAATTAAAAAAGATGAAAAAAATAAAAAAATAAAAATTGACATGTGACATATGTTCACATTCCGTTAACGATTTAAATGCCATTATCAAAAAGAACCAAATTCACAAAAATTGAAAAAAAATGATACCGTATCGAATAAACTTGACAAAAATAATATTTAAACCTTAAAAAAAATAAGATATCTCAATTAGTTTGGTTGAAGATGTGTGTGGAGAGCTTAAAAAAAATTATATCAGTTACTTACACTACTAAAAATTCTCATATTACGTGAGATTTTTCTTGCAAACTTGTTAACAAAATTTGCAAGAAAATACTTTTTCCTGTTATTTTTTCTAAGAATCTTAGTTGGCAGGTAATTCTTTAGTGGGTAATTATTTTCTACAAAATTATAAAATTCGTAAGTATTTCGTACAAAATTTGTTGTGAAAAATGTTTCATACAAAATATTTTGCAACAAAATCGGTAGCAATTTCGTGCAAATTCTTTTTCATAACAAAACTTATAAGTATTTCATACAATAAATAAATAAAATAAAATTGGCAGAAAATATGAGTATTTTTAGTAGTATTAATAACTTTTCACTTAGTATTGAGGAGAAAAGTGTATACAAGTTTTATTTGAGCACAAAATGTTAAAATTTGTATACATAATATACTATGTAATATGAAAAATGTGATTGACAGTTGTTCTAACTCTTTGTATTTAATTATGTATCTATCTTAATTTATTAGAAGTATATATATATATATTTGCATTTTACAAAAATAATAAATAAACAAATAAATAATATTAATTGTTTTTGTAGGTTTGAAATATGCCTTAATCTTTTCTCCACAATAAACATACATAATATTCTTTCTCTGTATTATAAGTTTGAGATGTGTTCTTCCACCTACTATAGTCTAGTTTGAGATGTATTCGAGTTAGATTTCACCAACATCTGAACAGGTGAGGTGCTTGTAAAGTTATTGTAATACTCAAGTTAGGTATGTGTGTAAGACAATAATAAATGTTAGAATGAATATCTAATAATTACCTCGTGAACAATATTTCTTATGTCGTCCTAATGCTTTTGTCGATCATGCTAACCTTTCTTTGGACATTTAATAGTGTTGAGATGTATATTGTTACTATGATCAAAATGTTTTTGTCAATATGATGTCTTCCTAAATTAACAAACTGCTATGATGAAGATGTATTCGTCGACATGGTGTCATGTTGGGTTAATGACATCACTTCGATCGTATATAACATATCAGACTCCACATGTTATTTATATATATATATATATATATATATATGAGAGTCTTATTTAAAAAAATTGTATTCATTGACCTAGGTATATTAATAATAGTCATACAACTATTAATAATGAATAAAATAACTGTTTTTCATTCATTTCCTTCTTACTGAATAACATCTCCTCGTACCTTACTATTTTTTCCGCATTTGATTGATTTTTCTTTTCATTTTACCGAACAAAACATAATTATATATTATTTTAAAAAATAACTTAAAACAAATTAATTGATTTTTTTTTAATTTCTATTTTCTTCTTTCAAGAGTGCGTTCGAAGAAATTTATTCAAAATTGTGTCGTTAGAGAAGACTAAAATAGTTATATTTGCTATATACCAATTACATACAACTTAATTCAAAACCTTCATCACATACGTGGTAGCACCATGTACACGTGTATAAATGTTTCATGCATGCATGCAACAAATAAGGTGTATTATGTGTGATATTAATGGTGCGGATGAAGGGATTAATTAACGATTGATGGTGATGAAAGATGAAGCTTATTATAAGTTTTTGCATGAGTTAGACCTTTGATCTACCACCCCATAACGCAAATCACATCATTAGTGGTTGTTAACTATTTGATAGGGTACCTAACATGTGATGTTTAACAAATTTTAGCAAGTGGTTATGACTAAGTTTCTTTTCAAACTATTAATAACTTTTCTCCAATACTAACCATAATGTTCCTTTTTTTCAATGAACATATATATATATATATATATATATATATATATATATATATATATATATAATTTTGTTCTATTCAGATAAAATTACTGTATTAAAAGTAAAGTTTTTCTCAACTATAAAAAATAGTTAAACTTTTATATTAATTTGTCTTGAGTTAAAACAACAATAAACTCATGTTTTTAAGAATTTTTGTTTTTTAGTTTGAATAATAATGACAAAATTTCGTTGAAAAAGTAAGAATTAAATATGTTTTTCTTCCTTAATTCTTAGTAAACATTGGAATTAATCCATCTTCAAAACTTTGACTTAATTTAATCATTCAACTCTATATGTGAATTTAGTTATTTTAACCAAATTTGTTTTGTTTGACATTTCAAACACGTTTTACGGTAACATTTGAGTATTACACTATTTTACACATTTCCATTTCAATGTTAACTGAGAAATGTCTTTGAAATGTTAAATAAACTTTACACAATTTGGTTAAAATGACTAAATCACACATTTCTAAAATCGAAAAACTAAATTAATTCAAAATTTCGAAAATAGACTAATTCTATTTTTCATTGAAAGTCAAAGAAAAAAACATATTTACTCAAAAAGTAAATTTCACTAAAATAATTAGTGTAGTAACACGAGGAAGATTAGTTCTTATAATAATATGATAAACTTAAAATTATTAGATGAAGCGAAGTAAATTTATAAAAGGTGATATTATTATTTGAGGTAATGCATTTGAAAGTTGGGTTTCCTTTATGAATGATTAGCCTAATCTGGAAGCATCTCATGTGAAAGAGTTTGATAATCTTGTAGCATATGTATAAGGCGATCGTTGTCAAGAGTGTCACCATTTTTGTAGTATTTATAATAAGTGATGGAGACTGACAAATTAACAGACAGATCAATACCGGTGGTTGGCCATTGAAATCTTCAGCTCCGCCATTGGATTGCATACACACATATCCTTTTTTTTTTATACAACCTTTAATTCCAACCATAACTCCATGTTCACCAAATGCCCACTGCTAGCTGTGTACATAGACCCAATGCTATATATATATATATATATTTAACAATATTTATATATTTTTTAAGTATTAAAATGTTTAGTATATCACATTATAGATTTTTATCAACAATGTTCGTTATTAATATTTGGTAGAGAAGAATTGAACACACAACCTCTTTTACCGTTCTTTTCAAACTTTCTCAACAAACATTATATATTAATATTTTAAATGAGTGAAAAAATAAGTCTCATCAATATTATAAAAGAAAAAAAGATATGTATATATATATATATATTTTGTTTCAGGACTTTTAAGTTAGAGATTGTGTCTTAATTTTCCTTGTGAAATGAACAAGACTTATTAATATACAAGATCTCTGTTGATATTTTTCTTTGAAAGAATCCAATAATAACATGACTTATATAATTGGTGAAAGCTTTCATTGAAACTTGTTTCAAATGATGGAGCACATGATTTGTTGGAGCCATTTCTTATTTGTTTTTTTTATTATCAAATGAATGGCCAGCAGGAGGAAGGAGATGAATTCATAATATTTAAAGTTATCAACCTACCATTTGATGTTAACTAAATAATGTTGATATGGTTGTATTATGTGTACTATTTAAAAAGACAAAGGTATCTAAAGAAAACTTATTTCATTCTCTTTATTAGGGGTGAGCATGGATTGGATTTTTAATGATCCAATCCACATTCATTGCAGATCCAAATAATTGGATTAGATTTTTTATCCAAATTCATTTATTTAACAAAAGTAGTTTGAATTTTTTTTAAATCCAAATCCAAATATTTGGATCAAGATTTAAATCCAATCCAAATATTTGGATCAAGTTCAAAATCCAGAATCCATTTTTTATAAAAGAATTTAAATGAAATTTTTTTTAAACTTGTGTCATTAAGGCCAACATGACTCAGTTCGTACAGGTCGTCAGACACGACCCGTCTGAGTCGTCAAGTCGACCCATAGAGGTGTCAATTTGGTCCAATCCATAGGGCTTGGCCCTGGCCCATGTGGGCTAGGGCCAAAAAGGCTCATACTGAAAAAAAGCCCCCATCAAAGAAGCCCACAACACCAAAAACCTTACAAAAGCCCTGTGGGTCAGGGTCAACCCATGGGCTCTCATCTTCAACATGAAAAATATATTATTTCTTAAAATAGATCCGGATAAGCACGACGACCCGAATAGGTCGGACAACCTGGACGGGCCTTACGAAACGGACGGACCCGACGACCTGGACGGGCCTTACGAAACGAACGGACCCGACGACCTGGACGGGCCCGATGACCCAGACGGGACCAACGACCCGAACGGGCGTTCGGGTCGTCGGGCACGTTTGGCCAATTCGGATCTTTGGGTCTGCTTGACCCGTTCGAGTCTTTGGGCCGACCTGACCTGTTTTAGTCATTGGGCATGCTTGGCCCGTTCGGGTCTTCGGGTCCGCCTGACCCGTTCGGGTCTTCTGGTTCGCCTGACCCGTTCGGGTCTTCGGGTCTGCCTGACCCGTTCGGGTCTTCGGGTCTGTCTTACTCGTTTGGGTCTTCAGGCCCGCCTTACCCGCTCGATTCTTCGAGCCCGCCTGACTCACTCGGGTCATCGGGCCCGCTTTACCCGTTCGGTTCTTCAGGCCCGCTTGACCCATTCGGGTCATCGGGCCCGCCTAGCCCGTTTGGGTCTTGGAGCTTGCTTGGCCCTTTCGGATCTTTGAACCTGCCTGGCCCGTTCTGATCTTCGAACCTGGCTGGCCCATTCGGGTCTTCAGGCTCACTTGGCCCATTCGGGTCTTTAGGCCCGTTTGGCTCGTTCGAGTCTTCGGGCCCACCTGGCTCGTCGAGTCATTGGGCCCGCCTGGCCCGTTTGGGTCATCGGGCTCACTCGAATTTTTCGAATCGTTTGGCCCAATTGACTCATTTGGTTTGTCGGGCCCGCCTAGCCCGTTCATATCTTTAGGCCCGCCCAACCTCTTATGATCGTCGGGCCTGCCCGATCCATATAGGTCGTCAAGCAAGGCCCGTCCGATTCTGAATTTAGCCTAGTTCATCTCAACCGTTAGTCTAACCCAACTAAAAATTTAAATTGAAAATTTGGATTGGATTTTTTGGATTATCCATATTTAAAAATCTTGATTTATAAAATGGATATCCAATCCATAAAATATATAAAATGTAGATTAGATTGAAATCCAGATCCATTAAATGGATTTTAAATGGATTGGATTTTTAATAAAATGGATTATAAATATATTGGATTGGAACAAAAGTGGATTGGGTCAAGAAAATTAGATTTTTTGTCCACCCCTACTCTTTACCTACCATTAAAAATACATTAAAAAAAATACGGAAAAATAACAATTTAAGTTGATTTGAAAATGGAATTACTAGAAGAGTAGGAAAAGGTGTGAAGATGAAGTTTTGAGTTAATATGTTACAAGGAAAACAACAAATTATATTATTCTATTACAAAATAGAAACTGATGGAAATGTGTAATATGGTGAGTTGGAGATGTCTGGGATGAAGATTACATGGAGAAAAAAATATAGTTGAAGGATAAGAATGAATTTTTCAATAAAAAGAAGAAGGAAGTATTAGGAATTCAAGTATGAGTAAAAATGAAAAAGTTTAGTGGTATATAAGAAAAACAAGACCTACAAACATAAAATTTTAAGATTTCATAAACATTAAATGTTAAGATTTTAAGTTGGAAGTAGTGTCAGATTTTTATATAAGCAACCCATACATTAGATCAGTGGCGGATCTTGACCAACGTTGTTGGGGGAGGCAAAATAATACATTTAAAATTTATACATTTAATTATTAGCATTAATACCGTAAAAATGAATACATAACTTAGTATAAAATTAAGCTACATCATTAGCGGAAAATCAAACCACACTTAAAATCCAAAAGAAAAAATCGATGATAATCAAACCACACTTAAAATCCAATTATAAAAAACACATAGTACAATCAATTTTCTTCTATATTCATAAAATAAAAAATTAATATAAAATAGATTCATTAAATAAATTATTAAACTAATATTTCACTATCAAGTGAGACAAAAGATAATTATCTTCTTCTTTATTTCTTCGAGAATAGAAGAGAACAACTAAGATATGAGAGCAAAAATAATAGATCTTTTTCTCTTGAGAAACAAAAGAAAATAGACATATAATGGAACCACAATTAAAATTTAATTATAAAAAACACATAGTACAATACCTTTTCTTCTATGTTCATAAAATTAAAAAAATAATATAAAAGAGATTCATTAAATAAATTATTAAACTAATATTTTACCATCAAGTGAGACGATTCTTCTTTTCTTCCTTGAGAATGGAAGAGAATAAAGGAGAAATAAAAGCAAAAATAAAATATTTTTTTCTTTTCAAATACAAAAGAAAACGAGAACATATAAGAATGAAAGATGAGAACAATTTGTGAGAAACTCAAACTATAATAAAAAAAATAATAAAAATATCTTAATAAATCTTTTTATTCTTTACTATGTATGATTTTATATTTTATTATTTATTATCATTAATTATTATTTTTATAAAAGAAAAGAATATTTAATTTAATATTTATAATCAAAAAATCAAAAAACATAATATCTATGTAAAAAAAATTAAAATACCTATCATAAAAAAAAAATTCAAAATTTTTGGGGGGCCATGCCCTCCCCTGCCACCATTATGCTCCACCACTGCATTAGATGTGATCAATCTCCATAGTTTATCCTAGTAAAAAGAAATTCAACAATGATATCACACTTAATGGTTTGTGGTAAGACCCAATCGTAGTTAAGGTCAATGGAAGGCCAATGGAACTGTAGTATTGGTTTTTCTCTCTTTTTTGGGAGGTGGTTTGTTTGTGTAAGTCTTTATGTGTTATTCTACATTCATATGTGACAAATGTCTTTAGACTTGTCTTCTCCTTTTCTTCTTTTATCTTGTTTTGTCTTGACCTTTCTTAAGGTGTGTTTATGGGTCAAAGCATCTCAAGTGTCCTATTATTTTATTTAGAAAAAAATATGTTTTTAATCCCTGAAATTTTATCTAAAATTGAAAATAGTCTTTAGGCAAAACTTACCGTTTGGTCTCTATACTTTAAAAAATATTGGTTTTGCTCCATATTTTTTCTAATAGTATCAAAGTTTATTTCATATGACAAACAATGTGTCACGTGTTTTTTTTATGAAACAAAACACTAACATTGGACTAACTCACGCTTTTTACAATTAATTTTAAAAAAATGTTATTATATATTAATTATAATGATTAATGTTCTGGTCAAGAAAAGTGCCAGATAATTCTTAACCAAAAACAAAAAGAAAGAAATATTTTTAACCACAACTTAAGACTTGCTTAGGTCAAAAAATCTCCCCCCAATGACCATGGGAGCAACCTTCTTATTTATATCATAATCACTTACAAAAATATTAAATTCTAGATATACAAAATAAAAAATGAAATTATCTTCTGTTCCTAAAATATCTCTAAATATAATAACAACCTCATTAACTCCTAAAAACAACACCAAACACGAAACTTAATTCGGTTAATATTCTCCCTCGGTGCCTCCTCGACCCGATACCAAAATCCACTTGTCCTCTCGGTCCGCAACCGAATCACTCCTCTGGTCCAGTACATAGCTCTCCAAATTTGGCACGGTCTCGTCTTCAAAACGAGGATAGCAGAATTTGTCTTGTCAATAACTACTCCTCACCACTTTCCGTAAAATCATCATTACTCCCTATCTTCACGCCCCACAATTTCAACCTTTTAAATTAATTTAATCAATTTCTTATGTCACCCCAGTTTAACTAATCTGTATCAACTATCCCCTTCACACTACTACCTTCTTTGGTCTCGGTTATAAACCGAGTTCTCAATCCTGCACACATTAAAAGACTCCAAAGTAATTAATCACTCGTTCATAAACCGAGCTCTCAATCCTGCAAACATACAACTCCAAAGCAATTAATCACTCGTTCATAAACCGAACTCTCAATCCGGCAAACATTAAACTCTAAAGTAATTAATGAACCGAGCTCTCAATCCTGCAAACATATAAAACTCCAAAGTAATTAATCATTCGTTCATGAACCGAGCTCTCAGGCTCGGAATAGAACACATAAGTTCTTTTAACCTCGAGCACATAGGCTCGGAATATAACACATAGGTTCTTTTTAACCTCGAGCACATAGGCTCGAAATAGAACACATAGGTTCTTTTAACCTCGAGCACATAGGCTCGGAATAGAACACATAGGTTCTTTTTAACCTCGAGCACATAGGCTCGAAATAGAACACGTAGGTTCTTTTTAACCTCAAGCACATAGGCTCGGAATAGAACACGTAGGTTCTTTTAACCTCAAGCACATAGGCTCGGAATAGAACACATAGGTTCTTTTTAACCTCGAGCACATAGGCTCGGAATAGAACACATAGGTTCTTTTTAACCTCGAGCACATAGGCTCGGAATAGAACACATAGGTTCTTTTAACCTCGAGCACATAGGCTCGGAATAGAACACAT
>Ga0209589_1009352_pt1 | contig 14847 bp, 9 predicted proteins | sample CowpeawhiteBW_FD_187525 | JGI IMG/M metagenome (GOLD analysis project Ga0209589, IMG submission 187525) | Root nodule microbial communities of legume samples collected from California USA - Cow pea white BW (SPAdes) (version 2) | ecosystem: Host-associated > Plants > Roots > Nodule | place: USA... | reverse complement strand
ATATATATATATATATATATATATATATATATATATATATATATATATATATATATTCTTATCAAATTAAATATAATCTGGATGACATTTTATTGTAAAAAAAACCTTGTATTTACGATTCACAACTGATCTTCTCACTGTTATATAAAAAAAAAAGTGTAATAAGAATAGTTAATATCAAAATTTCACAATTCTTACTTTTACCGCTGTTTATTAAGACTGAAAGCAAACGCACTGCAAACGTGCTGAAAATTCGTTCCATTTCTGAAACAGTGATGGTCGCAACGACGTCGTTCTGTAGCAGGCGTGGGTAGGGTGGTGGTTTACGGCGTTACGTGGAGTCTGTGATAGACATGTGCATCTATATCATATCAATACTCAGTCACCGTTAAATCGAATCGGAGAATTGAAATCGGCAGAGGAATCAGAATCAAAGCCCCGAATGGCGCCACCGCCACCACCCAAGTCAAGAGGGGCCACTCAGAAAACCGACAATGCTGCCAGGATTCAGTTCTTTTCCCTTCTACTCGCTCTGCAATATGGCGCTCAACCTTTGATCTCCAAACGCTTCGTCAGGTTTTTCTTTTCACACCTTCACCACTTCAATTCTATACTTCCCTCTTTTCTTCTTGTTTGCGCCACCATTTTCATCTCCTCTGAAGTAAAATAAAAGTTCTGGAACTTCAATTTAGTCGCCAATTTTTCTATTAAGCGTTCAAAATAATCGTTATTTTAATTATCGTTGGTGGAGTTAATAATATTTTCCGTTTGATCTATGCTGTGGCTGTTGTAGTAAGATTGGTAACTTAGAATTTAGTAGTAGTGCGGGGTGGATTAGGATCATAAGATTGACTTAATTGAACAAACTATATTTTTAACTGTATAAAAGTCGGGAATGGTGGGAGTTTGGGGGATATGCAATCCCGCAGGAAAAGATTAAGAGTCTTTAAAGAGTGGAAGTCCAGTTGATCAAGTATAATGTATGAAAAAGTTGTATGAATCATTTGAGAAATTAGCACTTGAATGTATCCTTTCCCTTTTTGTGTTGATGCTTGGCCATATGGGATTTGATGGCCTACGTAATTTGGTGCATGGCTTTATCTGCAAGTAGGGATTCTAGTGAACCATTTAGATTGGGCTGCATTTTTTTTACCTTGTTTCGCTTGTCATACATTTAAATAATTGAAGACAGTCATTTATAAAATTATGAAGTTGTTAAAATTCTTAATTGCTGATTTCCCAATTAACGGTTAAAATTCTTAGTGGATACAAGGATGCAATAAATTCAGTAAAAAAAGAGGGATACGTCACAGTTTGGATATAGCATGCAAAATTGATGATTAACACAAACAGACTATAACACGATCACTTGACACAAAATGTAAGCATTTAAGCATGGTTATTCCTAGTGAAAATCCTATGATCAAAATTAAAAAGAGGCACTGACGTTTCAAAACTCACCATTAGTCATTAGCAATTAAAAGGAAAAAGTTTTTATTGAAAATCGCATGGGAAAATCACAGGAAAGTGCATTTCTCTGCATCCCAATTAAAAAACATCCCCCTCTTAATTCCTTAACCAATGGAAAACTGGTTAGCATTTTCCTTCTATCCCAATTCCATTCCATCCGGACGGCACAAATAATCAAAATGGAAAAAATACATATCAAGGATGGCATATCTGATTTGTGTATCCGGCCTGGATATGATGTTAACACCAGTATTGTTTGGTAATCATCACGACCTTAATTGTGATTAGCGGATTTTAAATTTTAACATCTTTGAAGTCATTCATTTCCTTGGGCATCAAACCATTAATTGTGAATGACCACGTGAAGCATGTCTTATAACGTATTTTCCTCTTCTTGCAGACGTGAGGTTATTGTGACTTCATCTGTTTTGGTATGTGAGCTAGCAAAGGTAAATCTTTAACTGTTCTTCGTAATTTTGGCATTGGTTATTATAAAACCTGTACTATAACCTACTTTTATTGACAGTCATCTATCTCTGTAATCTGCCTTTTAGGTTTTATGTGCATTGTTTATCATGGCAAAAGATGGTACTCTAAGGAAAGTGTATAAAGAATGGACTTTGGTTGGTGCACTGACTGCATCAGGTCTTCCTGCAGCTATATATGCATTGCAAAATAGTTTGCTGCAAATTTCTTACAAGAATCTTGATTCACTTACATTCTCAATGCTGAATCAGACAAAAATATTTTTCACTGCATTCTTTACATATCTCATATTGAGGTATGTTCCTACATTACAATTATTAATATTTCTGCTATTTTTGGTAAGACCTATGTGTTCACATGTGTGATAGAGGATAAGCTAAATTATTATCTATGTTTGTTAAGTAAATGGTTTCACTCAATAGCTGGTGTCTGTAGAACAAACTAAAACTAAAAGTAATTTATTCTTAGGAGCAGAAGTTTACCGGTTTCTTGTGATTTTGGCTGGTTAAGGTATACTTTTGGTGTTGTTTAGGTTGTTTTATTTGAGCCTACTATATTCTTGCAGTCCGTGGGTTGGGTTGAGGCCATATGTGCACTTGGTGTTTTCTGGAACCTTCGTCTTAATTTTGTTAGGTGTTTTGGATATGTTGATTTCTTGTGTTGTTGGGTGCTTCTGCAACACTTTCAGTGGGTGATTATAGGGAGACTCTTTTGAGAAGCATTTCTTCTCTTCTTCTCTTATTTACTGGCTTCTCTTACTAGATTTCTGCATTTCTTTGCTGTGTTTGGATGGTTCAACGATCTTTTATGTTGCTGGGTTTCTTTCCCTTCTTTGTGATAACTTCTGTTTAAATGGGTTGTCTTTATTTGTTATTCTTCTGTTTATAAGGTTATTGTTCTTATTGTTGGCGGGCTACAAGTACTGATAGTACTTGACAAAATTGTTAGCATAAATAGGATTGAATCAATATTGGATTAGGTTTTTTTTAAGAGATTCATCCGTAGTTGTATTTTCATTAATTCTAGGTCATCAGCATCTCTTTTCCTTCTGTAACGTTGGACCTATAATGCTAACATTGTACACTACATGCCATCTGATAATGCTTCATACAGGCAAAAACAATCGATTGAACAAATTGGGGCCTTGTTTTTGCTAATTGTTGCGGCAGTTCTTTTAAGTGTTGGCGAAGGTTCTAGCAAAGGTTCCTCTAGTAGTGATGCTGATCAAATTTTATTCTATGGAATTATTCCTGTATTAGTTGCTTCAGTGCTCTCTGGACTGGCTTCTTCCTTGTGTCAGTGGGCCTCTCAGGTTACCACAACTTTCAATTTCTATTGAAATTTTAATTGCTTTCTTACTCAATATTATTATTTATGTATTTATTCCTTCTGTCACAGGTTAAGAAACACTCATCATACTTGATGACTATAGAAATGTCTATCGTTGGAAGTGTATGTTTACTAGCCAGTACTTTTAAATCTCCAGATGGGGAAGCTATGAGACAACATGGATTTTTCTATGGTTGGACTCCTCTTACTTTGGTAATGTTCTTACCGCTGTTTGACTTCTGTAATTTAATTCTTAGAACCATTAGACTGTTGTTATGCTTATGGGTGAAGAGAAGAACATAGACAAAGGATACTGAAAGGTTCAAATTTTGGCATTCTGCTGTCTGTCCCAAGCACATGAATAGACATGTAAATTGGGTTTGATACTTTTTTATATCAGGATTGGTAACAATTTTATTTTTGTTGGGGAGACGAGGGGGTTTGATTAATTCCCTCACATTCTTGTTCATGACAAATCTGTAATAACTACATACTGAATAGTGAGTATGATAACTACTTGGAAATTCATATTATGGACTTTATAGTCCCTGGCTCTGGCTATTTTTATCCTAGCTGATGTGTTTTTAATAGATAATGGTGTACATCAACGTTAAAACGTTATTTATCTTTTTTTATTCATTTCAGATTCCAGTAATGTTCAACGCCTTTGGTGGAATCCTTGTTGGTTTAGTTACAAGCCATGCGGGTGGTGTTCGAAAGGTAAGTTTAACTTTGTAAATTGTTACTGAATTACTTTAGGTATGCACTATCCTCGGATGACAAGTAAAATGGTGATCAGGCGTTAATTATTGTTAGTTTGCAATTTGGTTAATCGGAGAAAACAGATTGCATAATTTTGTTTTATCTGGGCTTAATCTAAATTCTAGCATGCATTACTAATGTTTATTAAGAGAAATTATTATTGCAACATATTGATGGAGCATTCAAGGGCAGTAACTGCACAAACTTTTCGTCCTTCGCTGATTATTAATTTGGTAGTGGACAACTTAAAATTATTGAGGAACTTAGCAGTTGCTGGACATGATGACAATTCTATGACTTCTGAAATCATTTCACAGGAAATATTAGGGGAGAAAACACTCCGCATTATTTTTGTTTTTACGAATGTACTTACAGTGGCATTTATTCAACGTGGTTGCAGGGCTTTGTCATTGTTTCGGCTTTACTCATTACAGCACTGCTACAGTTTGTTTTCGATGGAAAACCACCTTCACTGTATTGCCTTGTGGCTCTTCCAATAGTGGTCTCTAGCATTTCAATATACCAGAAATATCCCTATGTGGTTAAGAAGAAGGAGTCATAGAATCTGGCCATTATAGCATGGGGATTTATTCATCAATTCCCCACTAAAACTACTTTGTTTTTTATCCAGAATATAGCATATTGTAAATGATAGAACATAGAAGGCAAAGCATTCTTTTCGATGTCTTCTCAGTCCCAATAGAATTAGGGTGTTATACAGAGTTTGTTTTGTTCTTTTAATATTCTGGAATCTTTAAATGATCATTTATTTGTCTCCTCTTCATTGTGTGGATAACAGGATTTCGATTTGAAATTTATATCATAGGAGAGATTCCCTGTATCACCAATGAAATTCACGCATAAAAACATTTGTTGTCGATTAATCCTTTATCTTAACATTAGGAATATCTTTCTCAATTCCTACACTAGAATAACACTAGATGTGCATGGACCCGTTGTGATTAGATGTATGTATGGCACTTGCTTTCCACACCCTTGTAATTTCTTTCTGCACCAATTCAGAATGTGTTTGTACATTATCCGGAAGTTACTAATTCTGGGATACAATTTTGCATTCTGGATTAGTGGATCTGTAGGTCAAAAGGTGCAAAAAGAAATTATTAAAGGAGCAAGTAATTGCCTTGGAGAAGAATCTACTAGTTATAATTAGGGATGGTAAAAATATCTGGGCATCTGTGGATAAAATCTGCGGCGGATAGTTATTACCCGTGGTTATTTATTATCCGCGGGTAGCGGATATTTTAATACCCGCTTATAAATGGGTTGAGTACGGTATCATACTATTTATACCCGCAGGTACCCGTTACTTGAAAAAAATTAAAATTAAAATTTAATTTATATTTTATTAAGTTAAATTTAATTAAAATTAAAATTAACAGTATATTTTATTATATCAAATTTAATTATAATTATAATTTTATATTAAAAATTTATAAAATATATATATTTTTTAAGATATTTGTGGATATCGAGTATCCACGGGTACCCGTGAATTTTAAGACGGATCTTTTTTTTGCGGGTAAGCACTATGCCCGACCCGATCCATTGTCATCCTCCTTTATATTAATACAAAGGCTTAAATACTTTTGTTTACCTAAAATATATTTGTATTTTGCTCTTGTTCATAAAAAAAGTTGTTTATTTTTTGTCTATTTATTTAGGCATTCTGATTTTGTTTGTCCTTCTAAAATGTCTCTTTTTTATTTATTCTCTATAATTTATTTTTTTTCATTCAGAATTAGTTTCTTTGAGAAATATATGATACAACTAAAATTGAATGATCAATATATTTAATCTCTATAACATTTTTTTTAATGCAGAAAAGAAAAACATTCTTTTAACAGTCAACGTCGATATATTATGTTAATAAATCAGGTGTTCTTTATTATTAAGCTATGATTACATTGTGTTCGAGGTCACAAACACAGTCTTCATCAAATTTTGGCTTGGTTAACAACAATGTTTTTTTCACAACTTATCTCATGTCATCCTATCAATAATTTATATATATTTCATTATTTTTTAAAATATTATGTTAAAAGTGAAACAAAAAATTTTATATAAACGGAAAGTTATATTTTCATTTTGAATTGATGTCAACATTTTAAATTTTGAGGAATAAGTATTCATCATGCCTACAATGTTGATGTAATACATGTTACCAACATTAATAACCACTTGGACAAAGCCCGATTAGACAAAAACATATTTTGAACCAATAAAAAAAATAGATACAAAAAGAAATAACAAATTCTAATATGTTAGAGGGATGATAAACGACGCACAAGAGGGTTTTTTAGCATTGGAAGCAGTGTTTAAGGAAGGTCGGAGAAAGGTCCAAGCTTTAAAGAAGAGATGGCGCACATCGCAATCCTTCCGATGATGCCACTCATTCCCACCACTTCTTCAAAAGAAATCAAAGAAATCGCATTTAAGACTGCACCTTCGGCTTCGAAGCTCGAAATCAAGTGCTTCCTAGAATCCTTCTATGGCTTCGAGGTCCAAAAGGTGCGAACTCTTATCATGAAGGGCAAGAAGAAGCGTTACGGGGGTTCCTTGGTCGCAAAACCCGATTACAAGAAGGCCTATGTCACCCTCAAGAACCCGCTTTCTTTCTCACAGAACCCTTTCCCCTTTTCTTCCACCCTCCAAGACAACAAGAATCAGAAGATGTTGACTACTCACCGCTAGGTCTGTAGTTTTGTGGGTTTCAATTCACTTTTTTTCTCTCTCTCTTTTTTGTTCCATTTGGGCATAGGAAAACATAGAATGGTGAGTACATTAGTTTGTTGGAGTTTATTGATTAATGAGAATTATGTTGTAGTGGTCCAGGTCTGCATTTTGGGCGCAATGTCTAGGATTTGAGTTTTGTGGCTCACATTTATCTGTAATTTTCTGCATGGTATTTGTTTCAAAATCTAAGTTTCTTGATTCACCTCCCATTCAATTCATTCATTCTGAAATGACTTTTTTTATGTTTAGGAAAGTAATTCTGAAATGAACGGTTGATCCCAAAAAAATTAAGTACAGAAAGTTAAATCCTTTTTTTTCTGGAATATCAAATATTATAGCGAAATCATGAGGGTAATTTATAATTTTTTTTTTTAATTTTGATGAGTTGTATTTGTCGGGGAAGCACACACTAATAAAATAGAATCATGCTCGGAATGAGAAAGAAACGATTCCACTAATTAGACATGCTAATGCTTATATTGCCTATAGGGATGGTATTTTGGCTGAATCGATTGTTGACACAAATTTATCTCAGTAATTCTGCAGCATTATGTGCTTGCTGTAGGAAGTGAGATCCATTGTTCTCTGTATATGAAATTGTTGGTTGTCATACGTCGTGTCAAGCGTCAACCCTTTTGCATCCGAATTTGGTGCTATAAGCCTTCAAATTCTACTATTCCTGATCTAATTGTCTCAGCGGTGTATTTTTTTTTCAGTACAGTTCAACAGTGATGTTTGAAATGATAAATTAGTCTATTTAGTTTCTTAAAATGATAATTTGATTTAATGTCATTAATTTTAGGTTAAAATACTCTGTTAGTCCTCGTTTTGGTTCAGAAATCTCAGATTGGTCCTCGTATTTTAATTGGTCTCAATTTTGTCCTCGTTTTTGTAATTCAGTATTAAATCAGGGCAATCGTTAACTGTTGGCAAACGGCGTTTATATGTGATGATATAGCTGTAATGTTCAATCTTACGTGTCAATGAGTTGTGGTTGGCACCTTAAACAACCATTGTTGTCTTCTCTTTTAAGAAGGTAATATTGGGAGAGGGTAAGTGTTTGAATTTGAAAGAGGGTGCGGAAGGTTTGTGGTCTCCTCCGTTTTGCTCGTCCTGCACCGGTAATGTCTCCCTCTCATTCTTGCTCGTCCTCGTCCTGCACTTGCAATGGTTGGGGAATGAAAAATTCTACCGTTTCTTCTCATGGGGGTGTGGGGAGGAGGTTCGATTTCGCATCTCTTTGCTATTGCGGTGAGAAGGCAACCATGAGAACTGTTAGAACTGCTAAGAACAGGGGGAGAAAATTTTGGGGATGCCCAAAGTTCAAGGTATGAGATATGAAAATGAATTTAGTTCTGTTTTTTGTGGATGTTGTTTTTGTATTTTGGTTTTGGAAAACCTAATTTTGCAATTGGGGGTTTTTTGTTTCGTTTGATAGGGTGGAAGTGAAGAAGTTGTTGGCTGCAAATTCACGCAATCACACTGATTTTCCCAATCCAATCCCTAATTCCCTAATTACAACATTTAGGGTTTTTCAAGCACTATGTTATTTTTAATTCAGTCCACGCAGTCACTGTGCCATTCTGAAAAATAATACATAACGCCACGTCAGAAAATCAAAACCAAGATAACGTTAACAAATTTAACACTGTTAGTGATTGTCCTGATTTAATACTGAATTACAAAAACGAGGACGAAATTGAGACTAATTAAAATACGAGGACCAATTTGAGATTTTTGAACCAAAACGAGGACCAACGGAGTATTTTAACCTTAATTTTACTAATGTACCCGGAATTTGAGTTCGGAACTTTGAAGACCATGTGCAGTTTGTGGTTTACCTCGAATGTCAACAATCTTATTGCTACGATCATCGAACCGTATTATGATCATGATTCCCAGAATCTTTATTAATGAAATCATTGAGCACTCAGTTGTTATAAGGGACCTATTAATCACTAAACCAGTATAAGCAAACATCCTCCTAAATTACAAATGTTGTTTCCGTTCAAGTTACACATTTTTTGTTTTTGCTATGCTAGAGCATTGTGTCTTCCCTTCATCAACAGCTTTTATGGTTCCTTGCTGAACTTAAAAGGTTGATGTTCTATCAACTGTATGTTGTTAGGGCCCATGAGCTTGTATTAGTATTGTAGCCATTTTTCTGTTTTGTTCTTATGTGTGTAAATTTGTGTACTTGTATTGCTGCATTTGGGAGTCTTAGTCTGTATATGGAAGCAAAAGCCTATGACTAACAATATCTTAAGATACAAAATTTACACCATGTGCTTCATATAAGAATGGCTTGCTAGGTGTTTTTACTACAGTACATTTTATGTTGAAACTCGAAACAGGTAACACTTCAAGACATGGAGCTCCTTCTTCTAGGGTTTAGTATACGTATAACCGTGTTTGGTGACTTGGGTGTGTCCTGTCTGTCTCCAATTTCAACTCCTGCTGGTTTTGTATGTAAGGAGTTTTTAATCTTCCGCCAATGTAAAATCCAGCCTGATGAATTCTTTGGCTTGTTGCTTAACTTTTCATACTCCTGTTGCAATTCAAAATAGTCATTCTGCAGATCTACCATTTTGGACTTTACATTCTCAAGTTCTGCTTTGAGTGCCTTAATGTCCATAGATGCAGATGTCTGGTTTCCTTCTTGTTCAGATTGGATTCCGCTTTGCGCTGGCTCCTTCTCTTGCATTGCTGTCCTCATTTTTACTTGCTCTGAAAACAGAACCTGCATTTCACTCTTGTTATATTAGCACCAGAAAACCATTCTTTGTACAGTTAACTGTTTTCAACTATTTTCCATTAGGATAGGATTGTTTTAGGCCTCTCCTTCATAGTTTCTGAGAGGGATTAGGAGTGTTGCTATTTTGTTTCTATTTTTAGGCCTATGAGGAGTATTTGCATTATCCTGCCTCTATATGATCCTTCTTTCATTCTAATAAAGTTACTTCGTTTAAAAAACTGCCATTCACCTATAGATTCCGTTAGTATTTTAAGGGTTTTCCATTGAAAGTAAAAGTAAAAGTAAGAGGTCTAGGTCTATAAAGTTACAAGTATTAATATAATGAACAATATAAATCTATCCTTAATTAGTTCAAATTTTTAATTGGTTCCTAAGTTTGTTGAGCAGATGCTGCTAAAATTCTGAATTGTGCTATCATTTTTTGCTTTTTTTATTGGTAGAATGGAATCTGAAATTCTGAAATAGTTGGTCATTTTGTTAATTTATCATGTATGAAGCTGAAATAGTTTTTATTCCAGAGATTGCAAACTTTACCTGCACAACTGTTCTTAGGGGCAATCTCTCATTTTGTGCGGCATGAAGGCATGCATCAAGTGAGAGTTTTTCACAGTTCATGATTTTGCATAGTCTTTTACGATCATGCTCGCTTAGTGAAGGATGGGTCTGGAGGGATGTCAAATATCAGAATGTCAAAACTGTGTTTATAAATGCCTTTAGTTATAACAGGAACCAGAATTACAAAAACATAAGAATTAAAATGATGACCTTGAGGTAGGTGTCAATGGCTCTATACAGACCGTCATCATATGATCGAGAATTTTCAGGTAGCAATTCAGCGAAAACTTGGAATTTAGTAATTGAAAGATTTGGATCCCTTGCAATCTCAGCCAGGTAATTGTCCAAGAGCCTACTAATATTGAATTTCCTCGTCTTCTGTTGCTGTTGCACCTGCTGTTGTTCATGCATCAAGAAGTATTCAACAATTCGTTGAACCACATCTATGTCTAGCATGGTGCATTCTTCAGATGAATTAGTCATGCTACTAATGAGGAGGAACAAAGAATAGAAAAAGACAATATAGATATTAGTTTCATTTATCATTTTCATAATTCCAGGGTTTTATCTTTTCATTTCTGGTTCAGAGTTGTGAAATCAAATTTGACCTTTGGCATAATGTGGCCAATACCAATTATGGGAAGAAGAAAAAGGAGAAATTGTAGCATACTCACATGACTGTTTTTCCTTGATCTCCATTTTGATATCTTGGAATCAAAAGATCATTCACCTCAGCGTCTTCCAACACCATACTCACTCTCTTTTCAAGTTCTGTTGTGAGAGCTGGTGATACAGAATACATCATGGCCATCTTTAACATCTGCAACATGAACTTACATGAGACAGCATCTAGCTGAGGAGGAATAATGCTTATCAGGGTTTCAATAATTGTCTTTTGCTCCTTGCTGTGTCCACTGCTCTCTTTCTTCTTCCCACTAAAAATACTGAACTGTAGGTTATACTTTTCATGTCCATATCCTCTTAGCCCTTCTATCTCCACATCCATTCCTGGCAGCCATTTCTTGGCATATTGCATAATACACTTACCGATTATCTCTGCTCTGGTTCCTTTTGCCCGTATTGCAGAGATGATCCTCATAAAATGGTCAATGCGGAAGGTGGCCACATCATTTAACCACCAACTTTCTTGATTTGGCGCTGCATCCTCACTTGTGTGATCATCTTTAGAAGCCTTCCACGCAATGGAGTCGCAGCATCTTCTTACAATTTGGAGATTTTCGGCCCAAGGAGATAGGTTTTCACAAGATTTCAGAACAGTGATAGTGTCTTTCCATGAAGAAAGCACAACAAAAGTGAGGAAAGCTTCAGCCTTAGAAATTAGATTTCCATCTTCTAGTTCTTCTGTCATCTCTAGGAACTCTGATGCACATCTTAGTGCAGCTATGTTATCTGGGCTGAAGTCTACTGGGAGGCCATAACAGAACTTTAGAACTGTTTCAAATGTTTCAGACCCACCTGGGAAGTTTTCAAGCTTCAGAGCATTGCCAGAATTTGAGATGAAAGGCTGAATCTCCAATCGTCCTATGTAACCGCACTTTGATATCAAGGGGTACTGTTGTTTCAGAAAACGTTAAATCATGTTACAGCAAAAAGCTAACACACATAATGATTAAGACATAAGTTGCTTCTCTGTCTGTTACAGCAAAAATGTAACTTTTTCAGTATTTTGTTCATCTTAAAATCAATAAATATAATAAAAATAATGCAGCATTTTTTTTATTATCATCCAGAAGAAATACATAAAACGTTGTAAAAAACCCAAATCAAATACACCGTTGCTTTCCCGTATTTTGTGCTGTTCTGTTTTCAGTATTGTTAATCCGTCTCTATTATCTTGTTTTTCTGGTATTTGGAGGAACTTTTTTTACCTTATCCAAAAAAAGATAAATAGAACCGTGCACTCACAAAGATAAAGGAATATGTAACTTTTGTGCTAGTATAATTAAAACTGCTAAAAAATATTCAAAATTGATCAAATAGATACCGAATTGACTTGTTAAATTTTTTTAACCATTTTGTTAAGTTTTTAACTGAAATCATCACATTTCATGAGCTCTATATACACACACACAGCTGATTAATCTGTTCCGAAACATGTTACTAAACCAATTAAGAAGTAAATAATTTTCTGCACTCACAGGGCTTTAAATATGTGAAAGCATTTATACCTTGTGAACATTATAAGTGGTTTCCTGTACTTGAATTGAAAAGTCTGTTGGGATTTGAGGAGCAATGAACCTGCACAAGACCAACTCAGAAAAAGAAACAAAAAGGAAAACCAGCACACAAAGGGTTCACTCAAAACATGTTATTGCAGAATTTTTATCTGTCTAATCCATAAAAAAAAAATGGTATTTTGCAGCTGTACCATGAATGTTCTCCTTTGAAGCTATCAGCTATTGCCGTGAGTTTGTTGGGAATGACAATGGTTTTGTCAGAAAGCTTATCACTTCCATTAGAGTCTCGTTGTAGTTGAAGGGAGTTCATGGTGATAGTGTAGCTAATTGCAGTATAGTTGAGAAAGAAAGACCATTTTTTTGATGAAGAAGAGAAAGAAGAGAGCAATGTCCGTATTAATGGTGGAAGTTGATTCTGTGGTGAGTGTAGGGCTGCAGTTAAGACGGTTGGTGACTTGTTTCTTTCCTTCGAGCTTATCAACTTTAATAACATTCTCTTGTTGTGTAGAAATAATAACCGTGTAATGCTTCAGGCCAAATATGCATACTTTTCTTTCATAATGTTTCAGTTTTCTCTTACATCATAAATTTCACTTCTCATCTTAATTCCTTTATTTCTTTTTCTGCTGTTTTTTTTCTTACTGCATTTTCCCCTCTCTTTATACAGTAATCTTACACAGTTTTTTAGGATGAGATTGCTTTTCACATAATGTAAATTCGACAATTAAATTGTAAATATATATGATTTTCGATTATGTATGTTGAATTCTATAAAAGAAATAATGAAGCATCAAATAAAGTGAAGGAATCATTCTTAGTTTAATATATTTTGAAAAATATATATTGGATAAATTTTCAAATATTAAATGATTTTATATTTTAGGTAAGTTACATCAATATCATTTAATTCCTCTCATCTTATATTAATTTCATCCGTTATAAACTATAATAAGATAACTTAAATTTATATAATTGTATATAAAAACATCTGTCCCAAATATTTTCAAGAATTAAAATATTAATTATGTATTATAGTGCCAACACTAATGATCACCTTGTATTTTTTTTCCATAACAAAAAAAAAAATTGATCAATTAATAATTTAAAATGGTTTTATATTGTTGAAAGAAGAGAATAATTGGATAGATCTCTCTCGTTCCTTCTACATCAAACCCCAATCATCGTTGCATTTTTATTTTTATTTTTGGTTTGATGAGGTCAAAAATCATTGTAAAATCAATCTTTGAATTATTATTAAGGATTTGGGCTTTCAAACTGCCACCCTGCCACCGAACTGCGACTTGTGGCTTACAGGTATTATACGTCTATTTCTCATTTATTAACGTTTGTTTTGGAAACAAAGAAGAAAAAGTCATAAGCCATTTTGTCCTTCAGATGACAAAAATAAGGATGTAAATTATATATTGAGATTTTAGTGTTGTGTTTCTATTTAGTTTTTTTTTTTTTCTAAAATATATTGATGTTGATGTAAATTAAAAAAATTTGATGGAATGATGTTTGGTGTTTTTCAATGTATTTTTAACTCATTTGATTGATTGTTTGGATAATGTATCTATTAATTTCTTCACTAAGTTTGGCGATATTTGGGACGAGGAGTAGTGAATTGCTTACTCTGATTTTAATATTGTCTTAATTGCATGTTTCTTTTGAAGATTATGCTATTAATGACACTTCTAGTGAAGTGATTTGGATTGAAACTATTAATAACAACGGATTATTAGAATGAAAGATAATAAAAGTATAGTATATAGGACTCGTTTATCTTATTTTCGGAATTATTTTAAGACTGTTTGAATACAAATTTATTATATTAATTTTATTTTAATATATTTTAAAATATCAAAATTTGTCTTTATCGGGACATTTTTAAAACTTAGTAGAAAGATGGTAGAAAAAAAAAATCAGCGTATAATCCAAATTTTAGAATTCGCTATAATGCTTAATTGTGCCATCAATCATCACTTTATGTTTTGTTTTGCAAGTGTTACATGTTAACGGAAGCACACAGGTTTGTGATATGTTAATATTTATGTTGTGTGAGGTATTTGGAAGATGAGGGATACTTATATATTTGACAATTTTATGAGTTTCATTTTTTATTAACACTTGATTATGTTTGAGATTCATATGATTGGAAATTTATCTAAAACAAGTTCAGATTCATATGAATTTGTTATAATTAAGAAATTTAAATTAATATACATTATGCTCCTAAGATTAGGATGATTATCTTATTATTTTATTTTTAAATGAGTATTTATTTAAATTTAACTATGTTAAAAAATTACATTAATTACCTACAATACAAAATAAAAATGAGAAATACATACATATACGTGTGTTCGTAATAGTATTTTGATAATGATTATTTATTGAATAATATTTTTTAAAAACATAAATGATAATATAAGATAACTGAACACGTCCGAATAAACTACTAGTAAACTCGGTATATATATATATATATATATATATATATATATATATATATATATATATATATATATATATATATAT
>Ga0209589_1009351_pt1 | contig 14848 bp, 9 predicted proteins | sample CowpeawhiteBW_FD_187525 | JGI IMG/M metagenome (GOLD analysis project Ga0209589, IMG submission 187525) | Root nodule microbial communities of legume samples collected from California USA - Cow pea white BW (SPAdes) (version 2) | ecosystem: Host-associated > Plants > Roots > Nodule | place: USA... | reverse complement strand
GTTCACAGACTCATCACCCATCCATAGCCATAAATCATGAGCTTCACATTCAACTTTGATCTCTCCCATTCGTAAAACCACCGTCCCTCCAAAATCACCGCCATCACCATTAGGCTTCCATCTCCACTCCTTCTAAAAACATTGGTCACCACCTACACACAAGAAAAGGGGGCATCAGAAAAGAACAGAAAAATACAGTTTCACAATTGATATCAATGCCAATTCAGAGCAACAAAGAAAAAAAAAGGGAGACGAATGGAAGAAAAAAAAATTTTCACAAGTTTACACAGAGAAGAAAGCAAAATTGGGATAAGCAGCTGCAAGAGGTAAGCACCCAATCTGGAACAAATGACGTTTGTGTGAGCATAATGTGTTCGTGTGTTGGACTTGATATATTGGTATGTTTCGTCCTCAATGTTTCTATGTGAATATGCATGATCTGAGTATGTTGGGTTTTATCTCTATGAGTCAAATATGTTGTGCTCTTTGTTGTTGTTTGAGTCTGGAAAACGAAATATGCTTCATCATAGCCATCATAATCTTCCTTATCTTCTATTCATCCAACCTGTGCACCAAATAATTAAAACAGAGAACCACCACCATTAGGCTTCCATCCCCACCCGTTTCTCCTTTCATTCGGAACCTCCATCGTACTCACATTTCCGCAGGGAAACCTTCACGCAAAAAAAAGTCATATACTCTTCGTATCCTATACGCCTTTGGGTGCAAAAATCGTCATCTCCGACACGCAATCTTCCACCATCTGTTATTTTTTTTTTCACATCCTCATCTCGCCGCACTCAACACAAACAACAATCCTTCCCAAAATCACCATCACCGTCACGCACTCTTCCACCCCGCACTCTTCCATTTGTTATCATCTTTATCATTCAATCAAAGAACAAAAAAGGTCTCCATTCAAACCATTCCAGAACCCCCATTCCAGTGCCAAATATTCCTGGAGAGGAGAGAAACCCGCGCCGGCGGCCTCGCCGCCGGCGAGTCGAACTTCGAACGGACTAAGCAGCGGCGGTTTCAGTCGCGGTTGGGGGGTACGACAGCGAGGCTCGCGGTGTGGGTTCCAGACTTGGCGTGGTTCATGCGAGAAGAAGAACGAGAGACGTTTAGGATGCAGCGGAGGCCGGCGACGCTTCTGGTAGCGATTGGCGCCGTCGCCGGTGGCTCCGACGGACCGGAAGCTTGCGAGGTCGAGACGTTGGAGCTGGAAGAAGTGGTCTGTCTCGCGAGAAGAAACAGCGAGTTCGTCGTCCGCGTCGGTGGCGGTCTCGGTCAAGAGCATCGCAGTGGCGCCGGCAATGGCCTCTGGTTGAGCGGCGGCGAGCTCCAGAGGTGCGGCTAGGCGGAGGTTCGACGGGTGCGGCGGCTGCTCGCGAGAAGGGGAGGAGGGGCCCTGGGTGTCGAGAGAGAGAGAGAGGAGGCTTGCCTCTTGTTTCAGGAGCTACTAGGTTTAGGTTAATCACATTCGTCTCACGTGTCCCAGCCCCACTTTTGCTCCGTGCACCTCCCACCTTAATATCTGCACCCCCTCTTTGTGTTGTTTTACCGTTTGTACCCTTTCAGCATCTTTACTCTATTTCAGTTTTTACTCTGCACACCTCCATCCGTATTCTTCGCACCCCCTCCATTACCATATGCACTCCCTTTTTTTATCTCATACACCTCCACGTTCTTTTTTATTATTCTTCGTGCACCCCCCTTTTTTGCGACCTTGCACTCCCGCCTTTTTTTTTTGCTTATTGGGCCTCGCTGCATATTCACTTTCTCGCGCACCTCCACAATTACTAATCCCACACCCCTGCATACACTTTTTACTCTTATTTTGGGCTTGTTTTATTTTTTACTCGCCGCACCACCACCCTTAATAAACACACCTCACTTACTTCATGTACCTCTCCCTAATTACTCATGCACTCTCATAATTTGGCTTTCCACTTTCATCCTTCTTAATTAAATTGTTTCTTTTTTATTATTTTATTTTGTTGTACTATTTTTTTATTTTGTTTATTATTATTATTATTATCTTTTATTTATTTTTTTTTATTCTTCTTCTTTTTTTTATTTTGTAAAAAAATATATTTGAAAAATTACGAAAATTGCAAAAAATAGAAAAAAAATAAAAATAAAAAATAAAAATAAAATAAAAATAAAATAAAAATGTTCTCTTTCACTTCAATGTGTCTGTCCGGTCGCTCGCACCGCGTGACACTTATTTTCCAAAAATAGTTTTTCTTTCTCTTTTCGTGTCTGTCCGACCGCTCGCGTCGTGTGACACATACTTTCAAGCAATTCAAAAAAATACCAAAAAATACAATTTTCAAAATATAAAAAACATCAACATTTTCAAACAAAAGTCTTTTTAAGAACTACGTGATCCTTGATTCTCCACCGTGAGATACGTAGGAGCAAGGTCAGTCCTTGTCAGGTTCACCTCTAAAAAAATCAAATCATTTTCTCAATTGTTTTTTTGAATATCTTTAAAGAACTACGTAACCCTGATTTCTCATTTTGAATGAGAATACGTAGGACCAAGGTCAATCCTTGTCGGGCCCAAAAAATTAAAAAAATATTTTTGTTTCTTTTTAACATCTTTGTCTTGTTATTTTCGGGGAATATTAATATTTTGAAAATCACATCAACTTTGCGTTTTTAATTAAAGGTACCGCCCTTGGGCTGGCGCTGTAGGGTGTTAACACCTTCCTTACGCGTAACCGACTCCCGGATCCAAAATCAGGTTTTTCGCAGACTTGTCTTATTCTTTATGGTTTTCCATAGTTTTCCAGAATAACTATGGTGGCGACTCCTAAATCTTTTTTAAACCCATTTTTTTCTTTTTTCGGTTCGTCGTCCCGTCGCGATTTCGGTTGCGACAGTAAGTAACTCTAAACCTACTGTACTTACCTTATAAAGCTTTACATTCGTTTTCCACCGATTAAAGTCCGAAAATAATCGTGTCCTCCGCTGTTTCGCCAGTTGTGCAAGTCCGTCTTTCAAGTTGTTGTGCTCCGAGGTCCCGTGTCGAAGTTCTGTTAACCTTTTTTCCAGGTACGGGAAGTTAGGGTTTCGAGTTTGAGTTGTTCTTAATCTGTTTTTGGGTTGCCTTTGATCTGTTTGAGCATACTGGATGTTTGTATGGATAAATCGTTGTTTGTGGTGCGTGGGGTATCTTGTATGATGAAAAGGGGTTGGAAATCGTATCTGTTGCAGGTGAATCCAGGGCGAGACCTGGTAATTTCGCTCAGGCGAGTCGAACTCGCCTAAGCGAGTCTGGCGGAGGCTCACCCAAGCCTTTATCGCCCAAGGTCGCCCAGGCGACCAGCTCTTTTATTTTTGAGCGAGCAGATAACTCGCCCAAACGAGAGGGGTCTCACCTAAGCGAGATCCCACGTTGTTCATGCTCCTGTTTGGTGCCCTCGCCTAGGCGGAGGGGGAACTCGCCTGAGCGAGACCCTCCAGCCTAAGCGAGGTACTGGGCGAGACAGTGTAATGTGGGATGTTTTTCTTGGTTTTGTATGGATAATGCTGGCTTGGTTTTGAGTATTTGTACTAAAGGCTTGGTATGTGTGAGTATGATATAGTAATGCAAGTTGTGAATTATGTATAAAGGGTTGACATGAGTTTTGCATGAGATTGTAATGAAAGGGTTGGTATGAAAGAGGCATGATAACGATATGAATTGGAAGTCCTTGGTACATGAATGGTACATGACGAGATGAAATGTGTTGGGCCTGGAACATGAAAGGCGTTGCCTTAAAGGGTGGTACAATTAACATATACATGCGTAGTGAATATCATTTTGGTTGTGCGGTTGTGTTCTGTATGCGTCAGTGCATAATTCCTTGGGGTCTCTAGGTGAAACTTTCGGGGTTGCGCTTCAGTGGTCGGGACATAATTCCATGGCCCCTGTTAGTAGGTGTCCATGGTGGTGCTCCATCTGTATAACCAGGTAAGGATTCAAGGTAAGGACTGCATCCTGACACTCTAAGGGGCTAGTTAGTCTCACTTAGAGCGGACTGACTCCTGTGGTGAGAGTAGCAGGAGGCCTGAAATTCATTAAGGGCTAACCTTGTGGTGAGGGAGATTTGATTCATCGTAACACTTGTAACACATAGCTCGGAGATGAGCAGCTCAGGGTCGAGCAGGGGTATCCACCACAAGTGCAAGCATCCGCTGAATCCGACTAAGTTATACGTATCCGGATGAGTCGAGTCGAGTCGTAGTGTATTGAATGAGGAGTCATAACATGCTTGGTTGTATATGGATATGGAATGATGTTAATGTATTTGACTGTATGATGAATATGTGTTGGCTCTAGCTTACCCGTTTTGTTGCATGGTTGTATTGTATGTGGTTGTTCTTCTTGCGATGATCATCAATTTGATTGATGGGAGCAGATGGGCGAAGTTCTCGTGGTCAACAAGGGAATGGTGATTTCGTTGCTTAGCCATCTGGGCTGGAGTTTTCTTCATGTTTTCTTTAGGGCCATGGCCCTTGTATAGTTTTATGCTTTCTTACTCTACACTCCTTGTTAGAATTGTATATGGTTTATGTTGGCATCGTGGTGTGCCCAAGTTGTAGGGGTTGTGTTGAGGACCCCAAGACTACGCTACTATACTTTTATCGCGTGACGTTTCCTTTAATTTCGCTTAATAATTAAATGGAACGTTACAGTATAAACAACTCAAATACAATCTTGAAATTTGTACGAAACATCAAATAAACCGAACAAAATTTGATTAAAAGGACTAAATCCATGTATTTCGAAAGATAAAAGGACTAAATTGGTCCAAAGTTTCAAAATGGACTAATTCTAAACTTCACTGAGAGTAAAGGAGCCAAAAACATATTTAACCATTTAAATAATGATCATGACCAATAATGATTTGTGATTATAGTAATTAACTTAAATGCTAATATATAAAAATAAAAATTTGGATATTAAAATAGTCATTATTACGAATAAAAAATTATAATTGGTTACTAAATTAGTCTTTGAAATTAACTACCCTGGTTTTGACTACCAAAATGGCTTAGTTTCTGAATTGGTTTCTAATTAATTAGTGCCCAATTTAGTGACCAATTATAATTTTTTATTTATAATAGTGACTATTTTAGTAATCAATAATTTTTAATTTTATAAATTAAAATCTAAATTGGTCACTATAGTAACTAACTATTTTTTGCTTCTAAAATTAATTTCTAACTAAAGATTTTCTTGTAGTGGTAGTTTCTTTTATAATTATAAACGGCAAGAATTGAAATAATATTGAGAAAAAAAATACAAAAATTATGTTTAGAAACAACTAGTTTTTAAAAACTAAATTTAGAAAGCCCGAACAAAAAAATTGTAATAATATCTACAATACGTGTTAATTTGTTATTTAAAATATGTCCTTGTGTAGTATTCAATGCTACTGATATATGGAGCATAAATTAAGGTGTAAAATCAACACATTTTAGTTCAAATATAACAATATTTTATTTTTATTACTTAAAATTTTCTAATTTAGACTTAAATTAATTTGGGTTTGATAAAATTCCATTTAACCCCAATTTTCACTTGAGGCATACTCAAACCATCTTTGCATGACTTGGACCAAACCAATTTGATATTACCTCATTAGGATTCCATCTGACCTTGATCAAACTTGACTTGATCTAACCTGGGTCCATGCCACCTTGGCTTAATCTTGGTCTGGCTAAACTTTTCTTGAACTAGGCTTAACCCAAACCAACCTATGTCTAGCCTTACTTGACCATACTTGAGCCTTATCCAACATTTCTTGACTTGTGTCAAAGTCTTATCAGCATAATCTTACATGGCTTGATCTAAATTTGGCCAGACCCAAACATGACTGAACTTAACCTGATATGGGCTTGACTTAACTCAAGATGATGTGAGCTCGATCTAACTTACATGACCTAAATCAAGCCCAACTCAGCTTGATACAAAGCCAACCCAATTTGTTCAAACACATTCAACCCAATTTGAGTAGAGCTTGTCTCAACTCAATCTAACTTGGCCCTACCTACCTCGACTTAACTTGGCCTGAGTTAAACTTAAGTTGTCTCAAATCTGACAGGTCCAACCTACCTCTACCAACCCAACTTGACATGGTCCTGACCTGACCTTACTTGACTTGTACCTAACTCAATCCTACCTATAATGACTTGTGTTTGGTTCAACATAAACTAGACCTGACACAATTCAACTTAACATATGTCTTGACTGACTTGAATCAAGCTCATATCAACTTGACCTAAATTGGCCCAAATTAGATTTCGTTTGGCTCAACTCTATCGACTTAATACAAATTCGACTCAACCTAACTCGGTATGACCTAAACCTAACTTGTCTTAGACTTACGAAGTCAATGAGAATCAATCTAATCTTGACTCAACCTAACTTGGAACCATCTTAACATGGTTTCAACCTCTCCTAACTTGACATGAGCCTAGTTGGGTACTAGGTTGGACTCAACTTGACCTAACTTTGCCCAAGTTAAGTCTAGCTCAACTTGGCCAATGTCGGTCTAACTAGGCTTAAGTTGGGCCCTTCTTAACTTGACCTAACTTGGTACAAATTAAACTTGATTTAACTTGATTTGACACAACTCCAATATTATTCAAACGTGTCTGACTTGTACCTTATCCATGTTATCCTAGTATGGATCCAACTGGACTCACTCTTATTTGACAGCCTTGGTTCAACTTGACTTAAACCTAACTTGACATGGTCTTGGTCTTGTCTGACTTAATCTAATCCTAACCCAACTTTGCACATACTGACCTAGGTTTGGATTTGGATTGGGTAAAATTTTTCATGCGTATAAATAAAATTTAAATGATATTTTTTCTTTCATTTTCGTTTTCAAAGAATATATTTTACTTTAAAAACTGGTTCCCAAATTGCTCTTAAACTAACCCATGAGAGGAATTTTGGTTATATGAACTTCCGTTTATGAGTCTCTTGGTGTTATGAACTCTTTATATTGTAACCCGCTAGTTAAAACCAAAAACGCATCATCTATATATCAAGTTATTTTTGTTATCTTATAGTTATACATCTTCATATGATAAAACAATGTATCAATTATTGTAATGGAAAAATTAAGTTGAGAGACCATAAATTAAAAATAAAAATCAATTAAAAACAACCGTACTATTAAAAAGAAAATATATATAAATATTTTTTAAGAAATCTAAAACTTATTTAATTCAAATAAATATAAGAATGCTCGTTCAAATAATTTTTTTTACAAGATGAATGTAATGTTAAGGGTTCAGTTAAGCGTCCTTATATATTTTACGAATAAAAAACTAAGATGAACATGATTAAGCATTAGAGTTTGCACAGTACACTGTAAGTACGTAATGGTTGAACAGAATTAATCCTGCAATCATGAGCGACATGGTTAAACAGCAGAAGTACTTTTATGTCTGTAGAAAGAACACATATAAACAGACATCATCATCTTCCAGCTTTTCCCACAATCTAGAATTCTGTCCTGTGGGTTGGTGAATCATCATGGAAAATGGTCAACATCTTATGAACCTGTTTAATTATGTTTTTGTTTTCTAGTGCTTTGACTGTGATTAATCATACTATTTCAACAACATCAATGGCTTCCAAACACAATACCATAATTAGGATACAAAATGCTTGATGAAGTTTAATTATTAAATTAAAATACGCATTGCTCCCATTATTAAAAATTGATAAAATAAATATTATTGAAAAATATATATATCTAATGATGAAACGTAAAATTAAAGCATACTTACAATGGGAAAATAATTTATCCACAAATAAATGGAAATTAAACTTAAGGAAAAGTATATTGGAGTATTAGTATATATATATATAATACAATTGACCAAATAACTTATTATCATTGATTTTGAAATGAATATTTTACGTGATGTTTACTATGGAAAAATTATAAAGTAAAATATTTAAATTTCAGTTGTAAATGAAACTGAAGTTATTCCGTCTAGTATCGGTCCCTTTTATATTTAAATTGAGTTAATTTGATCAATGATAATCTTCAATTTTGGAACATACTTTCAAACATATTGTATTGATTCGTTACCTAAAATTTGGGTCATTATTAACCTCTATATAAAAATTATGGAGATGAATTGATGTTGAAAGGACTACACTGAAAATTTGTGAGTCTAACGAACAACTGGAAAAAAGAAATCAATTTTTTTTAATTTTTCATAATATTGATTTAATGTAAAATACCAAAGAGAATATATTGTGTAGTAATAGAAGTTTTGCTATTATATATACCAGTATGCGCACATGTGGTCTTTTAAGAAAAATTAAACTATAAAATATTTTTTATTAAAAATAATTATAAAAATAAATAATTTGTTTAATTTTTATTGTTAAATATTTTTTAATATAAATAATTATTTAATTTTAAAATGTAGTTATTAAAAGGATAAAATGGTAAAATAAAAAATTTATTTTATAAAATAATTAAATTTATATTAATGGTAATAAAAGTGAAAATATAATTATTTTAGTTTGAAATAATGATTAAAGGATAAGATTGGAAAAATTTGTGTACGAACAAATAAATTTTTTGTATAAATAATATAGACTATAAAATTAAATATAAATAATTTTTATAATTTTACCGTAAATAGCTTTTAATATAAATTCAACTTCAAGGTCTTACTTAATAAATAATTTGAAAAGCAAATGATAAATATCATGACATTTCTGCACCGTCTTCAAGATCCGATACGCTTCTCTCTACAGTGAATGTACAGTAAAAGCTTTTACAAATCTTTTTTTCTACGTAGAGACGGTTTTAATGGTTACTATATTAATAAGTTTATTTCAATAATAGTGAAAATTTTAGATGTAATATTTTATTATACTTTTTATAATATTTTTATAAATAAATATATATATTTTTATTTTATATAAAAATATTTATTACATAAAAATAAAATATTCAAATACATAATATTTTTTAATATATTAAAAATTTATAAATTTTAAATACTTAAAGTTGTATTTTATTTAAAAATATGAACACTTGTTTCTTTTTTTTTGTAAATATATGAACAATGTTTTTACTCTTTTTGTAGTTTCTTTTCATTTTGGGTTTTTACTATATATTCATACCAATACTTCAATTTAGGTCACGTATACATATCTAACATGTATTTGTGTTTAACACGTATCTGTATTCAACATGTATCCATGTCTGATACTTTAGAATAATCTATTAATACTTATCACTTATCATTACAATATTTGATTTATAAAGTCGTAATATATTCCAAGAAAATCCCTACGTTAACTTATTTATTCTCTTTAAATTAATACTCTCTCTTGTGAATTTATATTACAATTTAAAAATTAATTTATATATATTATATGGGTCATTATATATTACTATAGATAATAGTAGTTAAAAAATCATCATGTTATAGTTGTCCAGATAAGTTGTGGAATTAAAGAGGTTGTTATTCATATGATTATTTCCGAATTTCTTTTTTATATAGAAAAGGTCAAGGTAATAAAAATTTAAAATTTAATTAATAATTTGATCGTATATTTAAGTTGATGATTATTTTTGTTTTTAGTTTTCTTTTACCAAATTGAACCATATATATTTTAAATAAAAATAAATTAGTTTTTTTGCTAATAATGTTAGATCGGGTAATGATAGAGTTAATTTCTTATCTCAAATATGAGATTGATAGAGAAAGAAGTCCATGTCATGTCCCATATAAAATCGGCATCGTAAGAGATCACGTTCCAAATTTCTAATCTCAATTCTGCACACCTCGAATGAAAAGCCAAACCAAAAGGGTATTCGTTAATTTCGTGTTCATTGATTATATCCCACCCTTCCCGGAATTTATCATATTAATTAGTTGTAAAATGTTAGTCACCACTAATAATTTCCTTAACATGATAAAAGAAAATAGCTTGGATACTAAATGCATGTTAAAAAAAATAATTTGATACAAATGATATTACGAGGATTAACACGTGTATTAGGAGATGATGAGATAAAGAAAGCTATTCCAGAAGAGGACTTAGTTTTGCATCTATAATATTACTAAGACATATCAAGATTTGAAAAAATATTTCTGGTGACCTAAAATGAAAGGAAATGTGATTAATTTTGTAGAAACTTGTTGGACTTATCCAAAAGATAAGATTGAATATTTTATAATAGAAATATACAGTTCTACTAATAAATATGAGAATATTTAAGTCACATTATTGATTCCGGTGATGAGCTTTCTTTCGTAGTGACGTTCAAAACGGTAACCTCAGTGTTATAAATCGATGAAAGAAACAATCAAAAGCGTTTTCTTTTGTCTTTCTCTTGCGTCTTTATTTTCTTCCTTCTTCACCAGGTGCTCTTTACTTTCAACGCAATTTTCTTAAAACTTTAATCACCACATTTATTTTATATCTTAAAATAAAACCATTCTCAATGCACTTTGCGAATCTCTTACATCTTTACGTTTTCAGTTCTTTTGGGAGCATTCTCTTTAATTTCAACGGTATAAATTTTCTTCAAATTTGAACCACCCCATTATCTCAACTTTCAATTACACCTGTTGAATTTTAATTTTATTTTTCTGAATAAAGAAGGAAAATTAAATTACAAGTGTCTTTCTCTGTCTCTTCAAATTGTCTCCTCTTCTAGATCCACTGTCACTATTTTTCATGAATTAAACCAAGCAAAGTCATACAATAATATATTTCACACATGCCAAATTGATTATATCCTTTTAATAAAATAATTAACTACTGCTTCTGGAATACCGTTTGCCATTTATTGACCAAAACAATTTACATATCAAGCCTATTGCTGAAGTAATGGCCATGTTTGTTCACGCCACTCACAATTTTTTTCTTCGCCGGAATAAGAAAACAAAGTGGTTTACAATTCTCTTCTGCTTCGCCTATTCCCAAATAAAAAAAAAAAATCACTACTTTTTTTTCAGTCTTAATTCCATTAAGATAGTATTGTTATATAGTCAATAAAAATATTTATAGTACTGTAATTGTTAAAATCTGATATACGATTTTATCCTTAAACTACACATAGAAAGATTAAAAGATAACAATATATTTAAGTTATTACTAACCTCGACTTTTAGACGTAAAAATTAACTTGATGTTTAATCACTGTTTTATTTTGGATAATTTCATTAGTTTTCTTTTGTAAGAACACACCATTTAAGACCCACACAATTTGTTACTAACTAACATGTCATTGACAAATCTCAAAATTAGAAAAGATAGAAACATAAAAATATAACAAAAATCCAACAAAAAGGTGGCTACTATTTTGTAATGACCAAAATCATTCACAAGAGTCAAATTTCCACCCTTCATTCATCTTCCTCTCTCCTTCCTTACCCTGCCTCTGTCTCCATATATTTATACCCTCATTCCACACCCTCCACCCATTTCTCCAAACTCAATCCCAATTACAAAACAACACCATCATGGAAGTGGTGGTGGCAGTTCCTCCTCCTCCTCCTCCTCCTCTTCCACCACCACCACCTTCTTCTTCCATGGATTTCAACTTCGATAGCAGCTGCTCCTCCCCTTACATCACCGCACCTTCTAGCCCTCAACGCTTTGCCAACTTCTTCTTCAGTGCCCCCACCAGCCCCACCAGAAGACACTCCTCTGCTTCCGCTCTCACAACAACTGAAGATGAATTTGAATTCGACTTCGGTAGTCATGTTCAAAGGCCTTCTCTTTCTGCAGACGAACTCTTTCTCGGCGGAAAGATCAGACCTTTGAAACCCTCTTTACCTTCCTCCGTTACAACCTCAGACAAAAGCAAAATCCCATCCCAAAGAACAGATAACATGTCATCATCACTGTCACCGCTCTCGTCGCCGTCTTTATCAGAACGTAGAAGAATCAGAGAAAGGTCGTTGTCGTTTTCCACTTCTTCTGCCATATCAGTACGCAGAGAACCTGAAACCAACAGTGATGACATCGACGTTAATTCGGTATCTTCAACTGAAAAAAGTATCAACAAGGCCTCGGAGACCGTTTCCCATTCCTCGTTTTTGTCGTCGATTTCTTTCGGGAAAGGGTACCGAAAGTGGCGGCTCAAGGATTTTCTGCTGTTCCGAAGCGCTTCGGAGGGAAGGGCTTCCGACAAGGATCCTCTTCGGAAGTACGCGGTTCTGTCGAAAACGACAGCGCAGGAGGATGTGCGGAACCTGAGCTTCCGGTCCGCGGAGAGTTCCGGTTCGGTTTCGAGACGGAGAGGACCGGTTTCGGCTCACGAGTTGCATTACACGGTGAACCGGGCCGCTTCTGTGGAGATGAAGAAGAAAACATTGTTGCCTTACAAACAGGGTTTGTTGGGGTGCTTGGGCTTCAACCCTGGGATGCATCACTTCAGTGCAAGAATTGGATCCTAATAATCGGTTAATTAAGCCAGATCACTAGTTTTAATCTTGGTTAATGTGTTGATTAAATTGTGATTTCGGTGACCATGTTTTGAAAAATTGCAACCGAATGGTAATTTCAATTTTCTTTTTGTACATTCTCGATTTGTTTTGGTTGGTTCTTTTCTGGGTTATATGTTATACGTGTTTCGTTTCATATTTTATTCCCGATCCTACTAAAACTATAAAATTTAATATTTTCTTATGAAAGATACTAATATTTTCATATTCAATAAACTCTTACATTCATCTTATATTCACTAAATTACTTTTTATCTTTTTCTAAGTATTAAAATTTATTCTGATTTTCCAATTTGGATGTGAAATTAAATATTATGATTTGGTGTATGTTTTGTCTGTACATTGTATTTGGTGGAGGTAAAAATCGGTTTGTGATGTCATGTCACCTCCAACCAAATCCTGCGTTTGTCTATACACTAACGATTTTCTGCTGGTTTTGCACGTTGCAAGAAGAAAAATGATATTCTTTGCGTGTATTTATGACTCTGCTTTGGGGAGAAAAAGTGTAGTAGTCAAACTATGTACCCAAATGAGGATTTTAAAACTAAATCTTAGGTTGTCTTTCATAATTGCTTTTGTTTTTCTTTCACCTTCAACAACCTGTTTCCCACCAATGTGTTTCCATTTGCAACTTCTCTTCTTATTGCTCACGGATTTTGTCCAGGTTAAAAGTATATGAGAATGGTCTGAACATAGATATACCAAGAAAATGACCAAGAAATTTCAATCATAATATATGGACAAATTTAAGCATGAGCTTAGAAAAGAAAAAAAAAGCATTTATGTCATATCATTAGCATGTTTAATGATGATTGTAATGTTGCTGTAATCCACAGTCATTTTTTTGTTTTCTTCTTTAAAATATAGTTTAAGAAGAGTGTGTGAAAGTTTCATTATTATTATTCCATTACTAAATGTTATGACCACAGACATGTTAATTCTACTTTATCTTTCTATGATGTATAAAATGAATTGAGGAATTTGATTTTTTTTAAATATATTAATGTATACTAGTTCTAATGTTTTAGAATATATTAAAAAAATTAATATGTTAACACCAATTAAAGTTTAACGGAATGACAATATAAAAAAAAAGATTATATCAGAAAATCTATACCAGATAAAAGAGAGAAAAATGTGGAATAAGTAAGATAAATGATGTAATTAAAAAAATATTACAATGACACTTATTAATATTACATTATCAAGGATATGAGTGAAAAATCCTTAATAAAATTTATTCTCTCTTTATAAGATTCAATTACTAGATTTTTCGTATCAATGGTGAAAAATTATTAATTCAAAAATAATTAATATATTATTTGTTGTTATAAAGTAAATTTTAAATCTAATTTAATTTTTAAAATTAATTTATAAGGTAAGAGGTTTGGATTAAAAGAAATAATTTAAATTTATAAAAAAATTTAATTTTATTTCAATTTTTATCGTTAATTTCATTTTCTCAATATAGGAACGTTCTAATTACGTAGATGTATATGTTAACATCAAAATGGAGTCAATGAAATTAAATAAACTTGCCTCCTTATGTGTTGCTTTCGTCTGCGTTAGTTTAAGAAAATTCGTAAGAATTATGAATAATTAAATGTCAAATTGGTTTAAGAGTTAGATATGTCAAAATCACCACAAAATTTTCACTATTCCTGAATTGGAGTCAAGTGAAACATAATGATATGTATTATAAAAGAATATCAATATTGTCTTAAAGTTTAAAAATTACAATTAAATAAAGTAAAGATTATAAAAATATGACAGTTAAAAATGATCGGATAGAATATTGTTTAACAACCGAAACCAAGATTATTAATAAAAGAAAAGCATACAAAAAAAATGTTAAAAGAATTGTTTAAATACCAAACGTACAGAAACTTTAGAGAGAGAGAGAGAAAAAAACATAGTTAAACACGTGAAAATTAGATTTAGTTTTGGATGCTTTAAAGGGCTACTCACGTAGGTCTTCTGGAAAGGAGCAGGTAGAACCCCTCACGCAGAGATTCACTCTCAAATACATTATTGATTCATTCAACTTTCTTTTACCAGGTATTAAGTGTTCTGACCTGCCAAAGAATGGCAGAACCATAACTTTGAACTTATCTTAGAAGGTTCAAATTTTCAAAAGGTTGTGAATATGAAATTTACGGGTTATTAAATTGTGCTTTTCATTCTTAAAATACTTTTAAAAGAGTTGTTTCGTTGCTTAATTAAATTATACTTTTTTTTATGTAGTTTATAAAAATAATATAATATACTTTTATTAAATAATATGTGAAGTATTATATATATATATATATATATATATATATATATATATATATATATATATATA
>Ga0209589_1009347_pt1 | contig 14857 bp, 9 predicted proteins | sample CowpeawhiteBW_FD_187525 | JGI IMG/M metagenome (GOLD analysis project Ga0209589, IMG submission 187525) | Root nodule microbial communities of legume samples collected from California USA - Cow pea white BW (SPAdes) (version 2) | ecosystem: Host-associated > Plants > Roots > Nodule | place: USA... | reverse complement strand
TAAAGTAAAATAATAATAATAATAATAATAATAATAATAATAATAATAATAATAATAATAATAATGGTAATAGTAATAATATTAATAATCGTAATAATCATAATAAATGTGTCGCATTTAGAAGAAAAACTATAAACATCATGTAAAGTCAAAAAGTAGAATCATAATAATCACCGTAGTGATGAGGTCACAAAGAGAACTATACAATGGAAACCACAAGCACATGCATACTTTCTCTAAAATCACATACAACAAATATCACGAGGTTAAACGATAAAAGAATTTGGTTAAGGAGAAGACTTTCATGCATCAATATATAACGCAACTGCAGATAATATCATTTAAACAAGGAATGACAGCTCCCCTAACCTGATTTCCCTTGCTCAAGCTTGCAAAATTTCCTAGAGTTACTTTTGTTCCGCAAAGGCGTCCACTCAAGAGCACGCACCAGCATTTCTTAGCCACGTTTACGCACTCAGAATACACTCTCCACATCTCCTCACCCTTTCGTAGTCTCTAAAATCTACTCTTCTATCTAAAAAATGATCTTAACTACCATAATTAGGATTAATGGCATACAAAAACGAAAATTAAATAAAAGGACTTTAATGTTCATTCAAAGACCATTACATTATGGTTTCTTAACCTTCCACTTCTCTCTATCAGAGCTAGGGTTTTCAGACCATTCTCCCTCATGCCCCCAAAGATTCGGGCAAAAAAGAACCTATTTCACGTCCCCAAGATTCAAAACCACAACCACACAATTTTGAAGCAAGTGCACCAACCAATTCAATCAACTCGTGTTTCGTGATAATTCCTATACATATAAGATTATAATATCATTCATCACGTTCCAATATTTTATTAAAAATAATAAACAATCAAATTAACATACAATTAACATACACATGACTCAAATTCAAATCCTCTCAACGCAATCAAGTACTCTTAACCACTTGAGCTAATACTATTCTTGTCTTCTCTCTCCACATTAATTAACTTAATGATTTCTGTCGTCGCATTTATTAAATAAATAATTATTTATTTATTTAATTTTCTTGGGTCTTACAAAGTTTTCCATGTCAAACCGTGATAACGCTTCTTGAGCATAATTCCTTTGACATATAAAAATTCCACCCAAGTTTTGCATAACTTCAATATCAAGGAAATATTGCATTTTCCCTAAATCTGACATATTAAATTCTGACATCATAGATCTTCTAAATTCATCACACAAACTCACATCATTTCTAGTGTATATCAAATCATTTACTTAAAGACTAATAATTAAAAGTCTACCTCTGTCCTTTGATTTTGTTAACAATGTATGTTCACAAAGACATCTATCAAAACCAGTTTTGAACAAAATAAGCATCTATCTTGTTAAACCATGCTCTCGGTGCTTGTATAAGGCCATAAAGTACCTTTTTAATTTGTACATTTTATCATCTTTTGCTTTTCTCACAAAACCATTGGGTTGCTACACATAAATCTCCAATTAAAGTTCACTATGAAGGACGACACTATTTGTGACGTCCCGACTACTATATTAAATAATTATTATTTGATAAAAGGATGAATTTAATTTTTTTTTGTACAATAAGATTTTCCTTGAGAGGACACTAACAATAATATAACTTCATATCCATATATATATATATATATATATATATATATATATATATATATATATATATATATATCAATAGTTTACATCTTTATAACTATTCATGAAATATTACAAAAATATGTATTTGTATAATATTAAGAGTTTTACATCAGAATAGAAGATTATCTATATTTTTAATATCTCCTCAAGATATTAATATAAATTATTCACGAGTCAATCTTCAGAAGATCTACCAATAATATCATGAACAACTCTCATTGAGTAGGTTCTTCTTCTACTCATGCAACAGGTACATATGAAAGAAAAATATGGAAGGATTGAGGTCCTTATAAGCCTTAAATATCAATCTTAATAAACTCAACAAACAACATAAACACCAGGGGGCTAGAATTAGACCTACAATCACAAAACTTGATCTTGTTTTACCAGAAATATGGATCCATATTCCACTTCTGATGATCCATTATGAACATCTAAAGTTACTTTGGGAAGTGATTAGGTAGTCGAGTATTTCTCATGAAACATTGTTACAATCATAATTATTTCTTTCTCGAGAATATTAGCCATTTATAGGCACATAAAAGAGATATATACTCACTACCTAACCTTGGCGATGCCGAGCAAGTATTAGATAGTCCCAAGTTTGGCCTATGAATATTCTAGTTCAGGGCACTATTCTGAACTATCCAGATACTCACCTACTTGGTAAAATTTCCTTAGACCCCGCCATGGTCCCTGCCTTTCATCTCGCAGTGTACTAAATTATGACTTCGCAAATACAAACACTCTGACACTAGTTTTATCTCAACTTATTGAAACAAGACTTAACTCTTACTTAAAAGACATACTCTAGGATATTTTCAAAAGTCATAAAATGTGATGACTATCAAATCATGTCATTGTATAAACTATACACAAAGAATATAAAATAACAATAAAATGTACATGTAATTTTTTTCTATCCAAGATCACTAAATAAAATAATATTTACTTTTACTTTATTTTTATTATTATTTTTAATTATAAAATAATGATAAAATAAGAATCAAAGCAAGAACTTTAAATAAATAACTAGGTAAGAATTAGAATGTTATAAACAAATATAATAACAAAAATATAAATTAAACAAGACTAGTGCATAACTAGAGATATATTAAATGAAATAAATAAATAAGATCAGTGTGTAACTAGAGATAAATTAAATGAAATAAATAAACAGGACCAGTACATAACTGGAGATTAAATAAAATAAATAAACATGATCAATACATAACTAGATGTAAATTAAATAAAATAAATAAACAACATCAATGCATAACTGGAAATAGATTAAATAAAATAAATAAACAACATCAGTGCATAACTGGAGATAAATAAAATAAAATAAATAAACATGATCAGTGCATAATTGGAGAAAAATTAAATCAAATAAATAAACAAGACTAGTGCGTAACTGGAGATAAATTAAATAAAATAAATAAACAGAACCATTGCATAACTAGAGATAAATTAAATCAATTAAATAAATAGGACTTGTAGATAACTGGAGATTAAATAAAATAAATAAACAGGATCAGTGCATAACTGAAGATCGACTAAATAATATAAATATAAGAGGATAATAAATGAAAATAAGTTAAATGGAAGTAAATAGAATAATATATGATTCAAAATAAATAAAACATTAATATAGCACCCATGAGTTTATCAAGATTAATATAAAAATAGCTTAACCTCACCCCCTCTTACCTTATCAGTTGGAGGGACACACTAGTAATACTTCTAGAAGACCAAAATCTCTTTCAAATCTTTTACTCCAACTTTTTCTCTCTATTTCTCTCGCTTCCCTTATTTCTTTCTCACATAACTAACCTTTCCCTTCATTCTTTCTACATTTTTCTCTTTCATTCCATCATTTTTCTCTTTCATTCCATCCTTTTATAAGCAAACCATGTGCACCTTTAATTAATGAAAAGATTCTCTAAAGAGATAAGCTTCATGCCTTCTCTTTTTTTTTTCTTACTGTAATCACCCTTCCCTTATTTGTTTTGTTTTGTTTTTTCCTATCACATTCACACATACTTAGGTTCAAAGTGATAATTGCATGCATTAAATGCAATCTTATCACTTCTTATTCTTATGTTCCCATATTCTTATCTTCTTCTTTTTACTTATTTATTTATTTTATTTATCTTTTTTATCTCTTAGATTTAAGATTAAAGGATTCCTTTATTTTTGTATTTTTATAACCTACATATCTATATATTAGTAACTTATCTTTTTGATAATATATATATATATATATATATATATATGTGTTATTGTTTTCACTTATTATTATTTTTATTCTACTTATTTTTAATGTTTTTTAAAAACTACTTAATTTCTTTCTTAATGTTCAAACTATATCTAGATAAAATATGAAACATTAAAAATAGAAGATTTTCTAAATCTTATTTTTAAAGATGAGGATAAAATAAATAATATAGTTATTTAAAAGTAGGGATGTTACACTATTCACATCTAGCTTGAAAAAATTCCAGCTACATTGTGCTGATATAGCCAATATCATACGAATGGTGTTGAGCTTGGCCACAGGAGCAAAGATTTTTGTGTAATCTAGTCCATGTTGTTGAATATACCCTTTTTTCTACTAGCATGGCTTTGAACCTATCTACTTCTCCAGTCTCTTTACATTTGGTTTTAAAGATGCATTTAACTCTAATAAGCTTTATTCCTCTTGGCAGATCATTCAGCTCCCAAGTTGTGTTCTTCTCTATTGATTCCATCTCTTTAGTCATTGCATTTCTCTAGTTCTCACTCTTAATAACTTCCTCAAATGAGATTAGATCATCCTCGGTGACCATCACTACATTTAAGCCATCATCATTATCTGATAGACCTTCCCTTTTTTCGTAATCTATCATCCAAATTGGTTCTCTCATGTTCCTTCTTACCGTCTCTGCAACTAAAGTCTCATAATTAACACTATGAGGAGTGTTAGGATAAAAATCAATACGTGTAGATATGTTCTCGGCATTCTGATTTTTGTTCTCAATTTCTTAAGCACTAGTACTCTCCACAACATCCTCCTCAAAATGTTCTTCAAAGTCTCACTTACATACTCTTCATTATCTTCCCACTCTAAGATCTCTGGTTGATGTTCTTCCATATTTTGCTTCAAATTCCAACCTTTTCGTTCCTCAAAAACCACATGTTTGCTGATTAAAACCCTTTTATTGACAGAGTCAAACAACTAATATGCTTTTGATTCATCACTTACTCCTATGAGAACACATTTCTTGCTTTTGTCATTCAGTTTTACTCGATGTTGATATGAGATATGGACATGAGCCAAACATCCAAATAATCTAAAGTAATCAACATTTGGCTTTTCTCCACTCCATGCTTCTTCAAGAGTTGTCCTATACAATTGTTGTAGGACTCGTGTTGATAACGTTAGGCACGGGATTCGGTCTCCACATATGTATCTCGTATGCTTCCTTCCCAATGCGGGGAAGTGCTCGTATATCCAAACCTGTATCAAATAAAATTTCATTTAAATATTTTGATATAAAAGAAAAAACAAGTAAAATATTGAACAAAATGTAATATAAAAGGGTACCTTTAGAAGAGGTAGATATCCAACTAATTGCTTTGTATTTGCAAAGCTGGCATCTCCTAGCTGCTCATATAAGTACACAAGAGCAGCAACTCCTCAAGCATATCTACGACATGTAGGGATATCTCTAAATAGCTCGAGGTAATGGGTACGAACATAGGTGGCACTTTTATTAGCAAATATCGTGCACCCTACAAGGTGCAAAAAATATGCATGTGCAACAAACTCCCATAGCTCGTTATCACAACAGCTATCATACAACTCTCTCAACCAGCTAAGTTTGACCTGTCCACCCTGACTTTGATTCAACTCATCGTAAGTAATGGCCCGATCAACACCAAGAAGACTCGTCAAAATCTCAAATGAATCTTCATATTCAAGATTTTCAATGGAGCAAAACTTTCTAGTGATGGGAAGATGAAGGAGCGACCAGACATCATCTAAAGAGATGGTCATCTCACCAATTGGTAAATGAAAAGTATTATTCTCGAGATGCCATCTCTCCACGAAACCCAATATTAACCCAATATCGGGATATTCATATAAAATATCGCATAAAGGCGATAATCCAGAAGCTACCACAAAACAGAGAATAGAAAGGTGGGGAGGTCCTAAATTTTTCACTTTTTAATATGGGAGACTACTTTCACAACTCGATCCTAACAAAAAAGAAACATAAAACAATAAAAATACATAACAACAATAAAATAAAACATTTATAAAAAGGCTTAAATATACATTTGGTCCCTATTTTTATTATTTTTATTCAATTTGGTCTTTATTTTCGTTTTGTGTTCAATGAGGTCCTCATTTTCGTCAAATTGTGGTCAATTTGGTCATTTTCCCTAACATTTACGTTTTTGAACCGTACAGCCACGTGTCAACTCCTGTTTTTTATTTAATTTTTTTTTATTTAATTTTTTTTAATTTTTTAGTTTCGAAACAATTATCCACGTGTCAAGTCACAATTATGCCACGTGTAAATGCTAGTGTCACGTGTTAGTTTGTGGTTGTATTATTATTTTTTTTGTTCAATTTAGTCCCTATATTCGTTATTTTTGTTCAATTCAGTTCTTATATTCGTTATTTTTGTTTAATTTAGTACCAAACTTTGTTAAAATAAAACCATTTAATTTTTAAAATTAACATTATTATTAGTTTTTTTTAAATTCAATTATAAATTATAATATTTAATTATAAATTGAATATAATTGTTAGATTCAATTGTTAAATAGAATACAATTATTTAAATATTATGAAAATATAATTATTAAAATTTTTAAAAAATATATTAACATTTGTTAAATTCACATTTAAATTTAAAATATTTAATATTTTTATTGCATTTTAGATATTAAAATCTAAAATATTATATATTTAAATGTTAATTTTACAAATATTAGTTTACTTTTCTAAAATATTTTGAATATTTAAAATATTTTTATATATCAATTTTAAAATTATTTTAGAATAAAAATATTAAAAACAAAACTAATAATTATATTCTTATAATATTTTAAATAATTATATTCTATTTAGAAATTAAATATAAGAATTTTATTCAATTTATAATTAAATTAAATAATTTATAATTGAATTTAAAAAATAATAAATTCAAATGTCAATTTTAGAAAAAATATTAATATAATTTGTGAAAAAGATATTAATTTTAGTGTCAATTTGGAAGGGACATAATTGATTTATTTTAAGAAAAATTGAGACTAAATTGAACAAAAATAACGAATATAGGAATTAAATTGAACAAAAATAATAATACTACCACAAACTGACACGTGGCACTAGCATTGACACGTAGCACAATTGTGACTTAAAACGTGAACAATTTTTTTGAAATTAAAAAAATTTAAAAAAAATTTAAAAAAAGAATTAAGAAAAAAATTTAAAAAACCAGGAGCTGACACGTGGCATGTACTGTTCAAAAACGTTAACTATTTAAACACCATTAGTGAAAAGAAACAAATTGATCACAATTTGACGAAAATGAGGACCTAATTGAACACAAAACGAAAATAGGGACCAAATTGAATAAAAACAACAAAAATAGGGACCAAATGTATATTTAAGCCTTATAAAAACTTCTTACTAACCTGATCATCCCATATGATCCGTGCAACATGATCCTAGTACCGAGTCAATAAAGATGTATCAGACAGACCACTTGAAAATCCTGCACCATCGTTATCAATCCCATGATCCTCGTCGTGAGGAACATCGGAAACCTCATGCTCAACAACATCATCCTGAACAACATGAGCCTTGTGCTGACCCCTTCTACGAGCTGAAGCGGTCGGTCTCCTCCGTGCAGCACCCTGTGCAGAACTCTCGGGTGCATCATGTGAATCGCGTCTAGATAAATTTCCTTGTGTCCTAACCATATCTATAATTCAAAGTTTCAAACATCACAATCAAACATAAATTATAAAACAAGTAGGGTATAGGCAGGCAGGAGATTTCTGGTTTGAACAAGACTATCGACAATGACAGGGACCTTCTCAACAACACTATTCAGAATTTCAAGGAATGATCCTTAGTGTCGCCAACTTATTCCTTGGCTTTGTTTGATTTTAGAGTCAAAGTTGGGTCAATTATGAGACATAAAATGTGCATCAATACAGTAGATAAGCATGCGCCAGGTGGTGGTCGGGGCCTTCAAACTTTCATATAATCAAAAATATTCCAACCATTTAACTCTGCATAATCTCAATATATACCTCATTTCTTTAATTTAAATATTGTTTTCTGTAACTCAAACTCACAATTATTGAAACTGAAAAAAGAAAAAAAAACATTGAAACTAAAAAAAAATAGGAAACGGATGTCGAGATCCGTTTCGCAATTTCCTGAAATGGATGTCGACATCCGTTTCACCAAAAAACAAAAACATTTTACGAAACGGATCTCAAAATCCGTTTCATAATTTAACGAAACGGATCTCGACATCCGTTTCATAGAAAAAAATCAAAACAGATCTCGACATCCGTTTCATAGTTTTACGAAACGGATCTCAACATCCATTTCAATAAAAAAACCAAAAAAAAAAATACGAAACGAATGTCGAAATCTGTTTCATAAATTCCTGAAACGGATATCGACATTCGTTTCACAAAAAAAGATTAAAAAAATAAAGGAAACGGATCTCGACATCCGCTGTAGAGTTCTTTGAAGCAGATGTCGACATCTGTTATGGCAAAGCTCAGTGAAAAATAAAAGGGGTATTCAGATTATAAGGGTTGCAGATTAAAGCAATTAAAACATTGATGGATGGCACACATGGCATACAACATACAACACCATTCAGATTGTATCATCAATCATGAAAAACCAAAGAAAATATGAATGAGAAAACCTTAACTAGGAATGATGTTTGGATGATATTTGAATGCAAAGTGAAGGCAAAAAAAGGGCCTGTTGCTGCTCCTCGTTGGTTGCTTGTTGCTACCTCAAATCTGCTCCAAGTGAAGGTAAACACAAATTGGCAAAAGTGAAGGCAAAAAGGGATGACTCGTCTTTTAAATGGGTCAAATTCACTCACGTGAGTTGGAGGTGCATGGCTGTAGAGAAAAGCATATGCCTTTTTTGGGGTGCAGGGTTTTTAATTTTTTACTTTTTCTTAATTACTTTTTTACTGTAGGGGGCAATGTGGGAAATAAAGAAAGTATTGGGGTACCGGAGAAGAGGTTGGGGTGCAGGGAGAAGCGCCCTCATACACACCAAATGTAAGTTGTAATTTACCAATCAAGCCTTGCATTCAAAGGGTCTAGCGTACACGATGGCCCAACAATACATCCATACAACGTTGTAATTGTTTCTGTCTCTTTTTCTTTATGCACCCCCATTACAATATAGTGATGAAGATGAACTTTTAAAATTCTAACAATTTTAGAAAATGAATTACAAAATATATTAAAATGTTTCTAAATAAAATTTTTAAAAAGCTCTCTAAAAAATATACTTCAGAATAAAGACTTCCAATATTAACCAAAATATATAATTAATAATTGTTTTTCAATTGATAATTCCAAAATGCTCTACAATAAAATAATCTCATTAAATAATAACATTTTTAGAAAAAATTGAAATGATTTAATTAATTTTTAAGTACCTTATAAAAATTTTGTTGTATTGAATGTTTAATTTTACCATCAATGATAGTTGTCACTTTAATCTTCTAGTCTTCAACTCCTTTATTAATTTTGGATATTTCCTCTAACTTGCTCTTGGAGAGAGAGGAAACAAATTGATTGATGAGTTAGAGGAGATTAAGGGAGGTGATATAATATTGAAGAGTCAATGAATTATTGATTTTCTTTAAAACTTTTATCTTTTAAATTAAATATAAGAAATGATGATTCATAACATGTGATTAAATGCAACATTAATATTAAATATTAAATGTTACTTATTGAGAATTAGAAAGTAATTAAGAGATCTTACTTATTTTTTCCAATAAAAAAATACACTTGTTATATGATGAGATATATGAATTGTGATAAAAAAAAAGTTTTCTATTTGTGAGAACTTTTAGAGTTATAAATTATAAAACCCAAATTTGATCTTATTAAAATAACGATTAACTTCGTTACTTATCACTCAAATTTTAATATTATTTTTTTAGTGTGACGTTACTATTTGTTCCTAAACTAAATATCAAAACTACTTCATTTTTTCACATGAAGAAGGTAGAGATGATTGATGAGTTGAAAGTGAAAAAAACATAAATAATGGTCACGTCATTACGGTGAATGACTTAAGTATTGAGTTTTGTTTTAAAAATGAATTAACAATTAATAAATACCCAATAATACATTATTTTAAAAGTAGATCTAAAATGGATTAATTAAAAAAATAAATATTAATACATTATTTTCATTTTAAGAAAATAAAAATAAAAATATTCTAAAAATATATTATTTTCTTTTTATTTTAAATATAAAATTTTTATTATTACTAAATATTGCTGAAATTTTATACGTATTTTTGAATGTTAAAAACTTCTATATTTATTTAGTCATGTTGCAATCATAAAGCATGATTTCTGATAGGAATTGAAAGTAAGTTGAAAGTTCTACCTTTGTTAAAGACGAGGAAGATATAAGGAAATATATCCATAAATATTATTCTCTTACCTTTGGTTTGATTAGACGACGGATTTCAACCATTTCAAGAAATTGAAATATATAATATTTAAATTATTTATAATTGAATTTTTTTTATTTCTTAGATAAAATAATTAAAATATTTTATATTTTAATTTTTTTGTTTTGATAAAGTAATTTAATTTCCATTTTTAGTCAATTAAACTCCACACTTGAATCCAAGTGTTTTGATAAAGCAATTTCATCATGGGTGGTAATACGGGTCGAACCGATCCGTTTAGGTCCAACCCGCATTTTGCTAGCCCGCTTATTTTTTTTTTAAATTCTTATAATAAAACTTTCAATATTCAAAAAATTGAGAAACTTTAGAAATTCACAAAATTATTAAAGCAAAGACTTTGGGAAGTTGGATGATAATTTGATAATTAAACATTTTTATCATATTCATATTCGTACTTTGACATACAAGATGTATTATTCAAATTTTAGTACATTAAAAAATACATAAAATTGTCTTTCCCAATCATATAAGAATTTAGAACGTTAATACAAGAGTCCAGAAAAAAAAAAGTAATTGATATACATAAGTGCAAGTTTTTTTTTTATGCGGGCTTGCGGGCTGTAGGCTTCAGCGAGCCAGGCCACTATGGGCCTACGGGTTTACTGTCCTGGCTCGCCCCATGTTATTTTTGCGGGCCTACGGGCCGACCTGATGGGCCAGACCTGTATTGCCACCCCTAAATTTCATTTCTATTTTAAGCCAAACATAACTCCACCCTTGAACCCGAGTTGAGTTAGCTTGATCTTTGATCAGGGAAAACTCGTCTTGACTTCATCCCAGGCTGACTTAAATCGATATTCAATCCGCACAGGCTTGGCTCGACCTTCGGTCTAGGCCAACTCGGCTTGACCTTCCGGGCGATGTCGAGATGATTTAGCCTGAGTTGAAGGTCAATGTGAGCTAGCTTTTCCGACTTGTGGAATTTTTCATTTTGTCCAATGAGGAATTTCACAACTTGTGGAATTTCAATTTTCTTCTTTTTTGAGTGAATTTCAAATTCTATTATTTTAGTTTTTTGAAATACCTTCTTATAATTATTCAATTTCAATTTTCTCATCCAACAAGTCATTTTACTTCAAAGAATTTCAAATTCTTCAAATAAATGAATTAACCTCTTAAATTTTCTCATCCAAACACAACATTAAGGTTTTTGGTTGAAAGCGGATGTCTTATTCTCTTATATGAGTTTGTTTATGACTTATTGTGTCAAATCTCATTAGTGGTGACGTGAACAAGTATTATGATGTGATGTAGTAAGGAATCTTAAAGTTTGAGGAATCTTTGTATCAAAAGGCTTCCTAATTAGAAAAATGTGTTTCGTTATAGAACGAAAATACAAAGGAAGGGTTACCACTAACATATTTGAGCTTAAAATAAATGAAAAGACTTACTTAAGAGGAAAATTGTTAAAATTTCAAAACTGAAATAGAAGTATCACATTAGTAAAAAAAATGAGTAGAACTAACGATATACAAGTAGAAAACTATAAATTTATTTCTTAAGATTTTAGATTGAATGTAATATCATGATATTTTATATGAACTTATTCATGACTAAGTAGTACCAAATATCTTTGGTACCCCTCTCTCTCTCAAAGAACCCAACAACACCACTCCTCAATATTTACAAATGTTATTAGCATAATAATGTTTGATTAGTATTTAGTAATTCATTTATTTTAAAATTGAAAGAGTAGAATTTAAATAAATTTATTTAGTTTTTGAGAAAAATATATTGAAATATATAAGAATAAGAAAGTCTGAATTAATGGCATACCACGTGTCAATCTGTGACTTTTCTGATTTTTTTAATTTTGTTTTTTGCAAAAAATTTTGTTGCCACATGTCAAGTCTTTATTGTGACATGTGGCAAGGCAATGTCATGTGTCAATGTCGTCAAGTGTCATTGTCTTGATTTCAATTTAGTACCTATATATGTCTCTTTGATTCAATTTAATCCCCATATATGCCTCTTTGATTCAATTTAGTCCCTATATATATATATATATATATATATATATATCTTATATTTATCTCAATTTTTTTAATAATTAAAAATTTATTAATCCATATTAAATTAAGTACCAATATTTGTATTAAAATTTAGTGATGAAAGAAATTGTGAGATCCAAGAAATTCATAAAAATTAATAATTAATAGAGTATAAGAAATGAGGGGTTGAGACTACCATAAGAGAGTTCTTTGATAAATCCTAGACAAAGAACATGAATTAGTTTGGTGGTTGTGCATGAACTTGGTAGTTGGGAGGTCATGGGTTTGAACCTTGGGTTAAAGGAAAGGGATTTTATCTATATTTTGTTTTTGCCAAGTGATGGAAAATCTGAAAAACTATAGGAATTCCATGAGAAAACAGAGGGGCGTCAGTTTAGGTGCACTAAACAAGAGTAATGGTTATAAAACTTAAAAAAATAAATTTAATTCGTTTTCTCTTTTAATTTATTAAATTGGGCTGAGTTTGGGAGGGGGAAAGGAGTGTGTGAGAAGGCCAAGAGTGAAAGTGAGTGATAGCAAAGGAAAACAGAGAAGAGATTGGGAATTTTCGTGCTCTAGGGGGAGTGAGTGAGGGTTGAAGGAATTGAAGAAGATACCTATAGAGGGGGCCTTGGACAACAACCACAATTCATTAAATTTCAATTGGAGCGAGGATCAGAGGTAAGGGGAGCTGTTCATGTTTGTTAATCGTATTTTTACTGTTCTGGAATGATTCTGTGGCTTGACAGTTGCATGTTTATCGTTTTCGCGTTGAAATTGTAAATTCTGGAAAAATTACCCGAACCGCCTGGCGGCTAAGAGTGTTCCGCCAGGCGACGCAACATTTTATAGTGTTATCTGGGTTCTGTGATGAATCGCCTGGCGGCCATGGTGGACCCGCCAGGCGGCACGCACTGGAGCTGCACAATTTGACCTGTTTTTATTGTTTTTGGAATATGCTTGGACTGTTGCACTTGTATGATATAGGTAATACGTCATTGATGTGATTAGGAATTGGTGTATGAGAATCTGATGGGTATGGAGTTGGGTGCAAACCCATGATACCTATGGAGTGCGTGTGATTGCTATTGTGCTATGTGTAAAGCGGCAATATGATAATAAGAAGCTTTAAATCAATTTGTATAAAAATCGAATAGTGCGTGTTGATTGTATGGAATACATGAATTGAATCTGAGCTGAGGGATTTAATTGGGAAACACTAGGGATAATAGATTTTGCAGAGGCGAGGGAACCTGAATAGGTTCTGGAAAACACTGATACACCGCCCGGCGGTACCTGGTGTACCGCCAGGCGATTTTGGGCAGCCAGCAGCGGTTGGCATGACCAGTGGGATTGGAGTGTGCAGTGGAGAATCACAAATTTAAGTATGGGTGTTGGGGAAAATGATTTTGAATTTAAAATGGGGGTACTTGGGTGGTGTGAGAGTTATCTAGTGGGATGGGTTGATGCATGTACTATATTATGGGGATTTGAGATACTTAGATGAGTATCCTGGCAGGACTGTTTTGGTGCCATTGTATGCGTGTCCAAAATGCTAATATGAAGTTGTGTTTCTATGAATTTGTATGATACATTGATAATGGTTAAAGTGTCATAGTAAGTTGATGTAGAGCATGTAAATATTTTGGGTGGTGAGTATCATTATAAACTATCTGTTGGGAATGTAGGATATGAAAGCAGTGTCCTTGTAAAGTAATGAGGTAAGGCTGATTATGGTATGAGGGCATAGTACCGCATGTATAAGCTGGGGACTGATTTGTGTATGTTTAACTTCCAGTGTTCATGAATGAGTGTTTACTTGGTTGAATGCTTGTGAGTTGGATGAGTTGATGATTGTAGAATCGTAAATATTGGTAACTAGATCTGGATGTGAAACTGAATGTTTGCATGTGTTTGGAAATCCCTGAATGTGCTAAACCAGTAGAAGAGAAACTCCACTGGTGTGACGCCTGGCGGTAGAAAGAGCTCCGCCAGGCGGTAAGCCACGTGACAGAGAGGATTGTGAGGACAGGCGCCCGGCGGTAGAAATACACCGCCAGGCGGCCTGAAGCGGGTTTCGCCTAGCGGTCTCGGGTGAGGCGCCAGGCGGGAGTGCAGTGGTAAGGGTTCTTTGCAGATGGATTTGCAGAGACGTTTTCTTTCCTTTTCTCAGAAGCTTGGTTAGGGATATGCTGGATTAGTTACGAGCGGGGAGGTTCGTAACGGAGATTGAGATGCGTGATTGATGCGGGCGGGGAGGTCCGTATCTGTTGTACTCTTGTGTGGGGATACGAGCGGGGAGGTTCGTGTGTTTCGTGCTCACACTTGAGGCTACTATGAGCGGGGAGGTTCATAGTAGGTGTTCACGCATGTTGGACTACGAGCGGGCAGGTTCGTAGAGTTGGACTACGGGCGGGGAGGTCCGTAGAGTTGGAC
>Ga0209589_1009345_pt1 | contig 14859 bp, 18 predicted proteins | sample CowpeawhiteBW_FD_187525 | JGI IMG/M metagenome (GOLD analysis project Ga0209589, IMG submission 187525) | Root nodule microbial communities of legume samples collected from California USA - Cow pea white BW (SPAdes) (version 2) | ecosystem: Host-associated > Plants > Roots > Nodule | place: USA... | reverse complement strand
ATATATATATATATATATATATATATATATATATATATATATATATATATATAAAGTGTATCTTTTTAAATGGGATATAGTCACACTTTTTTTTAGAAAAAATGGGAGATATTTATGTATAGACCATGTCGTTGTGATACTAGAATGAGGTTGAATAAATGGAAGTTGAATAAATGATTATTACATTTCTTTAACATGTGGACATAATTAAGAAAAATAACAGAGCAAAATAATCATGGTAGTCAAAATCGAGATCCTACAGGATCGGAAAGGAAAAGATAAATCGTAAATCAAAAGATCGTAACACGGATAGGATCCTACAAATTTTATTGTCACTGAAAATTCATAATTAAACTTCACAATATAGGAAATAAAAGAGTACATCACTAGGTGCAAAACAACATCCTACGTATATAGGAGTAACAAAAAATGATTCATCTAAACCAAATAGTCCTCTAAGTTAAATTCATAGTGTTTAACTCCATCATTTCCATCTCCTTCATCATTAAAATCAGCCATATCTATGTCTTGACTATGTAAAGTTTCATCTTCCTCAACTTCAATTAGAATCAAGTTCTCATCCAAATCCAATGGTTCATTATGCTCATGCTCATCTTTCATAATCCACTCTTCATCATATGAACAATCATCAATGTTAATTCGATTTGGTTTTCTTGTTTCTTTCTTCTTGGCTAATTTTGAATTGGTTATAACAAAAACAACATCATTCATTGTGCTTTGCTTTAGCCTATTTCTTCTTTGTATGAACCTATACAAATGTAAAGAAAAATATGATAAGCAAGTACTACTAGTAATTTATTATAGAGATATATTCTAACATTAACTTACCATCTCAAAGGAAATCCAATAACGCTCGCATCCGGAGGAGCTACATGTCAAGCTTAATACATGAATGGCAAATTTTTGAAGTTCAGGATACTCATCACCATAAGACTCCCACCAATTTGTTGGAGCCTTTAAATTAATTGATCGAGTAGCCAAGGGACAACCAAAACATTTTGCTCGTTTTATAAAATCATCAATGTGAACATCAATGTGAGTTTGTTCATTTTCATCCTCCACCATCCTAGTTATACATTCCATCAAACGTCGTTTCACTTCCAAATCTGCTTTAAATCCGAGACGATAATGCATTTGAGGGTTAAGAAAATAGCCTGCAGCATGCAAGGGCCTATGAAGTTGCCTGTTCCACCTATCATCAATGATTTTCCACAAAGACAATAACTAATAAAAATACATTACATTAAGTTAGTTTTTTGTTTTCCATTAACAAACAACAAATGTAGATAGTTAGATGACTAATACCTTTTCTTGACAACATTGAAAGCCTTTTGAATCTTCTCTTTTGCTTAATCCATTGCTTCATAAATGAATCCCATGACTGGCTTTTTGTAACCTTATTTAACCTTATTTGAATATCTTCTTCTATATAACATACTCTAATTGTTCTTACTTGAATATCATTATCTAAAATCATGATAAGAAAGCCCAAATCCAAATACTTTATGGATGAAGTTGCACCGTTCGTTTTAAAGTCTCGTCATCAAAGACAATCAAGTTTTTTCAAACTAGAGACCATTGCAGAAGATGAAAGACAAAAGTTTAATTCATTGTCGAAAAGTGTTTCTATTTCTTTCCCTTTATTATTCTTTGGATTGTTATGCATTATGTTGTGCAGAGGAGTTCTTTGATTTGGTGTTCAATCAATCAAATGTAAAGAAATTTTGCAATATTATTATGAAATAATAAAGACAAAAATTGTAAATTTAAGAAATACTTTGTTAATTGTGTTCAGTATAATATTGTTGCTTATTCAAATAGTTTGTAACTAAAAGAAAACTTAATTAATGATAAATCGTACTACATTTTGGAGAAAAATCATACAATGAAGGCTATACGGTGATATGATCCCAACAAGGCTTATAGCTTGGGCTACGCTTAAGCCCCAAATCATGCTGAAGGCCCAATCCATGGCCCACATGCATCTCAATCCCATAGCCCACCAAGAGGCCTAATAAGAAGGGGCATGCTCAAAAAGATCCAATTGGGCTTCATCCAAGATGGTCCAAACCCATATGAGCTTCTCACACTCTTCACATGGGCCAAAGAAGATGTGAAGATTTGAAGAGGTGTGTCAAAGAGCAGTAGAATAACAATAAGATTGGCCCATTGTTTAGGCTTGTTTTTCTAGAATAATAAGTCAAACAATGTGTAGTTGAATTGATAAAATTGGGCTTGACTAAGCCTAATAGGAGATTTGGCCATGAGCTACCAAAGGTCCAAGGTGAACTAAGTGGAAGTCAACATTCCTTTATACACCTCATGGATCCAATGCATCCAGGGGTTAGGAATGCTTCCTCCTTTTCCAAGACATCATCCAATGGCCATGAGCCTTGCTCCTTCTACAAGCCATCTTCCACGACCAAGATTGAATGCCTTTCTCATCCAAGGGCTAAGAGTGCTTATGTGTATTTGCTTTCATATAAAAGCCTAAATTTTAGGCTATTGTAATCACTCTTGAAATTTCTAATAGAATGTTTGTGTTGAGATCACTCAACTCTTTTATTATTTTGAGAGCACCTAAGCTAGAGGTTTACAACATTTCCTCTAGCCACCTTCCACTAGTCTAGTTTTTAGTCTAGTTATCCTTTCACCATTCCAAATTCCATTGCTACTAGAGCCTTAAACACTTGTCGCCATGCTATTTTTCGTTGCCTATGGAGTTCCTACTAGCCACCACACATTGGAGCTTCATCAAATTGGTATCAAGAGCCACTCATGCTTGGAGTCTCAAGTTTGAGTAAGGTTCTCGGTCTTATCTTGTGGTTCTTGCATTTTTCCGCGTTGTTCATTCATTTTCCTTGTGTTTCTTTAATTTTTTTGTGTTTTTCTTCCACTTTTCTTAAGTTTTCTTCCAATTTCCTTCAAATCAACTGAACATCTATGAGTCTACATGAATTCTATGGATTCAAATTCTAGATCTCCATGATTTTTGGTTCACATGTGTTCTTAAGTTCCATTTATTTTTCCAGCAACATTTTCTTTGCTTCCTAGTGTGTGTTCTTCATTTTCATTCGGTGGTTTCCATTTATTTTCAATTTATCATCTTGTATTTTGTCTTAAGTCATGTTTAAGTGCTTTGTTTTCATCTCCATTTTTGTTTCATTTGCTATTTTTTGCATTTTCCTGGTGAGAACAAAGTCCTACATCACACAAAAGAGCAATGAACATCAAAGTGATGCTTGTGGATGTGTAAGGCATGTTCTCACTATTTTTGATCCATTTCACCAATTGGATTCTTGCTTTTTTGTGTTCTAGATGTTCTTCTATGATTCATGCTTGATTCTAGATGATAATCAAGTTCATTCTACTTGAATTTAAGTGAACATCTTCTCAATTTCCGTGAGCAACTGTAAGACCCGGGAAAATTAATTAATTAAATAATTAATTAATTAATGAATGCGGGAGGAGGGCGTCTTTATGACATTAATTGCTGTATAATGTGACATGGAAAAGTATTAGCTCAAGTGGTTAAGAGTACTTTGGTTGTGTGAGAGGACTTGGGTTCAAGTCCTATGTATGTCAATTATGTGTGATTGTTTTTGTTAGTGATTTTTAAGGATATGTATGAGTATGTGATTAGTATTGTAAGGTATTGTTGATTTGTAAGTATCACCAAATGTGATTTGGTATAGTGGTTGTGATATGGCTTTATGAGTGGAAGGTCATGGGTTCAAACCTTGGTGGGCAAATAATAAGCTTTATTTTTGCTAACTAATAGTGGTGAATGAATGTGAAGGGGTAAAGAAAAGCCTAGCAGGGCAGCCAAGGGGGCTGAGAATTTATCAAATAAGTAATATTGAAGAGGAAATTAAAGGCCCAAAACTCGTTTTATTTTTAATACCTATTTTAAAGGCACCTATAAAAGCCAAAAATTAGGTAAAGGGATTTGAGAATAATACGACGATTTTTTCCAGGAAATCCCCAACGAAGAAAACATACTTCTTTTTTATTTTTTTTATCGAAGATATCAAAACCACCGCCAATATCCCACAAAATAATCCACCACAAATAAAAACTAATAAAGAGACCCCCAATTCCATAAAAAGCCATCGCGGCTAAACCCCTGTTCTATTGTTTCCATATAAACGAGACTCTCATAAGTAAGAGTACGAGTCAAAATACTTCGTTCTTGAACTCCTGTTATTATTCTGATAGATTTAATCTCGTTCATAAATTAGGTAAAGGGAAGGGTTTTGGCATTGCTGGAATTTGCTTGGGAGAGGAGCACGAGTTGGAAAGGGTGAACTGAGTTTTGAGGTGCAACGGTTGAAGCAAGAAAGGGTTTTGAGTCAAGGGGGTTTTGCCTTCACAATTGTTGAGCAATCAAACCAGGTTAGGGGAGCTGCTCTTTTGTGTGTGAAATTAAATGGATTGTGTATGGGTCTGATTCAGTATGACCTCAATTGAAATTCGTATGGTATGAATTCTGGATTGTATGCACTGTGATTAAGAATTGACTTAAGTTATTGTTGTTGGTAACACCCTTCTATGTGTATTGGTTTGAGAATGAGGATTTTTGGGTATGGAAGGGTTAGAACTGAATCTATTTCGAGTTGGGGTATTTGAAAGGAGGGATATATAACCTGTTCTAATGATTTCTGGTCATTTTTGTGTGTTGAGTAATGTATGAATGATGTTTGGTATGATCGTGGGTCGTTTCGTGCAAGACCTGAAGAGGAATACTGCAACTCTCGCTCAAGCGGATCGTTCTCGCCTAGGCGAGAGTTGCAGGGTTTCACTACTAGTTTAGGGGTCGAGCATCTCGCCCAAGCGACTGACTCGGTTTTTGAGCGACTTGGTGTTTCGCTCAAGCGAGAGACGCTCGCCTAAGCGAGATCGCAACGAGACCTGAGAGTTCTGAGCGCGAAACCTCGTCCAAGCGAGGAGTTTTGTGTGTTGAGCAAACCATGGTCTCGCTCAGGCGAGATGGTTTCGCTCAGGCGAGATGGCCTCGCCTAAGCGAGATATCGTGGTCTTGTGTGATGCTTTTGGGTGATTCGTAGCTCAGGCGAGACTGTTTTGGACGTTTGGGCAAGAGATGATCTCGCCTAGGCGAGGGGATCTCGCCTAAGCGAGATAACGTGCTGTGGTCACTGTTTTAAGCTCGCTCAGGCGAGGTGAGCTAGCCTAAGCGAGACTGAGGGCTTAGCTTGGGCGAGAGGTCCCTAGCTTAAGCGAGTTTATACAAGTTACTATGTTTTATGTGGTTGTGAGTGTGTGTTTTGGTTGTTTATCATAAGGATGGATTGTATATGTATGTGGTGATGTTTGGACTTGAAGGACTAAGTCCATTAGGGGTCTGGGACGTGCTCGGTGGATTGGACACATGATGGGCATGGAACTGGTTGAGTTCCCGTCGGCTACTAATGGGCGAGGAGTCCTTAGTATGGTGATGGCATGTGTTAGGCGCACGATGGGCAAGGAACTGTGATGTTCCCGTCGGCTACTAATGGGCGAGGAGTCCATAGTATGGTGATTGCGTGCGTGCCAGGGTCCAAGTGTGAGACTTGGATGTTTATACTACAGGCGAGAAGTCTGTAGGGCAGGACTATGAGCGAGATAGGCTCATAGGGTTGGACCACGAATGAGTCAGTTTCGTGGGAGCACAGGGAAGTCCCAAGACCTAGTTCATGCATATGACTCATGAAGGACTATGAGGTCATGGTTGGGTGTTTTGGAAATTATGAGTTTTGTACTTATATTGTTTGGGTGGGGAAGCATATTTACTTCGTATATATCTGTTTATGTTTTATTGTGCATAGTTCACCCTATCTGTGTGTGTGTGGCGATGATCGGATAACTTGTTATCCGGGAGCAGATGATGTGACAGGTGGGCCAGGAGATGCGTAGACTCGGAGCGGGGGCTATCATGGGATATTTTGTAGATACATATGTATACGTTTACTGTTTTGTTTTTTAGAATATTATGTAAATCCGGCTGGAGCCGTTGACTTTTATTCTAGTTTTTATGAATCATGGATTCCTGGATTTACGGTTTTTAATTATCAAAGTTTTAAAATTTCCCCTGTTTTTGGGAAATAGTTCATAATCAATGTGGAATTTAATGAAATTCGAATTTTAATTATTTTATATCAGTAATATTCCTTAGGGATCTTACAACAACTCTGCTCCAGTCTTTGTTTTTAGTTGTCACTACATGCACACCTACTGTTTGTGATTTATCCTGAACACATGGTTCGACCAAAAGTTTTTATGATTTTTGCCTTTTAAAGATAAGAGATAGACAAAAAAAAAAGAATCGCTAAAAATGTTAAGTAAAAAAAATATAAAAAATCTGTGAAGTTGAGGCATCAATCAGCGTTTTCTTGACTGTCAGTTTCTGGAAAATTCATTTTCAGTCCTGTTTTGTGTGCGTTTTGCTGTGTTTGAAGTGCTCTTTGTTGATATAATTCTTGGCTTAGGTGTGTGCTCTATATTTCCTTGAGTTGCCTTAATTTCAAGTGGATTCTTCCCTTCATTTGGCACTGCTACAATGAGTACTATAAGCTTCATGTTTGAGCACTTCTTTTTCAGATTTTCTCTTCAATTCTTGTGCTATGCTAGGTTCCTTTTGCTTGTGCTAGCCTTTCATTCTTACTTTAATTTCTTGCTTGTGATTCCTTCATTACTCTTTTAGTCATGTTACATGTTCATTCACTTTGGTTTAGCACTTCTAATTAGTTTTTTTTTGCTTTATTCTTTGCTTCTTTTCAAGTGCATTGGCTCTCGGGTTTGGGATTTGATTTGGTGTTTGGTATGAATTTTAGCTTGGTTGCTATTCTAGTGGTATCATCTTAGGTGGTGGATGTGAAGTAAACTTTTAGCTTTGTGCTTTCATTAATTATAATTGTTTCCTTTCGCTCACCTTTGAGAGTTTTGATCCTACAACCTTTGAGTGTGTGTGTGTGTTAACCATTTCATTTTGGCAAAGTTTTCTTGTTGTTTTTCTTCACTGTTTTGCAGTTGTTGGGTGCTGTTTTTGTGCTATTTGAATGTCCAAATACTTGAGTGTGGTGTCTCTAAATTTTCCACAATTGGTGCTCTAAGTTTTGGCCATCAACTAAGGCCTTAAAACTGCCATCAAGCTCTCGGAAACTCCTGTTTTGGCAGCACCATTCCACACTTTCTTTTGCTTTGTTTCCATTGTAGTTTTGTGCTTTATTTTCTCTTCATATTTTGGTCACTCATTTGGTGAAAATTGAAGTATCTTTGTGTACAAAATATTTTGGTAAAATGGCTCAAAAATTGTGAGTTTCTAAACTTTATTTTTGGCCATTCTTTTGGCATCCATTGTATGTGCGGGATACTTCATTTTAGCACCTACTTTGTGTTCCAAATTTTAGTTTTTTTTTCTCATTGTAATTGTGGCCTACTTAGGTGTCTTGGGGAACCACAAGGTGTTCAATCCCATCTCCTAAGTAGAACCTTTCTCACCTATAGTGAAACATTTTTAGTGGTAAGACTGTTGAAAGTTCTAAGTGCTTTCTTACCTTGCCTTAGGGCCTCATAGTTTAGATTCATGTTTTCACGTTGCATAGTGGCTTTATTTGTGAGACCAAAGTCTTTAAAATTTTGCCAATTAGAGGTCCATTTTTAGTGTTAAATTTCTTTGAGTCTTGTTTGCTTGTTTTGTGCTTAGTGACTCACGTGATTCTATTTACTTAGCACTTAGGCAATTGTGTGATCTTTAAAACCTTTTACGAGTGTATCTTGGCAAGGATTGACCTTGGTATTTAAGAAGTCTTAAAGACTCACCTCGCCTAACCTAGAGGTCCACTTGTGATTGATTTCCTCTACCACACTTTTTTCAAGTTTCATAAGTTCAGTCAATCACCATAAGTACATATTCTACATATAGTCCTAGGTTGCATAAGAATGGTAGTCATGAGTTGCATCATACATTTCATAGTGACATTCCATTCTTTGGGGAGGATATAAGACCAATATCATTTAGAGATTGGATATGGATACAGAAAAATTGGTGCAACCATTGTTTAGTAAATATAGTCAATTTGACATTCTTAGGTATGTTACTTCTAGGTTTAAAGGACATGCATCCGAGTGGTGGCAAAAGAGACAGTCTAAAGTACAAAAGGGGAGAGAATCATGCATTAACACATTTTATGAATTGAAAGGATGCATGTGGAAATATTTCATTCCCCTTCATTTAGGATAACTAGAGAGCAACAATCTAGGATAGAAAACTTCATTGACATAGGTGATGCATTCATCCAAAATCTTGTTAAGTTTTCTAAACTCGAAAAAGATTTTAAGAACAATTTGGACTTGCTCTTGAGTGAACAAAGAGAGAGAGAAAAACAAAAGAGAGCACGAGAGAAGCTTGAAAGGTTTCGCGAGCTTGATATGCAAAGAGTAAAAGAAAAGCTTGAGAAGCTTCGTGTTGAGAAAAAGAAAAGAGAGCAAGAGGAATATGAGAAAAATGAGAAGAAGAAAAGAGATGAAGAAGAAAAGGAAAAAGAGGAGAGTCTTAGAAAAGTCAAAGAAGAGAATTAGAGAAAGGAATTACAAGAAAGAGAGAAAATAAAACAAGAAAGTGAGTTTGAAAGCAAATCAAAAGTGGTAGAGTTAAAGAGCAATTCATCCTCAAGGGAACTCATTATTAGGGATTTGGTGTTCAATCCTTCACCAATTCCTTCCATGAAGCCCCAAGTTCCAAAGGGTGTTCTCCCATCTTTAAACTCTTCTTACTTTTTCATTAAATCTTTTGTTTTGTTTCCTTCTCACACATTTTGTTCTCCATTACATTCACTTATTTCATACTCGTCAAATTATTGTGCCAAAATACACTTTGACTTTAAAATTCTTTTCAAACATCATCTAACTCAAAGTGCAAGACACTCTTTGTATGCAATGGGTTGGATATCACCATTCTCATTCTTTATAAGCCCATTTTCACATATTACACATTCATTTATACTGCATGGTCTCTCTGAATTTAATCTAATTTTATTTGATGACTATTGCAAATATATTTTTGATCCTAGTGGAACCTCAAATTTGGTTGCTGTGAGCCTTAAACAACCCTCTTGATCTGAGGACAGATCCTCTTCAAGAGGGAGGGGATGATGTGATCTCAACAAGGCTTATAGCTTAGGCTAACGCCTAGACCCCAAATCATGCTCAAGGCCCAATCCATGGCCCACATGCATTTCAATCCCATAGTCCACCAAGAGGCCTAATAACAAGGGGCATGCTAAAAAAGATCCAATTGGGCTTCATCCAAGATGGTCCAAACCCACATGGGCTTCTCACACTCTTCACATGCATCAAAGAAGATGTGAAGATTTGAAGAGGTGTATCAAAGAGCAGTAGAATAACAATAAGATTGGCCCATTGTTTAGGCCTTGTTTTCTAGAATAATAAGTCAAACAATGTGTAGTTGAATTGATAAAATTGGGCTTGACTAAGCCTAATAGGAGATTTGGCCATGAGCTACCAAATGTCCAAGGTGGACTAAGTGGAAGTCAACATTCCTTCCTACACCTCATGGATCCAATGCATCCAAGGGCTAGGAATGCTTCCTCCTTTTCCAAGGCATCATCCAATGGCCATGAGCCTTGGTTCTTCTCCAAGCCATCTTCCACGGCCAAGATTGAATGCCTTTCTCATCCAATGGCTAAGAGTGCTTATTTGTATTTGCTTTCATATAAAAGCCTAAATTTTAGGCTATTATAATCACTCTTGAAATTTCTAATAAAATGTTTGTGTTGAGATCACTCCACTCTTCTATTATTTTGAAAGCATATAAGCTAGAGGTTTACAATATTTCCTCTAGTCACCTTCCACTAGTCTACTTTCTGGTCTAGTTCTTCTTTCACCACTCCAAATTCCATTGATACAAGAGCCTTAAACACTTATCTCCATGCCATTTTCCGCTGCCTATGGAGTTCCTACCAACCACCACACATTGGAGCTCAATCACGTGGGTCAGTTTGTCAGTTCTGACGTTGGCCCGTGTAGGATGCGCGACGTTCATTACAGGGTCAATAATAAATTTATGATTATAATAAAATAAAAATTGGTATATAAGTTAATAAAATTGCGATTTGTATTTGATTATAGTTTTAATATGAAAAAATACATTACTTGAAATATGATTATGTATTTAGTGACAATTTTGGTGCACTTCTTTATTGTTATATGTCAAATGTGGTGGTATTGGGTTTGGGAGTGTTTGATCCTAGACAAAGTGTTTAAACATTGTTATTTAAGTGTTATTTTTTCAATGGTATTGTTTCCCATTTAAATTCAATAGAAATATATATATATATATATATATATATATATATATATATAAAGTGTTTCTTTTTAAATGGATAGAACTTCTTAGAGAAATGGGAGATATTTATATAGAAATCATGTCATTGTTGTAAGATCCGCGGAAATTAATTAATTAAATAATTAATTAATTAATAAATGCGGGTGAGTTGTGCATTTATGACATTAATTTTTGTTATGTGTGACGTGGAAAAGTGTTAGCTCAAATGGTTGAGAGTACTTTGGTTTGTGTGAGAGGACTTGGGTTTGAGTCCTATGTATGCCAATTATGTGTATTTTGTTATTAATGTTTTAATAATATGTTGGCCACACTCAGTATGAGATAATGCTTGAATTATATGTGTTAGCAAGGAACATGGGTTGGCCTGATGGTTTAGAGTTTATTTAACTTTGGCATGGTGTGGGTTTGAACCTGGTGGACTCAAATTTAACTTTCTTTTTGCTAAAAGGTTGTGTGGATGAATATGAATAGATGAGAAAGACCTTAGCAGAAGGGGTAGCTGAAAAACCATTAAGTGATGGGCCTTGAATAGAAAAAAAAGTTAATTCCTGTTTTTTTTAATTAACCAATTAGTAAGACCTATAAAAGGCAAAATTTGATAGGAAAATAGGGTTTTGGAAGGCTATTTTCTAAGAAGCTTAGAAGGAGTGCGAAAATTGAGAGTGAATAGGGAGGTCTGAAGCGATCGAGAGCCATTTGGGAGAGAAGCTAAGAGAGGGCATTGGTGTTCCGGGAAAGGTTCCCAAAAATCAAGTTTTAAGCGAGGAAATTCCAGGTTAGGGGAGCTAAGTCGAATTTCTATGCTTATGGTGTTGTTTTGCATGATCTGTGATGAATTTGTGTGCTGAATGTCCTGTTGCACCTGAGGGAATTAAGGGTTTTGGGTTTTGGTACTGTTCTATTGAATGTTGGCCTAAATGCATGAGTATTTGGGGTTATGAACGGTATATACTAAAATTGTGCAAAGTTGTGTTGCTGGGGCTTATGTATAGGGTCCAGTTATGCTTCCAGGTCTAATGTGATTGTTCTCCATGAATGGTATGAAATTGGAGTGTGTTTTGGGTCTGATTGCTGCTGTTGTGCGTGTAAAATAGCGCCGAAACCTACAATTATCGCTCAGGCGAACTGGACTCGCCCAGGCGAGAGTTGCAGGGCATGAGTTTCAGGCTCTGTTCGAGCATCTCGCTCAGGCGGGGTAATTTAGTCTTGGGCGACAGATCGTCTCGCTTAGGCGAGTGTGACTTGCCCAAGCGAGAATCCGTGTGTGTTTCAAGTGTGTTGGTTGCTCATCTCGCGCAGGCGGGGTTTGGTGTTTAGGCGATCATGCGTCTCGCCCAGGCGATTCGAATGGCATTTTAATGAGGTTTTAACTCACAGCCCAAGCGAGAGATGAGGGTTTTGGGCGAAACATGAACTTGCCCAGACGAGTGTGACTCGCCTAAGCGAGGGTTCGTGGCAGGTTTTGTGTATGGAGCTCGCCCAAGCGAGATAACCTAGCCTAAGCGAGATGAACTGGAGTGCTTAGGCGAGAACTGGGAGATTAAGCATAGGTTGGATGGATGTGGCAAAATGGTAACCAAATTTTGGTGGTATTGGATGAATGGGAGTTGAACGGTGATGTTGAACTATAAGGCTCCTAACATATCTCAATGGTGGGCTTGCTGGTATTCCATGGGTTGTGGCCCGGAACGTATCTTTGAGTTGTGGCTCAAGATAGGGGTTAAGCACGTGGCATTCTATAGGTTGTGGCCCGGAATGACTTCCCTTGAGTTGTGGCTCGGGATAGCGGATGAACACGAGGAACCTTGAGTTGTAGCTCGGGTTGGCGAGTGTGCCGGTGTGAGTGTGCTGGTTGTGGCCAGTACGGATGGGTCCAGATGGATTGCCTTCCTCAGTGGTTGTTGACGAGTTTGGTAGTCCTGGGACGTTACGGACTATGTTCGTATTTGGGAACTCCACCTGGCGTTACGGTGTGTGATCCGTAGCATGGTTTCTGCACGTGCTCTATCGGTTGTGACTGATAGGTGTGGCAGCAAGGCACTTGGAGATACTCAATAGAAAATATATAACACTGCTAACATGGTTGTGGCCATGAGAAGAACTGGAATGAGGTTTCCTGATGTACCTACTATGCATGGTGGTGGCCATGTGGAGGGAAGGTAACGTGACTTCCATTAGGTGCATCGGTGTACATGGTGGTGGCCATGTGATGGAAACGGGGTAAGATTCTGTGGGAAAAGAAAGGATGTTTGATATGGTTGTGGTCATGCAGTATAAAGAAAGAATTTGTATTGTTGTTATATTAATTGTATTGGTTATACATGTTTATGTATGTTTGGTATATATTTTGTGTGTTTCAACTGTTAGCTCACCCTATCTGCTTGTGTTTGGCGATGATCGTGTACGCGGTACACGTAAGCAGGTGATGATGCAGGTGGAGCTAGTGAGACTTAGCTGCGGAGAGGGGCTGATTATGGGAATTTTATGTTCATGTTTTTGTCACTCTATTTTTAATATATGATGTAAAGGCTCATGACCTACTTGACTAAACTCACAATTTTGTATGTATGGCCTTATTGGTGACTTTAATGAAGTTTTTACATTTCCCGTGTTTTGGGAAATGAGGCATTATTATTAAATGAGTTTTTACATAAATGATGCTGATGTATTATTTTTGTTTTATTTTGTTAAATCTGTAATATCCAGTATGGATATTACATTTGGTATCAGAGCTTTGTTTTTAAAATGATTTTTGGGGTCTATGGGGAGTGAGCTTATCGTGTGTGTGCTTGTGAGATCATTTTGATCATTTTTTGTTATCTGACCTTTAGTATGAAGTCTTAACCAAAGTTGTTTGATGTGAACAGTTATACTCATAGATCAAGATAAATTAGTTAAACTTTAAAATAATTACAAAAAATAATATGTAGAGTAAAAATGACATTTTATATTATTTACCATGAGTCAAAAAGCTTTTCCAAATTTTTACAAAACTTTTGTTCATCCCACAAAAACACAAAGATATCATTAACATATTAGGTTTCTAAATTTATGTTCGTTATATTTTAGTTTCATTTTTTTTTCAAAAGCAATTTCTTTCAAGAATTTCATATCATATGAGTCTCATTTTAACATATGCAACAGAAAATGTAGTTGTCATGGAAAAACCATTCCAACAAATTCTTCTAGAAATAAAATTTGTCATGGTTGGATATGAACGGTGTCCTTTTTTTAGGCTAAAATTATATTTAGTTTCTTTAAACCTAACACTCTCCACTATATATCTCAAGTTTCTCAAATTCTCTACCATCTTAATTCATTAACTTCTTTCATTGATATCGTTTGAATATCTTCTTCGATATAACATTCTCTAATTGTTCTTACTTAAATATCATTATCTAAAATCATGATAAGAAAGCCAAAATCCAAATGCTTTGTGGATGAAGTTGCACCGTTTGTTCTAAAGTCTCATCATCAAAGACGATCAAGTTTTGTCAAACTAGAGACCATTGCAGAAGATGAAAGACAAGAGTTTAATTCTTTGTCGAAAAGTGTTTTTGTTTCTTTCCATTTATTATTCTCTGGATTGTTATACATTCTCTTGTGCAGAGGAGTGCTTTGATTTGGTATTTAATCAAACAAATGTAAAGAAATTTTGCAATATTATTATGAAATAATAAAAACAAAAATTGTAAATTTAAGAAATACCTTGTTAATTGTGTTTAGTATAATATTTTTACTTATTCAAATAGTGATGAAGGATTGACCCCAACTAAGGATGGAGGCACATGCTTAAGAAGACTAAGCATGTTTAGAAAGGAAGTTCACTAATCCTTCATCCCTTTCATTTGTGTTTGTTATTTTTGATTCCCAAAGTTGGCTTAGTTAAATCAACTTTAGTTGACTTGTTGACCTTTGACTAGGTTTGACTTGTTGACTATAGTTGACTTGACTTAAGCCAACATGCTAATCTATGTTTATTTGCTTTGTAGGTTAATTAGGAGTAAGAAAGCAATGCTAGGTGGTGCATGGTGATTGGGGAGCATAAATAATGTGGAGGAGAGAGTAAAGCAAAGGCATAAAGCATAAAGTAAAAGGCATGAAGCAAGTGTACTTATGTACCTTAGATCTCCTTTGTTTTTAGCACACTTTGGCCACTTTTTGGAGACATATGAGACACATTTTTTGTCTCCTGTTGTGCTAGAACGAAATTAGCCTTGCACACACCATAGTTAGCTCTTTTGTTTCTCATTTTTTGTAACCTTATTTGACCTAGTTTCTAGAAGCTAGGGTTAGGTTTTTGTAGAGACATCCTTATGTATCTATTATTTGCTTAGAGGCCCCTAAGTTCTTCTATATAAGGGGTGCTCCTAGACATGTAAAAGGGTTGAACATTTTGAAGTAAAAACACTCTTGTGTCTCAACCATTTGTGAGAGTTTCCTCCCTTGGGAGTGAATACTTTTAAGCCTTATCT
>Ga0209589_1009340_pt1 | contig 14864 bp, 6 predicted proteins | sample CowpeawhiteBW_FD_187525 | JGI IMG/M metagenome (GOLD analysis project Ga0209589, IMG submission 187525) | Root nodule microbial communities of legume samples collected from California USA - Cow pea white BW (SPAdes) (version 2) | ecosystem: Host-associated > Plants > Roots > Nodule | place: USA... | reverse complement strand
GGTTTTTTTTCTGACTATAAGATTTTTCCATCATGTAAATTATCATGAAAGTATGTGAAGAGAGATAAATACAAAGGTTGGGAAATAGAGGTTGAAAACACATAGATTGAGATTCATGTATACATTCTTGCATGATCTATCACAAATCAAGGTTAGTATCTTATTATGATTTATGTATGTTAATTTATGATTCTTTTTAGGATGTTTCTTCCAAATTAAGTTTATCCCAAATTAATATAACCTCTAATTATGATTTTAGGGATTCTTTTATGAAATTGGTATGAACCCTAATTATAATTTTTCCTAAATTATTATAATCCTTAATTATGAAATTTAGGGATTTTGTGTTTTTCGCTACCTATGGTAATTTTTTCTTAAGTTTTGAATTTATACAATATTGCTTATTTAATTAAAGTAGTATGAGTTTTGTTATGTTTTGCATTGTGATAATTGTGATTTGTGAATATAAATTTTATTTTTTCTAAATATGTAAGAGGTGATAAATTTATATTAGAAAGATTATGATAAAAAGTAAAAAAATTGATTCCTTTTTTTCAAAGAGGAAGGTTTGTGATGAAGATGAAAAAGAAATGCATTTACGTTAACTAAGCTTGAGAAATTTAATAAGAACCAAGAATTTAAGACAATATAAAACAAATCTCTAAAGTTATCAGAGTTACATAGAATTTAACAATTCAATAGAATGTGATATGGAAAAAACGACATCAAATTTGACAATACCACCAAATCAAATTGATGAGATACGAATGACTTATCTAAAATGGTATTCATGAATTGGTATCATGATATAATAGCGAATGATAATAATATTTTTTTGAATTCTACTATTATATGTGTTTGTTATAAGAAGAGGAAATGAAGAGAAAAAAATGAATAGTTTTTCTTCTAAAAAAAATTATATATAACAAATCTAATTTGGCCCCCCTACAATTTTAGTCCAAGTTCCGCCACTGATTATGACTCAAGTCTTTAGATTATGTGATCAACTTTTAATCATTTGATTATTTGCTTGATCCATATTACCTTTGAGAGGTTGAGATGTTATTACCACTTTTTTTTTTTTCCATATCATTTTGTTGGAAGTTCCACATGACTAGAGATAAGGCAATTTCATAATATATAAGTGAGGTGTAAACCTCACCTTACAAACCAGTTTTGTGGGGTTGAGTTAAGCTTACAATTCACTTCTAACATGGTATCAGAGCCATTGTTTAAAAAAAAATAAAATTAAAGCTTATCCTAACGAACTTTCTTGGACATTTTGTACCGCCCGCTATCTCGGACCGCTATCGGACCATCCATTTCTAGTCCCATGCACAAGATGAATTGTTGGAAGTCCCACATCGACTAGAGATGAGGTTGTAAACAATGAATTGACCCATTTGGTTAAACTAAATTGGTTTGAATCAAAATTCTAGTCAAGTTAGCTGGAATTCAAGTTAGGTTGAGTTGGTTTGAGTCTAAGTTGAATAGAGTTAGCATGAGTAAGGTCAAGCTTAATTCACCTAGATCCAAGTCAAATATCAAGTTTAGTCAGAACAGACCTTAGTTGAGTCGACCTGTTAAGTTGGCTTGGGTCCAAGTCTTGAGTCATTATAAGCTGAATTCAAGCCGAGTCAGACTAAGTTAAGGTTGAGCAAGTCGACCCAAGTAGAGGTTCAGGATGACAAATAAACCCGCCTCATGGGTATTCCCGAATCCGTCCATGTTTTGACGAGGAATCCCTGCATTAATTGAATATGGGTATGGGAATGGGAATGAGCATGCAGAATACCTGACTTTTTTAATTGGGTATGGGGATGAGGATTTACATATATGCCTCGTCCTTGTCCCTATACCTGCCATAATACTGATTATTGTCATATCCTTGTCCATAGGGATGATAATGGGTCGGGTCAAGCACAAATAGTGCCTACCTGCAACTCGACCCGCAAAAAAATATTCACCTACGACCAGCCCATTTACCCATTGGGTATCCGTTTAAAAAATACCTGTGAATTTTTTTAAAACCTACAGGTACTCGTGGATTCATACCCGCAAATATTTAAAAAAGATATATATTTTGTAATTTTTTTAAAATAAAATTATTAAAAAAATATATAAATTAAAATTTAATTTTAATTCAATATGACTTAATAAACTATAAATTTAATTAAATTTAACTCAATAAAATATAAATTAAATTTCAATTTCAATTTTTTGCGGGTAACGAGTACCTACGGGTACAAGTAGTATGATACCCGCACTCAACCCGTTTATAGCGAGTATTAAAATATCCACTACCCGTTACCTACTAGTACTATCTATCCGTCACAGATTTTATCCGCGGACACAAATATTTTCGCCATCCCTATTCGTCCTTGCTTAAATTTTTAAAATACTGAGAGTCTATTAAGTTTAGTGTGTAGTGTGTGTAGTATTTTAATAATTTAAACAAAAATGAGGTTATGCCAAACACATGCATATTATACTAGCAACTCTCAAACCTAGTTCCTCCTACTTCTCTTCCTTTATGTTAGATGCTCTTTTTTTTAACAACTTGTATAATCCAGATTGTATCAACACATCTTTTACTTGAGTTTGCCAGCCAAAGTTGATCCTTTCATCAAATTTCTCTATTTTACACTTGACAGCACTTGCAAATGTCATTGCAACAAAAGATGATTCTCTAACCAGGATTTAATTTTTTCTGATGTGGAAGATCAGACTAAGCTGCAACCACACAGTGAAGATACTTGGACCAAAATTTTAATGGTGCCGAATTAGACTTTTCATACATAAAATTGTTTTTTTTTTTAATTAAAAAAAACTTCATTTTGTCTACTAAAACAAATACACATAATAGTAGAATCCAAAAAGATATAAATATAATTCACTATCATATCATAAATGAACCGTAAAAAATTATCATTAAATGTCAAAAATTATCTAATATGAAATAAATTAAAGTAGTTGAAGTAGTATCCAACATTAGTTGTAGATGATATATAAATTTAAATGTAATATTAAATTTCATATAATAATATATAAATATAATATTAAAATATATATAAAAAATAAAATGAAAAAAGTTTGGGGGAGTGGTGGCTCCCCTTTGTCCTAACCAATGATTGTTCCTGCAACCACAAAACATATTAAGAACAAATCCTACCAAACCTTAGACTCTTGATATCACTTGTTGGGACAACGACATTGTTTACCACAAACTCACCTCACACAATCAGGGGAAATAATAACAACACAATCAACACAAAAATAAAATGTGAAAACTCTAAATGCGGAAAAAAACCATAACCAAGAATAATACTATCTCAAAATTCTTACAACACTAGACAAAACTCTCAAACCTCCTAATTAAGTACACCCACACTTCCAAAGCAATAATTTAGCCTAAATCTCACAACACTCTAGTACAAGAAGAAAAAAGTCAAATAAGCTTAAAGTGTCTTTGACTTGGGGTAAGAAACACCATAAACTTTAAATCCATTAAATAACCTCCATCATTTATTTTACGACATATACTAAGTGATACGAGACTTACAAGATGTATTTTGGTTGACCTAACACGGTATAGGAATAAATATTTAAGTAATATACATATTGAAATCTTATCTTATTTATACTACTTTAATACAGTTTTACTTGAATACGTTTAGACAATTATGCTAATACATAATTAACGCTTAATTATCTTATTGCTTATTTAATAAAGATTGCTTTTAAGATTTAGACATGTTAAGAGAGTTGTTGAATAATACCATATCAATTTATGAACAATACACGCGTGAAAGAATGAAGTACCGAGTTTTGTCTTTTCAGGTATTGTGAAGTGCATAGTGAAATCATTATACAATATTTGTGATTTTCTTTCATCTAAACATTTATAAAAATTTGCTAGAGTTCGATTGTTCTATGATTTATTGTGGTAATATTAATGTAATACAGTATTACAATTGGTGATTTTCCTTTTCCCATTTTTTATATTTTATTAATCTGTAAATACTTTCTATTATAACTGTGACAGCTTCTTTAAATATTATTGACTAAGTTTTACAGGGTTGAATCAATTATTTAAAAAAGACGATGATATTTATTTGAAAAATCAATTAATCTCAATAAAAAAGAACATATTTTATTCAAGATTCTCATTACAAAAGATCCAAGGGACAAATGATTTTTTTTTTAATAACCATCCATTCAACCCAAATTGTATTGAATATTACATATTTGGATGGGGAAAAGAAAACAAACAACTAAATTTGTACAGTAGAAAGACATGTACACCAATCAAATGTCAAAGGAAAAAATAACAAGCTACTGCAACTTATTTTTTGTTTTGTTCTAATTCATTTTCTCACACTGCATATTTGGTAGATTGAAATTTGGAATTATTCTCAACTTTATATTGATAGGTCAATTTATTGCATTGGTGTAAGATGATAACCACTTATCCATTGAACCATTCAAACAAAAGTATCATCTTGTTTAAATAAATTTCTTGGAGAACTTTAAAGGAGAAAAGTAAGAACCTTTTTAAAACTAAAATTAATTAATAAAATATAAGGTAGCTTATAAAAGTTCTTTTATAAGATATTTATAAAAGCTCTTCCGTGTAGTTTCACTATATTTTTACCTTTTAATTTATATAAGTTAATTTTAATTTAGGCAAAATTTCATTTTAATATTTTTATGTTAGAAATTCAAATTGATAAATAAATCAAAGGAATAGTTTGGTTGTTCAAAATAAAAACATAAAAGTTATTTGAAATATTTTAAATTTGAATGTTGTTGTTTGATTAATCGTTTAAAATTAGTATTACTATAGTTGTTATATTTTATTTAAACAAATCATTTAATGTATTTTCTAAAGAGATGTATATTTTCTTTTTCTGATATAATTAGAAGGTTTGATCCTCCTAGCACGTGGATCCATTTTTGGAATACAAGTAAATTTTAGTTGTGAATCCATGTTTAAACAGAAGATTAAACCTCATAGACATTTGCTAAGGAACGTAAATGTCAAATCACGTCATAATAATCTTCTCTAAGAAAAACGTATAGTTTATGTAAAAAGAAACGTGATGTGTTAATAAAGAAACGTGATGTGTTATTTTATTTTATTTTTTATGAATAAAGGAAAAGTCTTGGCCATAAAAATTTAATATAAAATGAATAATAAATATATAATTAATTTTTAAAATAGTTATTAAAAATAAAATTGAAAAAGATAAAATATATGCATATAAAAATTTTTAAAATAATAATTTAAGATAACTTTTTTTTAAAATAACAAATAATTAAGTTTTAAAAAATTAAAAGATAGAACTGGAATAACGAAATATGAACAGAAAAAAATATATATCTTCATATATTGTTATAGATAATATAAAAGTCATTCACAGATTATAAATATTTTACATATTTAATGAAATGAAATGAAAAAATTAATTAAAAGTACTCACAAAATAATTGAAACTTAATTAAATTTAATGAGGCATAACAAAGTCTTTATCATTACCAGTAATTAGTCAATTTAAATAGGACAGTCTTTAATGTTAATAAATTTCAAGATTGAGAAGTGTTCAAAAGTTACAAGTAACATTGTAATCTTAGAAAAAAAAAAAAGAGAAAAATCATGTGAGCAGCTTTCTCTCTAGTATATATACATAAATGTAACATTAAATATTTATGCTTATATTTAAAATAGGATTAAATATATTTTTAGTTTTTCATGTTTAAGGTAAAATTTGAAATTAGTTCATCTTTAAAATTTTTGACTAATTTAGTCATTCATCTTTAAAAATACATGAATTTAGTCATTTTAACCAAATTTTATTATGTTTATCTAACGTTTCAAGCGCATTTCATGATAGTATTTGAATTGTTTATACCATTTGAGACATTTTCGCTTTAATGTTAACTCAAATATTATCATAAAATGCGTTTAAAATGTCAAATAAACTTAATAAAATTTGATAAGAATGACTAAATTCACACATTTCTAAAAATAAAAGACCAAGTTGGTATAAAGTCTCAAACATGGACGAATTCCAAAATTTAGTGAAACTTGAAGAAAAAAAACATATTTAACCCTTTAAAATATGTTATTATATAATACCGTTTTTTTTTTAAACTTTAGTTTTATATTTTCTGTCAATTAACTTTAGTCCTTATACGATTAAATTAATTTGTTTAGTGCCCATACTTTTAAAAATTACATATTCTCATTTAAATATTTTTTCTAACAATTTAATAATAAAATTATATTCAAAACTTGTTCGAAATTAACTAATGTTCATAAAAATCATAAAGACCCAATTCCATACATAAATTGAAGAGACAGTTATCTATTCCGATGTAAACCATTGATTATATACATTTATTGATTTTTTTATTTTAAGCTATGCTAATTAATTATCTCACTGTTCTTCCATTATTTTAAACTAGGAATCTTTTAGAGGAACCTATTTATATTATTATTATTATTATTATTATTATAATTATAATTATAATGCAATATAATATAAAATAATATAATTTTGTTGTAGGATAATACCCTTTCTAACTCAACGTGGTCCTTCAGAAATTTTCGCGCTTGTCCATCACATGTTTCGTTTTATTTTTTTTCTTACTTTTCAGTTTTCTATATAACAATTCGCTCCTCATTGTTTATGTTCACCGTTCATAGCTTCCTCCGCCTCCAGTTTGTTTTCTCTCACCGTTCCCACGTGAGTCACTTTTCCTTTTCGCTTTCTGCATTTCTCCCTTTATCCATCGTTTCTCTTTCTCCTTTAACGCAAACAAATTTGCTTCGTTGTAGATCGAAACGAGGTCTTTTGAGCTGTTAGCGGCGCAGGAAAACTTGCAGCAGCTATGGATTTGGCATCCAATCTCGGTGGCAAGATTGAAAAGGAGGAAGTTCTCTCCGCCGTTGAGAAGTATATATGATTCTCTCTTTTCTTTATTTTTTTCTTTCTTTTAGTTGCTTGTGCATGGAATTTTGTGGTTGCATTGTGATTTCAGACTCCGAGAATACTTTTTGTTGTCTTCAAAACGAGGTTTCTGTGTTACTTTCTTCCTACTTGTACAATGGCGCAGTGTTTTAGGGATACTGTACTGTAGAGGATTTAAGTACAGTGATAATCGTTAATTAGAAAGTTAATTAGAAAATCAACGGTTGATTATAATTGTCGGAATTATTGATTTTTTGATCAGCTTTTGGGAATGAGGAGTCAAATCCACTGTTGCACGTGTTTGGGAATCTTTTTGGTGCTTTGATCTGGTTTAAAGGAACTTGTTGCGTGATTGTAGGGTGCGAAAATTTTTGGACTATATTTAGTTTATAAAAAAGCAAAATAGTTGGTTTCGGTGAATTTTTTATTTATTAAAATAAAATACAAAAAAATGTAATTATTCGGATGGAAAGATATTGAATCTGATAATACAGGGGTTGAGTAATCTATAACTGTGAATATTAGGGATCAATTAATTTGAAGAAAATAGAAATGCTAGCAGATGGGGAGTCATGAATTTTTTTAATATGAAGAAAATAGTTGTGATTTTGTTTATGGCAATGACAGAAAAACAACAGTCCACAATTCTCTGGTTCGATCTGATGTAACATGATCGCGGTGTGCATTTGTATAAAAAAATATTAAAATGTGGGGGTGGGACTGAAAGCTTTGTGGTCTTGCGTGGAATGTCTTGGACTTTATTGAAAGTGAATCATATCCGGGCCCACCTGTCTCTTTTAGCTCGTGATTTTCACCTAAAGTAACAGCAACTTGATAGTGATACAGGTTTAACGAAACTTAAAAATGGTTTCAGATTTCTTGCAGCTAAGCAAATATCTCTGATAACTACGAATGTACTAGGTGAAATGAAATTCAGCAATTGCTTCAAAATTTTACTAGCTATTCTATATTTGTTTCGGAGTTCAATTTTTTTTGGCTTGGATCAAAATTGAGAAGAGAATGAACTTTGAGAGATTTACCTTCGCGTTAACGTGAACAGTGTATCTGAAGTTTCGATTTTGTACATTTAAGTCTGTTTTATTATTTTTATTATATTTAGAATAATGAATACTTACACAACTTTGATTTGTAAAAAGGTAAGGAATTTTAGTACTATGGATTGCAACTATATGTTGGTTGGCCACACTTAAATTCATGAGCTGGTATGAGAATTTTATATTTAGGCTATTTATTTATATATATGGACGAGTAATCAGGGATGGCTATGTTATTTTATATAATTACACAGCTACATGTGGGCATGCCCATAGGCATACCCATTGTTGTATAACCATATGAGTTTGTTGTAAACCATTGTAGCTGGTACATATGGCTAAGAAAAAAATTATGGCTGTTGTCATGCATGATAATTTCTCATTTTCTTACGGAGCTTATAAATTTTTTGATCTTATGATTCAGGTATGAGAAGTATCATGTTTGCTATGGTGGTCAAGAGGAAGAGAGGAAAGCTAACTATAGTGATATGGTGAGAGATATTAATATTGACAACCTTTAACTTCTATAGCTCTAATTTTCTTTTTTAGATGCATACGGTATGCCTGGCCTCATTTTTTCTTTTTTTCTGCTCACTCTTTCTCCAAATGGGAAACAATTTTTTTTTCTTGAAATACTAAGAGATTCTAATCCTAGAAGATGCTAACAAAAAACTTTTTGTTTATATGGAAACTTGGAAAACTTCACAATTTTTGTGTACCGGTCTAATTTATAGGAGGCAATAAGTGATGCTCTGTGACTTCACTTGTGAAGTAATAGAGATGTGTTTTTGTCTCCATTATAGTCAATTTGATTATCTGCAAAAACGTTGATTAAATCTGCATTTGTCTTTAGGTGAATAAGTACTATGATCTTGTTACCAGCTTTTACGAGTTTGGCTGGGGGGAATCTTTCCATTTTGCGCCCAGGTTTCCATTTACTTAATTTTGCACTAACAAAATTGAAGAATTTTCTATTACATTAATCATGTTGATAATTTTCTTATCTTGCAGATGGAATGGGGAATCTCTTCGAGAGAGCATCAAGCGACATGAACACTTCCTTGCTTTGCAACTTCGACTCCAGCCAGGGCAGAAGGTTTTCCTATGTTCAATATAGCAAATAAGCAAGGTGATATCTTATTTACAGTAATTTATTATTAAAACTTAATGAGCTTTTATAATTTATTTTAGGTTTTGGATGTTGGATGTGGAATTGGGGGACCATTAAGAGAAATTTCTCGATTCAGGTTAACAAGATTAACTTCATTTAGGCTTCTTTTCCTTTAACTTTCCCTGTGTTACATTTTCTGGCTAACAAAATCAAGTGATACCTGGGCAGCTCAACTTCAATTACTGGGTTGAATAATAATGAGTACCAGATAACAAGAGGAAAGGTATGTTTTCGGAAATTAAGTTCATTGAAAATAACAATTATGAGGTGTAGATTGTTAATGCATTGGCATAGTTATTTTTACCTTTATTTCGATCATCATATCTTGTTGTTATAAACTTATAGTACACTGTCACTGTTGGTTATGCTTATTCTAACAAAACATCGATGCATTATTTAAGTGTTAATTTTGCTTAATGTACTTGAAAGTCATCTTTTGTTAATTTATTATGCATAATCTGCCATGTTAATTGTTGAAAGCCTTTTGGATGAAGGATTTATTTTTGGATTCTCAATATGTTTTGAAAGACGATAGCACATTAAATTAAAAGTTCTACACACTTTGATCACCGACAGATTTTTGCTAATTAACAGGAACTCAATCGCATTGCGGGAGTGGACAAGACTTGCAATTTTATCAAGGTTGATTTTTGTATATCAATTATTTTCCTTATTGGGAGTATGAGGGCTTTTATTTCAGAACTTATTGTTTCGGTTTATAAAATTGCTCTGCTCCAATTATAAATGTTATGAATATATTGCCTTATTTATTGTTGAAAAAATTTATAATCAAATGATGACGATATCTTAGCTAAAATGATATTGTAAATTAAGCATAACCATACATGTTGATGAAGGCGGATATTGGTTTGAAAAGATAGTTGACATGATCATCGTATTTGATAATGCAGGCTGACTTCATGAAAATGCCAATCCCAGACAACACTTTTGATGCAGTATATGCGATTGAAGCCACTTGCCATGCACCAGATGCTGTATGTGACAGTATCCTGTACTCTCTAATGGGTTTCACGCGCTAATTTCGCCCCATCCCTACTACAACTTTCTATCTCCCCCATTTACGTATAAATTGTGAAGTACTATGAAGCAACTTTAATGTGGTCTGCATGATAGCATGGAGTGCATGTGTTAATTGTGAATCTATAAAATGGTGTCTATAATTTTGTATTGGCTGACTCTTATTTCTCGTGCCATGGAATTATGTATAGTATGGATGCTATAAAGAGATTTTTAGAGTGTTAAAGCCTGGTCAATATTTTGCTGCTTATGAATGGTGTATGACCGATAGTTTTGATCCCCAAAACCCAGAACACCAAAAAGTCAAGGTATGTTACAGCGGTGTAGATTGAACTAAGATTGAGGTCTATTTATTAGGCCCTGTTGAAACCTCTTGGTTTGTAATCAAATCGATAAAATTCCTGGTTGCAGGCAGAAATTGAGATTGGTGATGGGCTTCCTGACATTAGATTGACCACTAAGTGTATTGAAGCTCTGAAGCAAGCAGGTTTTGAGGTGAACATCATTTTCTTCTTTGTCACCTTTCACTAGTATTGGCTTTTGTATATCCAATAGTTGAACCTAACTTGTTAAAGGGGATTCTCTCCTTTTCTGTGTGAAAGATAATATGGGAGAAAGATCTAGCAGCTGACTCTCCTCTTCCATGGTACTTGCCTTTAGACAAAAGTCATTTCTCGCTGAGTAGCTTCCGTCTAACTGCCGTTGGGCGACTTTTCACAAAAAACATGGTATTGCTATTGAACATCATCTGTAAATTTTTTTACTTGGTATTGTCTATGATTACTTATAGAGTTCTGTAATTTGATTGTATGTTGAGAATTTTAGGATTGGTAAATCTAATTACTCATTCAACATTGGTTGGGGCCAACAAATTAATATCTGCAGGTCAAGGTTCTGGAGTATGTTGGACTGGCTCCAAAGGGTAGTCTAAGGGTTCAAGATTTCCTAGAGAAGGCTGCGGAGGGACTAGTTGAAGGAGGAAAGTAAGTTTTGCACTTTCTCATGATATCACTCTTTCTATTCTACCCATGCATATGAAATTTATGAATATAAAAATGAGAATGCTCCTAGCCAGCATGATGTACAGTTCTCATCTGTTGCAATTTCAGATTCTGAAGGTCTCTTATCTGAGTCCTTGAGAGAAATACTGATTAATGAATTAGAAGATTGAACATCAATATATTTTTCTGGAGCAGAGGAATCTGAAATATGACTTTCTTTTTGTTTCTTTTCCAGGAAAGAGATTTTCACACCAATGTACTTCTTCTTGGCCCGGAAGCCTGATTCAGACAGTAACTAAGGTGGTTGTACAAATAGGTCGATGTTGTTTACAGAGATTGTGGTCGGGTGAATCGGTTGTTTTTGTCCTTGTGGCCTTAGTTTCCTGCTGTTTCGAGTTGCTTGTTTTTGTTTAGGTTACCAAAACTTTTGCTGTTTGTTCGATTAAGCAGTGTATTTTGTTCTTTTATTCTGTTTAAAAGTAAAAATTTAAATACACTCATTAGTCTTCTTACTTTTATTCTTTCATTTTAGTCTTCCAAGTTTTTTTAGTTCATTAAGCCTCTAATTATCTATATCTATATATAAACTATAACAATAGATAAATAGTACTATTTTTTTGATGTAATATATTTTGTATATTCTATTTTATTACTGTAAATTTTCTATTATTTTTCTTCTACAATCATGTTTATATTTTTCAAATCAGTTATATTCTTGAGTTACACCACAACCTCTCCACTCTATTATTTAATTACTAAGCTGGTTTGTAAAACTCATGTAACACTTTCCACATGTCCTTACTCGTGTAACACTTTCCATAGGCCCACCAATGGCTGAACTCGTTCAACAATAACAAGAAAAACACAAAGCATAAGAATGAAAGGAAGCAACTGTAATATAAGAGAGGGTTCTATCACATACACAGTTCTTTATATATACAAGTAAAGAAGTATAATATCACAACTTTGAAGACAGTTAAAGAAGCTTTATAGTAGACATTCTTCTGGGCTCTTCTTCCCACAATCATGATTTTAGAGCCAATAAACTATATGTACTTAGACTAAAATCCATCCGATGGAATCTCAACCTGAATCATGACCTTTACAAACCGGTAAATCATTTTTGAAATTGGGAGGCACTCCAAGGATTGGATTTCTCTCAAAGAAATTAACAGGCTTCAAATCAAAACTTGATGACACAGTGGGCATTATAGGGTAGTCCTCTTGACATGGTATGTGATGAAATCCTATTGTGTACCACAGAACTATGTCCTTATTCTCAATTCCACGATCCCTGCATATTAAACATCAAACACTTTCACAAATCAATATGATGAAAGGTAGAATTAGCATTGAACCATGACTTAAGAAAGGTAGAATCATGAAAAGAATGTGTGACCTGTTGGACCACACTTGAAGAGTATCATCTCCTTTGCTCTGATAAACGAATAAGCCACCAGCCCATTGCTCACTCTTGTTGTAAGGGGTGACCCATATTTGATTATTGGTAAAGGCTGCCCTTTTCTGTGGTGGGTCTTCTGGATCCAGCAAGCTACCTGCTGTGGCACCTGGAACCAATTTGTACCCAACAGGGTTCCCTACCCTTGTTTTCTTCAATGGATTCACCACATGATACTCAGATGGCTCATACAGTTGAAGTCTTATTTGAGCATCTTTCTCTGTCTTTGCCACTTTTTTAACTGCTTTCAAATAACTCTTTCTGGGTGATTCTCCCGGAGCCGTCTCTTGCATCTTTAAGTTTATCTGAACAAATGAATTGTCTGACCCATCAACATCCATGTCTAGGTAATACGTGATAAAATGGTCATGGATTACACCAATAAGGTTTTCGCTCAAAAGGGTTCCATAAAGATATTCTTTTTCAGGAACTTGGTCCATGTTCTCATAGGTAGTTCCTTTCACCATTAAGATACCACTCAGTCCAACCTGCATCAGACAAATGCCTATATATTAGGATAATCCATCTTACCCTAGACCATCATTATTTGCTGTCTCATTCGCTATTCTAAATGTCTCATTACTGATTTTTACGATATTTTCATTGTTTATGTATCCATATGTTCCCAAAACTTTTCAAGTGAATATGAAGTGGAGTGGGTGCTCGTGTGCATAAACTTTTCAAGGATTTTGGATCACATCAAATTTTGATATGTCTGCATAGGTCATGGGACTGTCAATCCTAAACAAGAATGTGTAGAATTAAAATTGAATTTTCCTCACTAACCTTTGCTCTGATTAGCCCATCGGTTTGAAATTCCCAATCCATGATGTAGTCATAGTTTCCCAAGGCTGCTGCCATCCTAACCACTAGTGTCACCTTTGGCCTTGCTTCTGTAACCTGTCACCGCAGCACGTACCCAAATAAAGTTAAGAGATAAAATCTGTTGAATTATTTATAGATCAAACAATCTTTATTCCCAACTAATGAACAACAGCTCAAAAATAGTCAAAATTCATAATTTTAAGTGTCCATGTCAATCTATAATTAGAAACTAAACAATACATGAGGTTTGCTTTGAACAGTGTGTTTGGATTATAAGGTCATTAATGTCCACTATGTCAAACCAAACACACACACAAACACACTTTGGTTTAAGCTTGGTATGAGAGAAAAGCTTACCTTGAGGCCAGTAATGGGGCATTCAGCATGTCTCCAAGCAATATCACCAGCATAACTCTCAAAAATGCAAATCATGTTGGGTTGGAGATAAGGTGTTCCATCATAAGATGCAAACACACCATCCATGTAGTGAGCATTTCGTGGACAATCATTCAGAGGGTTCAACGGCTTTGACTGCAACCCATACTCACCAGCATCCATGTATGTCCTAAAGTACCAACCTTCTGTGGGGTCCATGTAGGGCACAAATAGCTCAGATACGAACCCTTTGTACATTACATTTCTCAGCATTGATGTGTCAGGGTCCCTCACCTTGACCTGTGAAATTATGATCCCTGCCCTTGGGTCAGGTCTGAGGTGAAATTCCCAGTTTGCCCATTTCACCATGTGCCCATCAACACTAAAGCTTGGACCTTTTGGTTGCTCCAAGGATATTGGATTCAGGAGCCTCATCTCCCCACTCAGCTTCTGAATGGAGTAACGGTAATCAGTGTTGGCACCACTAGCCACAGGGATGTTTTGGCCATCATCTGAAACAGCTACCACCTCTTTTCTATCAATGTCAACCAAAGCAGTGACACCCTCGATTGGTTTCATGTAAAAGTTCACAGTGCCTTCTTTGGAATAGCACTGTACCTTCATCAACCTTCTATTCTCCTCCTCCGGTTTCTCATACCACCCTGAAGACAACGCCAAGCACACCAGGTCTGCTAAATTCACACCACGTTTGGTGAACGAGTTGTTGAACTCAGGGCACCTGAGGGGAGCCTCTAGAACCCCGAATTGGTCCTCTAGAGTAACCATGGGGTACCCAGAAACCAAATCGGTTTCATTTTCATGGCTCGTGACATGGCCAGTTTCGAGGTCCACAGTGAGAACATGAGAGACCCTCTTGACAACTGCAACCACGGAAGCCTTCCTTGGCAAGGGTGGATCACCCTTTTTCCATTTGAGGACTAGTTTTTTGTCTGGTTCTTCAAGGAC
>Ga0209589_1009336_pt1 | contig 14869 bp, 4 predicted proteins | sample CowpeawhiteBW_FD_187525 | JGI IMG/M metagenome (GOLD analysis project Ga0209589, IMG submission 187525) | Root nodule microbial communities of legume samples collected from California USA - Cow pea white BW (SPAdes) (version 2) | ecosystem: Host-associated > Plants > Roots > Nodule | place: USA... | reverse complement strand
ATATATATATATATATATATATATATATATATATATATATATATATATATATATATATATATTATTAAATGATAATTTGATTACAGAAAGCACTATATTACCCTAACGTTGACATTTTTGTTGACTATAATATATTTACGTATTAACTTCAACTACAATCTAATTATTTCATATTCTAATTTAATGTATTAGAATGTAGAAGTCTTAATATAAATAGTAATGCATTTAATAAGGACGGTTGAGCAACTTTACGTAACAACAAAAATGTTGATATAATTAAAGAAAATAGAGGAGTGGTAGATAAAAAAAAAAAAAAAGATTGTATGATTTTATGAAAGTTTAGAAATAATTAGTTCCTTTTTTAAAACATTACTTTTGCAATGCCCTCATTCGTTGTTTTGTTGTAATTAGAACATTGCTTTTATTTAGGTGTGTGTGAGTTTTGGTGATAACCCTAACAAATCAAAAACAGTTACCAAAGCAACATCATAAACCTAAGACCCAACCATTTCACCACACAAAAGCTCATCCATACCTTCATTTATAATCCCTAATTAACCTTTCAACCAAATCGCACCACAAAATGCAAATTAGGGTTTTTGTGTGTTGATTTTGTTTTCAGTAATATGGACGAAACTCTTCAAACAAAAACTTACGTAAAAGCTCAGGTAAAAAGAAAAAAAAAGTTATAACAATTAAAAAAATATAAAAATATCATATTTTATTTTTTTATCGATTTAAATATATTTTTTATCCCTTAACTTTTACTTAAAATTACAATTAATCCAATTTTTAATTGTGTTTCACCGTAAATGATAACGTTTGACCATATTATTATACACGTGTCAATTGAAATTATTTTTTTAATAAATTAAATTAAAAAAACTTTAATTATTTTGAAAACTTTTTAAGACACACACTCCAAAATAATTAAAGTTTTAAATAATTCAAAGCCAAATTTGATCATCTATAGAATACTTAGACAACTTACAAAATTTATTTTTTTAATACATCAAATTAAAAATTGAAAACTTTAATTATTCTTAAAACTTTTCAAGACAAACACTCCAAATGAATCAAAATTTTTTAAAAAAAAAAGTTAATCAAAATATTAATTGCAATTGACACATGTATAATAATGCGTCCAAACATCATTATTCATGGTAGAACACTATTAAATAATTCAGCAAAATTAATTTTAACGTCGTTTTATTTCTGAAACTAAATATATTGAATAAATTTTAAGATTAAATTAGTTCAAAATTTATATGATAAACTAATTCTAATTTTATTTCGAAGAAATTAAGAAACATGTTTAACTTTTTATTATTTTAATATTTGTTATTTCTACCAACTTTATTTACACTTTGATAAATATGTGTGAGTGAAACCTAAGTAAAAGTTTATGATAGGTAAATAAGAAATAACAACCAAGTACATTTTGTGGTTCCACCATAGTACACATTCTTTTAATTTCACCATTTTCATTCATAGCCAAAAACTCACCACATAGTGAGGGGACCAACATATTCAATGCTCTGAAATAGTAAGCAAGAACAAAAAAATTCAAACCAGTTGTTGTAAAGTTAGGCACAATAGTAATACCATAATTAATATTCAAATTAATTAAAAATAGTCAAAGAAATTACCATAACCTACTTTTTCATAAATATTAAAGCAAGTATTTAAAAAATTATTTTACTTCAGCCCCTAAACCATCAAACGCATTATTGGATTCATTTTAAAATAGCACAAAATAAACAGATTTTCAGTTTAGAAAAAAATTTGATTCATAAGTTTCTCAGTTCGTGGACTCAAATCAATTTTGAAATTGTTTTGGTTATCCATAGCCAGAGTTCAGTTTAAATTATTTAAAGAGCCAACAATTTAATTAATCATAATTGTGTGCTTATAAGATCAGATATTTAAAAAAAGGAACGATGAGTGATAATACATCTTGAAATTCATATTTCAGCATTATCATTGTTAGATAATAGATAATTTAAAAAAATTAACCAAATATCAAATTGACTCCATGGCCCAATGGATAAGGCGCTGGTCTACGGAACCAGAGATTCTGGGTTCGATCCCCAGTGGAGTCGTTTTACTGATAAATCCTCAATTTTTTACAATTGTTTTTTTTTTCTTTTTTAAGAAATACAACACATTTAGAGTAAATAAATAAATAATTGTGCATGAATTATCAAAAATAGGTCTACAATTTTCTAGATTTATGAGTGAAACACATCTCGTACACCAACAATAAGTTTATAGGTGCTTTGTTTCTATCACTAGATTGTTCAGCCAAACATTTTGACATATATGTAACAAAACTTTGGATATGCTTCACAAATATCTTCCTACAAAATTTTAAAATAAACAATATTTCTAAAGTTAAAAACAATTTACTAGTGAATAAACATGGAAAGATTTCTCACGGAAATTCTCTGAATTTTCATAAATTAATTTATAAATAGTATTTTTAGTTAGCTTTAAAATGGATCCTTTTATAGTATTATCTTATGTTAAGTTGGGGTTAGGTTACCTACAAAATATCGTCACTTTTGTTCTAACTCTTAATTATATATTAATTTTTCTTATCAGAACTCCTTTCTGATATCAAAAGTTACTTTTCAAGTCAAGTATGGAATGGAACAAGGTCCATGGGCTCTTTTAGCATTAGTAAGGATGCTGTTTCTTCTTGCACCTCCATAAATTTCTTCCCGCACTCCCATGTAGAAAGATTTCATTTTGTGTTATCTGATGCCTTCCAAGAATTGGAGATAGTTAAGAAAAAAAATAATTTTTGGATGAGATAATCTGAAAGACATTTGACTTTTAAATTATACATTCTGGAAGTTATCTTTTACTTTTGAAAGTTATTTTTTTTTTTTAAATATTTATGAGTTACATGATCAAAAGTTAATTTTTTGGTTGTCATATTACACATCCTAAAAATCATTTTCCATGCAGTCCAAAAAAAGATAAAAATGAAATTTTTAATATGGAGTGCAATAAGAAATTTATGGAGGTACATAAACAAACTGACTAGTAAGGAGCTTGTTTGTAGTTTCGTTAGCTTAGTTTTGTCTTTCTTTCTTCTTTCTCCACCCTGTGTTTTTCTTTTGCACCTCGGAGATATTAAAATCTTCATTTTGTCTAAGTATTTTTTTTTTTTATTATTATTGAAACTTCTGTGCAATCTAAGATTTTAAAACATATACTTAATTATATAACTTGAATCGGTAATTTAAGTTTTAAACGTGACTTTCAAATTATATAATTTTAAATTTAAAAGTGACATCCAAATTTCATAATTTAAAAATCATCCTTTTTTTGTAAAAAAAAAATTTCCAAATTCCTCTAATTTCCCAATATTACACTGATGAAGTTGAATCCAAACTTTTGACCACACTACACAAAAATAAAATAGTTAAGGTGGTTATGACGATAATGTATGGCGGCGGAAGAATGAGAACAATTTGTCTTTTACGCGCGCATAGAGATACACGACGATAAAGACATTCTGAATTCTCTCAATTCTTTTAATTTTTTATTATATTAAAATATGTCCAAAACTACCACTTATTCCTACATTGACCACCTACATTTGAAACTTCATACCATGTCCAATTATTACATATAAAAATAGTTTTGATTAGTATGATCTAAATAAATATCGTTTTATCAAATTCATATGTCATAATGTTGTATAACCTTGAATCTATAACGATAAAGAACGTTTCATAATATCAAATATATTTTTTATAAATATAATTATTTATTAATTTTTTAAATTTAATAATTATTTTTCTCTATTTTCTAACAAACTGTTTATCTTTTTTTCTTTTTTTTATTCATTAATAATTATTCTCTCTATTCATTTTATTTTTAATAAATATACATTTGTTATATATGATACATTTATTATATACTATTTGATAGTTGATACATTATTATATAGATTTTGAATCCGTTTGATAGTTGATACATTTATTTAGTATCATTCATATTTAAAAAATCATACACAGACACAATATCGCTCACTGGTTTAGATTAAAGATTTCAATAATTTTAAAAAATTGAAATACTTAATAATTAAATTAATTATAATTAGATTTTCTTTATTTCTTAAAAAAGTAATTTAGATAAAGTAATTAAAATATTTTAAATTTAATTTTTTTGAATAAAATAATTTAATTTATATTTTATAACGATTCTAAACGTAAATTAACTTAATTCAACTTTTAATTTTATACAACTCATCTTGATTTTGATAAAATCGATCAAACTTAATCTCTGACCTATATCAACCCTACTCAATTATCGGTTTGGAATAATCAAACTTGACTTTTGAGTGACCTAACTCTACTAACCTTCAAGCCAATCTGACTCAAACTTCGGGTTGAATTTGACTTTTTAAACCTATAGATTTTTTTTCCTAACTAATAATCAATTTCACAACTTAAGAAATTTTAATTTCTTTCTTTTTAAAAAAAAAAATTCTATTATTTTAGTTATTTAAAATTCATTCTTAAAATTTCTTAATTTTAATTTTTTTAATTTCCTCGTCTAAATATATAAGTTTCTTTAAAAAGATTTCAAATTCTCTAAATGAATAAATTACTTTTTTAAATTGTCTTATCCAAATTGAAACTTTTATCAATAAGATTATATTTTTATCAACTTTTTATAAGATTATTTTAATTCAACCGAGTAAACTTTAACACGATTTTTTTATGAATAATTACATGTCTAAAATTAAACTCAAGAATGATAATTTTCGTTATTAAATGAGTAATTCACTGATAATTTACTTAAAAAAATGATAGATGTAAAAAAATGTTACAATTAAATGCTATTCTACGACTAAACGGTCAATTATTTCTAGGTGTAACTTAATATCAAACTAGTTCTCAGCAAATATAATCTAGTGTCAAAATAATTCTTAATATTACAACTTAACGATAAATAGTTACACAAGACTAGCAAAAGATAATTGTCCTATTTATTGCATATTTTAAAATTGAGTAATTTTTTTTTATCTTATATTAAGGACCAAATCTCGTTGATATATACAATGGAACCAAAATATTATTTATCATAAGTTTAATCAACAAACAGCCAAATAACTATATGTTTCTCAATAAAAGTAGCAATAGATAAAAGAAAAACTTAACTTTAAAACATTTAACCAAAAAAAATGCAAACATTATTAATCCAATCACAGTTTCCAAGGTGAATACGAACATAAGAATAAAATCATTTTTATAGTGAATATAAATAATCCAGAATTTTTATAGTGAATATAAATAATCCAGAACATGGTGAAACCTTCTGTGGGAGAGGAACTCCTAATTAATTATTTTCCCATAGGCTTATCATGTGTAGTTCTACCTGCTAATTTCTACGTTGATTAAACAATAAGACAATAAAGTCATAATCCAGATTTCACCAGATGTGTTTGGACTTTTCTGCTTCCCTTTTCTTATACTCACAATTCAAACCAATCCAATACATAACTGGAATAACCACTTCTATCCAAACAAATTACATTTTTAATTACAACCTAATCTAAAGTTTCTAAATCTCCTATGAATTGTATAATAGATTAGGGAGGTTAAATCCCAGATGAACCTCAATTAAAATTCTTAAGCTAACATTCCTAATATACTTATGTTTCATGCAACGAAAAAATATATAAAACCAATATTTTTGGGTCAATATATTTGTATTTGTTCTCTACAATTTTGTAATAAAATAAGCAGTTTTTTTAAGTGGTTATGATTTATTTATTTTAAAACAAATAATTTTCTTTTAATAAATAAATTCTATCTACTTGAATAAATTATTTTTTATATTAAAATTGACCTGATAATTTCTGAGAATACAAAGAAAGTACTGTGTCAAAATATCATCCAAAAGATACGTCGTGCATCACAAGGCAAATTGAGAAAACCACCAAACATGCAGAAAAACCAGCGGCAGAAGAAAATGAAGAAGAAACTGTTTGGTCTGAAAAACTACTTTCAAAGAGTTCATAAAAGACAGAACGAAACTTTACATGTCCTATGCATTTCTCAGTGGACAAAATTTACATACCATACTATAATTATCTTAAATTAAATTTAATATGTAATATAATAATAAAGTGTATACTACTAAGATAAAAAAAGTTCATAACTTTTATGCAACGATAACATAACATGCCTTAAAATTTCTAGGGTGACATCACACATACTCAACTAAAGTATAATTTGGTTATTGGCCCAAGCATTAGCAACATCTTGTAATCACCAAAAGAACAAGTGGGGGGAAGAAAATAAATAAAAAAGGAAGAGTAAATATATAAAATACCTCAAGATGTGCACATCAGATATATCATCATCTGCATATCTGTTCTTCACCAACCATCGAGGAACCTGTCATAATCGCAATACCACCACACTCACGTAAATCAATGTTTTAAAAACATGTCAGCCATGGAATGTCTAGGTTTTACAAGCATCTGTAACTACAAACAAACCGACTACGAAAGTGATCGATCATACAAATGTAATTTCTTGCAATGAGGACAAGATGATAATGAAAAACCATAAAAAGTAGCAGCATAATAAAAACTGAGATTCGAAAAAGGGGTGCACAAGGAACAAGTAGTAGACATATCCAGCAATACAATGGAATTTGAATTGCTACAATCAAACATGCGATCAAACCAAGACAAGTTTAAGAGAAAAATGAAAAACTATTGTTACAAAATTTGCGGGAGGGGAAAAAATGAATTCAGAGCAAATCTTTAGCGGCAGTTTGCATGGTGAACAAAACGTTGTGCCACGTGTTGGTCCGGGAGTGGGCCTTGAGACTCATCCCCAAACCGACATTGACGTCGGCCAAATCCTCCCGGTCGACCATGAGGACCTCCTCGGGTTTCGCGCCGTCGAGAATCCAGACCAGACACCAGCAGAAGCCTTTCGAAATCTCGGAGTCGCTGTCGGCGCGGAAGCGCATCCTCCGCCGCTCGTCGATCTCCGCCACCACCCAGACCTGGGTGGCGCAGCCGACGACTCGGTTGGCCGGAACGCGGTCGGCGTCAAGGAAGGGCGGGAGGAGGGAGGCGTAGTGGAGAAGGCGTTTGACGCGGTCGATGGGTTGGGAGAGAGAGGTGAACTCGGAGGCGATGTTGTTTAGCTTGTCGGCGACGTTGGATCGGAGTTTGGGTTTGGTGCATAGGGCGTTAACGGCGTTAACGGCGTTAGATTTGGAAGGAGTGAAGGTGTTAGGTTTTGGGGAAAGAGGGGAACTGAAAGAAGAAGAAGAATAAGAAGAAGAATAAGAAGAAGAAGAAAAAGAAGAAGACGATGATGATGGGGTGAATAGGGTGGTTGTTGTAACTGCAGTTGATGAAACCATTTTTGGAATTTAAGAAACAAAAAATCATTGATTTATCATTGTTGCAGAGAGAGGAATAAGGGAATGAAAATGGAAGGGAAGAGAAGAGAGGAGAAAGAAGGTGAGAGGCTTGTGAGGGTTCAGAAACGGAGACAGAGAGAGAATGAAACTTTAACCCGCCAATTCCTCTATATCTGACTTTTCTAAATATCTCTCCTTATTCTTAAGTTTAATAATAATTTATATTATAAATATGTTTAAATTAATTAATTCAGAATGTTATTTTATTAGATAAATAGTATGTTGAGTGAAACAATTTTATTTTTAGTAGTGTAATTGTAATATATCTCTCCTTTTCTCTGATATTTTTTTTTCGTTAAAAGATATGAAATTTTGTAACTAATATAAAATGAAATGAAAGTACCGTTAATATAAAACATGTGACATTATTATTTCACTGAGAACCATTTTATCAATGACCAGTGTATTCACAGAAGTTATAGCGTTATAACGTCTATGTATGAAATTTTTTAAATATGTATGATATTATATTAGTATGTGATAAAATTATAAAATTATTAAGTTAATATATAAACTAAAATTATATTTATTAAAAATAAAGTGAAATATATAAAAACAGATGAAAGAATAATCATTGATAAATAAAGAAGAAAGGAATAAGCATAAATAGCCAATTTTATAAAAAAACTTGTAAAATAAAGATTAATTTTTAAAAATTTAATAAATTATTATATTTAAAGGATAAATTTGATATTTTGAAATGTGGATAAAAAAGAAGAATCTCCTTTATATATTGTTATAAATGACGGAAAAATCACTTAATAGTTATAATTTAATTAAAAAACTTCATCAGCTTTAAATTTAATTAAATTTAAATTATTTAAGTAATATTTAGTGATAGTGTTTGGTTATGTCTCTTTGCATGAAACATGTGTAGAACCAAAAGCAAATTTTTGCGTTCCTTCCAAATTAATTAATTGAGGATATTTCATACCAGATTAGTTTAATCCTCTTAAATCTTGGTCATGATGTAATGGCTTTCGTCACTTATTTGAAATAAAATATGAAGCACTTCTATACAGTATACTACATTTTTTGTGAGAAGGTTCCTTTATATTTTTAAATAACGAAGGGGCCCTTTTAGTGAAATTTAATGTTTTTAATCAGTTTTTTTTTTAGTTTGAAATAATATGTGCAATTCAATTTGCAAACATTTAGACTAAGAAAAATAAAAATACATGAATTTTAATAAAAAGAAATTTAATCATAGAAGAAACCAAAGAAATTAAAATTACACCTACACCTATAATATTTATTTACAATTACTCTTTACTAATACTAACTAACCATACACGAAAATATCTGTAGTTTAGTTTGATTTAATTTTTAATTAAATAATTATTTAAACCAAATATAAAATTATATATAATTTGCTTGAAATTTGATATAAATTTTGAATAAAACTAAATCAATTGACATTGAATCAATATTAATGGTTAAACATTTTTAGAAAAATTATTAAACATTTTATAATAAAAATGATAAAATAAAAAAATATTTTCTATTTTTAATTTTGTATGCTCATCAACAAATTACATAATATAAAGAACCTTAGACATACATTAATTTTTTAATTAACTAAATATTTGACATCATATTCAAATATAACAAATGATTTTATTTGATTTAAGCCTGTTATTGAATTTCAATAACAAGAGTTAAAGTTATTTGTTAATGTTTATAGCAAAATTATTCAATGCGTTGATTTGAAGAATTAAGATAAGGATTCAATCTTTTTGAAGTATGGAAAATAGGTTACTTCTTCAGTTCAGAGCTTTCTGGTACTTCCACCACCTTCCAGTAACCACACTTAGTGGGCACTTACTAGGAAAATCTCCAACCCTAATTTTAGTTTAAGAAGTAGAATGTGTTCTTCCTTCCACAGCACCTTCAATGCAGCAATCATCATCCACTTGTGTGTAAAACACCACATTTTACATTCATATTTTAGCTAGCCAGTGAAATGCCTTTTTTTCTCCTTTAGCTGCAATTCAGAACAATTAGCACACTTCCATGCATTTCCACTGCTGTTGATAACTTCCCTTTTGTTATTTCTACAGCATCTCCACTCCACACTTCACTGCCCTCACAAGAACTGAAGTCTCTGGCAGGAAGAAACTTAGCCAGATCAGATGCCTTAGCAGACATTACTGTTTTCTGTTCACTTAGATTGAAGAAAGCAATGTAGACTTCTCCTACACAGAGATACAATTCTAAGAGTTAGAACAGAATAACTCCAATGAATTCTTTAATGTCACATGCTACTAGTTCAACCTCAACCAGTGTTTGGAAAATATGCACTACTCCAGTTTGTTGGATTGGATGAAGTTGCAGAAACAAAACAAACAAAATTTAGCTGTAGTTTTTGTTAGCAGACCTTTTCTTCCTGTAGCAACCCAAGAGCGCAAGCCACCAGAATTTATAGTATCTGCCAAAAGTAGCAACTTGAATCATGAATATTAAATCGGAGGAAAAAACTAGAGAAACTCTACAACTGCATGAATCAAACATCATTCTGGAAAGTGGTGTGGATTTACAAAATTTCACCTTCGCTAGACTCTACTGTTGCACACAAGCCAGAATAACTATTGACCAGGGTCCCATTAGGATTCAATTCCCACATCTGTGAAAGACTCAAAAATCATATTATAACAGAATACATAAAAAATATATATGTAAAGATGCATATCTAAATGTTATTTCACGTAACAAAAACTTGTGAAAGTAATATTAAGATTGGAATAGAAGCGGTGTGCACTTCATAAGCAAGATTATCTTTGAATTGTATAAAACTCAGACAAAATTGCAAAAAATACAAACTGGGGCAACATTGCACCCTTGCAAAGCCTAAAGATAGATTAAACATACCTGATTTGAATCCCACCTGCAGGGAGAAAATGTCCCTCTCTTGAACTCTTTAGAAGTGAGCTTTCGTTTTGGAGAAGCATCCAAGCAAAATTTTAATCTGTTTGTTGCAACTAAATGATGTTTCCCTTGATGATACATACTCACTTCATCTCTGTATCAGTATCCAAGTACCAATTTCTGTTGTTAACAACATTATTATTCATATCAGAGTTAGGAAAAATTGAACATAGAAAGATAAGCAAGATTACAACGGGAAGTAAAGTTCTCTTTTGTGCACACAGAAGGGGGCAAGATGCTTGTTTCCCAAACTCCTTTTCCAACATATTCTTTCAAGATATAGGTTAAGCCTTTCACTAGCCCAACCCATTGCCTTTGACTCGCTGCACCTTGTGAGGCCTAATGAATGGGTGAAAGTTGTTTTTATTTCTTTACCACTTCTTCTCAAACTAAGATCCTGATCTTCACTCTTCACACTTGTGATATAAGGAAACTGCCAATGCGGCAAAGTAAATATGATACTAATTTGATCAAAATATTATTCCCCCCACCACAAAAAATTTAGATGGCTCACATACCTCCATATTGTTTGAGCTAAAAGAATTAATCTCGAGAAGGGTGGGATTTGTGATAATATCATATGTGCTAGGATCAATCTTCCGAACATCCCCACCATACATAAGGGGAGACTTTGCCATAGACCAAAGAGTCATCTAAGGGATAGAAAGACATTCACTCAATCTATTGATAATGCATATACAGTTGTAAGCAAATTAAAGTTAACACACGAATATATCAGAAAAAAAACTTAGCTGTGCTTGTAGAAATACCTGTGTCTTCTTTTCTTCCAGATTGAGGTGACTAAACCTATGTGGACCTTCATTTGAACCTTCCAAAAACAAAGAAAAAGTGAAAATGCAGTGTCATAATTCATTTTCCCGTGAGTCCAAACTTAAACAGCTTGTTGCAATTTTCCATGATGAGATTGCTGAATATCTTTTGAGTTTTCTAATCTAACAGTTTCAGTGAACCATTAATGTCCTCATCATAGTAGAGTGAATCTATACGCAAACAAAATGCTTACAATGCCACAAGATTCTGGTTTCACATAAAAAAATTTTGTTTAAAAAAACAACAAAAAGGGCAGAAGATAGAGGAAGGATAAACGATTAATGAAAATAGCAGCCCGGCTCATTACCAGGATCAGTTAGCCATCCAAAGGGTAGCATGTCCAAATCAGGCCAAGATTTCCCCGTTAAACCTTTTGCTCCTATCAAATTGGCATTTGAGAAATCCCTGATAGAATCAAATAACTAAAGTTATATGATATAATGATAGAATAACAGACCAGGGATTCAGAAATAAAATAATAGCGAGGTACTCTGAAGAAGACAGATACAAATGTGTTGAACTAAAATATAACGATGTAACGACCTGGCAATATCAAAATGTGATTTGACATCCCCCCATGTATCCCAGTCATCTCCTGTTACACGATACATATTAACCAGTCCACTGACATCCTTGGCCATGGCTGGTGTCACACTAGTTCCAGGAGACAAAGAATATACAATGGGGCGATCAAACTCCTTGAGAACCTGGATGAAATGACACGTAATTAGTAGCTTTCAAAGGATCTTTCAAGATATTACCAATCTCAGTTTTCAGATGAGGATAAGAGGGACGGAAGGTAGGAGGACAGGAGAACTCCAGAATACCTCAGAAACATAGCTTATTTCATTTAAATCAAAGTCATCCCCGAATACACAGTCATGTTTCACTGCGTGGAAAGTAGAAAGGCTGTTAAAATAGCCGTCAATGAAAGACATAACCTCTGAATTACATGATATAGTTTTGAGTACTTTCTGTTGTTTTTTTACTTCAGCATAACCCCTGAATTAAAATATGAACACATAGGCAATCTAAAGCGATATGATAAGATATGAAACTTTTAATGTAAGTTTATGAGACCATTAAACACCTAGTCAACCTAATGATGTTTCAACAATAATCTTAACCAAAAAAATGCAATTGCTGTACCAGAAATAAATACAAATGCTTTTCTTATCCAAACTTATTGGTCAGATGCAATAAAACTATGGAAGTCATTAAGATTTCTGTCAATGACATGAATTTGTTGTGATAGAGCACTATAAAAATAGAATGTAAAATAGTAGTCCAATTACCAAAATCAACATCCCATGAAGCATACTGCTCATAAAGGGATCTCAGAAAAGCTTTTCCCGCTCCCAATTTTGTATTCACACTCATGAAACCATGAGGCATCCATGCACAAGCCCTTTCTGGGATTGCTATGTCTTTTGCATACCACACCCGACCAGATTCTTGATAAGCACCTCCCTAAGAAATTGAAAGATATCAATGTCAAACTTCAGATTAATGTATACAACATCCTCAGCTCCTGCTTTGTAATGTTCTATTGCAGATAAAATGCATTAAATGAGGCATTCGTTACGACTGATTTCTTTCCTTAAAAAAGCAAGAAAGAAATAGAGTTAAATTATGGCATAAATACAAAGCGATACCGTTTTTGTATCAAGGATAGGGGTGTTTGCGTTTACAGCTTGTGTACTTATCCCTCTCATGACATGAATTCCAAATTTCAAACCCATGCCATGAACTCGATTAGCTACTTCAGCAAATCCTTTCCCATTTTCAGAAGAAGGCCACCTTCCTGGATCAGGTAGCATCCTCCCCCATTTATCAATCACATCAAATCCAAGAGAATCATGATAAGCACCCTCAACTTTCCTTCTATACCAGAGGTAATCCACCACAACATACTACAAAATTTGAAGGAAAGTTATCGTATCTATATATAACAAAAGTAATACTAGCATATTCAAACTCATTCACAAGCTATAATTCCTCACAGAAACTGTACCTCATATCCATGATCGTGGAGACGCTGAGAAACTACTTCAGCACTCTGCAAGAATTCTTCTTCAGATATTGTCCAGCAAAAGGAATCATAGGAGTTCCAACCTCTTGGTGGAATGCTAGCTTCCTGTCGATCACTCTCCGATACATTTTTAGTCCACACACTGAAATGACAATATTAGATATGATCATATGACAGAATAAGGGCACAAAGAGTAAGACATCAAGAGAGCTTGCACTAGGACGTTGTTGTGCAAATTAGGATTCAACTTAGTACAGTCACTATTACTACTTTCTGCAATTAGAAAAAAAATTGAAGCTTGCTAATAAATTTAAAACTTATTCCACACACAGTTCCAAATTGAAGCTTGTTTATAATAATTCAATAAACTATTTATGGTAATCAACATAAATGCTGGAATATAGGTTGACTTGATGCAGGAAAAGTGCCCAGGGCCAAAGTGAAATTGAGACGCTGATTTTAAAATTTTTCATAGAGATATGCGGTGATGAAATGCTATATTTGAAATTTAAAAGCAACACACCAGAACAACCTTTTAAGGAACAGCAAAAAAACTTTATGGGTAATTAATAAAATTTTGCAATCAACAATAACCATGAAACGAGCGAAGCGATTGCTGGTCAGACTTATCTTCCAATGCGTTCCGAAAGGATGCATGCAAGTGAAACACGCAATCTACTAAACTATCGCAAAAGTGTAAGATGAGGCCGTGATAATATATACCTCTCAAAACATAGACAAAGGAAAATAAAAAGAGAAACGGAGGATGAGGAGAGACACTTCATGATCGCTTTCGCCGGTGCCCCTGTTGCGTCACAGAGTTCAACGGAGTCTATATGCCTCCAAAAATATCCACTATTTTAGTTCGTTAGTTGGGACTTCGAGACTATTATTGATGTCTTTAACAGGCTCATTATCTAACCGTAAAATATTTAAAATTTTAAATAATTGTTGACGCTATATTAAAGATTCTTTCGTTGAAGTTTAAATTTGATGAATAATACTGTTAAATTGCAGAAGAAAAAAAAAGTAAAGATAAAGAAAGACGTGTTGTGTTGTAAAACAAATGCATGTATCGACAAAATATTCACTTATGAGTAGGGACGGTAACAGGACGGGCGGTGATGAGTTTCGCTATCCCATACTCATTTCCGTAAAAGAAATTCATTCCCATCCTCATATCCAAATTCAACGGGTATTCAACTTTTGTCTCATCCCCATCTCCATCGGGTATAATCTCGTACCCATACTCATACCTATTTTCTTACTACTTTAATATTAATTTTAATTAATTTTAATAAAATAATAAAAAAATTACGCTAAAAGAAACATAATATTGTCAAATATTTAATATTAGGAGGATGGTTGTTTCTTCAATTTCAAATACTTTGAAATAAATTATAATTGTTTACATTTTAGATTATAATACCAAATAAAATTTCATGAGAACATAAATATTTATTAAATTTGCAAACATTAATGAAAAACATTAATGAAACCTAGTTGATAAAATTTAAAATTATTTTAAAAAAATATAAAAGGAAAAATATTCAAATTAAAATATATTTTAAATGTTTATTTACTTCAATTTTTTAAATTATAATGAATCTT
>Ga0209589_1009330_pt1 | contig 14877 bp, 15 predicted proteins | sample CowpeawhiteBW_FD_187525 | JGI IMG/M metagenome (GOLD analysis project Ga0209589, IMG submission 187525) | Root nodule microbial communities of legume samples collected from California USA - Cow pea white BW (SPAdes) (version 2) | ecosystem: Host-associated > Plants > Roots > Nodule | place: USA... | reverse complement strand
AAATAAAAAAAAAAAAAAAAGAAAGCCAAAAACCGTTACCGAAACCCTAATATTTCAAATCTTATCGATATCCTCATCCTCGAACTCGATATAATCATTGCCAGCGCCATCGTCCTCCTCGTCGAGGCCAGCGCCGATACCCTCGTTGAGCCTGGTGCTATCAGGAAGCTCACCGTAGGCCTTGAGGAGACGAGCCTCGTCCGGCATGTACTTCAGGATGACGTCAGCCTTGTCGTCCTGGTAGTCGCGAAGGCCGACGAGGATGATGTCGCCGGCGGCGATCCAGACCTTCTTGTGCATCTTGCCTCGGATGTGGCAGAGCCGCTTGGTTCCGTCGATGCACATGGCCTCGCAGCGGCCGTTTCCGAGCATCCGGAGCACCTGCGCGTACTCCTGGCCGTCCTCCTTGAAGACGAGCTCACGCTTCTCGTCGTCCGCCTCGTTCTTCCCACGCTTCCGGTTCTTTCCTCCCTTTCCCTTGTTCTTCGGCATCCTCGATTCGAAACCCTAACAATTGATCCTCACGCGCCGCCGAGACTGCTTTTCTTTTCCTCTTTCCGTTTCTGGTTCACGAATGAAGAATTTGCGTTGCCTTGCGTTGAGACGCAGGGAAATTGGGGTATGCGTGGGGAATACGAATTGAGGGTGAGTTCGAATTGACACTATTGCCCCGGGTGTAACGTCACTCTTAATAATTGATAATATTATTATATACTTAATTATCAAAGTAAGAAAAATAGTTAACGCTTGAGAACTTAACGAATAAATTAAAAATTTCAAAACAATTTACTGTATTTTTTTTAAGGACTAATGCTATAACAAATTAATGATTTATGCCATTTTTTTTAAATATTTGTAGGAATAAAATTATGATCGATTTAGTTTATTAATCTGACCTACATTTTATATATTTTATGGATTGTAAATCCATACTCTAAATCTAGATTTTCAAAATGGATAATCCAAAATATTCAATCCAAATTTCCAGTTTATATTTTTGATTAGGTTAGGCTAAAGGTTGAGAAGGACTAGCCCAAATTTAGTCGTATTTGATTGAGTTGGCGTGACCCTATACAAAAGTTGGCTAAATTAGGCCGAATTCTGTCAAGTTAGTCCCAGTCGAAATTTGGCCCAGTTGGTCCTGGACAAAATTTGGAAGTATTCGGTTGAGTACACCCCAACCCAAATTTGACTGCATTGGGCTGAGTTGACCTAGACAAAATTTGACCGTATTCGGCCGAGACAACCGCGACCAAAATTTGGCTGTATTTAGCCTAGTTGGCTCCAGTCAAAATTCGGTCGAATTCAATCGAGTTGGCCCCGATTGAGATTTGGCTGAGTCGGTCCTGGCCCAAATTTGGTCGTATTCGGCTGAGACGACCTAGGATGAAATTTGACCGTATTCAAATGAGCCGGTCACGATCGAAATTTGGCCGTATTCAACTGAGTCGGTCATGACCGAAATTCGGCCGAATTCAATCGAGTCGGCTCCGGTCAAAATTCGGTCGTGTTGGGCTCAACCAAAATTTGACTGAGTTGGTCCTAATATAAATTTGGTTGTATTCGGCAGAGTATATCACAACCGAAATTTGGTCAATTTAGGCGAGTCGGTCCTGACTGAAATTTGGCCAAATTCAGTGGAGTTGATCATGACCAAAATTTGGTCAAGTCGGCACTAGCCCAAATTTAGCTGTATTCGATCGAGTAAGTGCCGAACAAAATTTGACTATATTCAACTTAGTCGGCTGTGATCGAAAATTGGCCATATTCAGTCAAGTCGGTCCCAGCCGACGAAATTTGACTGATCAGGCCCTGGCCCAAATGTGGCCATATTTGGCCAAGTCGGGTCTGGACAAAATTTGGTCGTATTAGGCAAAATCGCCTGGCCGAAATTCAGTCGAATCCAGTCAAGTCGATCTCGACTGAAATTTTGTCAAGTCGACCTATGCCCAAATTTGGTCACGTCGTCCCCGACCGAAATTCGTTCGAAAGTCATTCAAGTTCATCCCATGCTGAAATTTGGCCTCATTGGCCCCGACAAAAAATCTGGCAAATTCTATGGTATCAGCCCTATGGACACAAGTTTTAAATATTTAATTTGAATTTATTTTATGAAAAATGGATTTTAGATTTTGAACTTGATCCAAATATTTAGATATGGATTTAAACTTGATCTAAATATTTGGATCTGGATTTTTAAAAAATTCAATCTACTTTATTTGAAAAAAATGGATTTGGATCGAAAATCTAATCCAATTATTTGGATCCAAAATGAATGTGGATTGGATTATTAAAAGTCCAATCCATGATCACCCCTGTCAAATTGGAACAAATTTTAAAAAATATGACCCAATTAGAACAACTAGAGGACCCAATTGAGATTTTTTAACAAATCAAGGACATTTCGTGAGATTAAACTATAGATAATAAATATGAATTATTTATTTTCATTAAGATAAAAACATAATTTTTAAAGGGAAAACTATAATTTACCAAATATAATATAAAATAATTTATTACTAATAATTTAGTTAAAATTAAGCACATATTTAAGTTATACACAAATAAGAATAATATAAATATGTAAACATGAAATGATTTAATACATATCAATATTAAAAAAATATGTGTATTTTTTTACTCATTGAAATAAATTTCATTTTGAATAAATAAACATAATTGATGTGTTCCTATAAACAGTTTATGAGTTCAATTATTTTAATCAATGTAACTTTTTTAATAGAAATTATTTTTCCATTAACATCCTTACCATTTTTATAGAAAAAATGTGTAATGATTAATTATTTTATCAATATTGGTGTTATAATTACTCTTTAATCAAAGTCACTAGTATTATTTGACGGTGATTTTCGTTTTTTTTTTATCCATATTTTGTGATACTTAATTTTTTTTATCCAAATAAAAAAAATGAATAATATAAATTATACCTACTAGTGCAAATTAATTTGTAAAAGGCACCCGTGCAAATAGAAAAAATGGAGTTATAACATGTTAGGGTGTGATTTAAATTCCGACAGTTAGAAAGTGATTTTTTCGAGCGAACAGGAATGAAGGCAAGTTCACTTCTCATATATATATTCTGAATCTAGTGCACATGCCTGTATATTTAAGCTTTTGAAAGATTACATGATAATTGGAGATCTAAAAAGAGGTCAGTGCTACTACCAATTGGAATAGAAAAGTTCAGAACTAGAAATGGGGGTCAGTGCCTGATGGTGAGCTCAGCTCTAAGATGGAGGACACCATTGATGAAGTAAAGACTATCCTCAGCCATGAAAGAGGTCCATGGAATAGCAAACAAGTTTCTATACCCAACGGCCTTTCCCCCTGTGAACATGTAGTTGCCTTTGTACTTGCTAACGAATTCCTCTGTTGGCCTAGACCTTGCAGCAAACTCATAGTCAACAGCAAAGCTCACCGACCCCTTCTCCTGCATTCCCAAAAACAGCCCAAAGCAATGGAAAGAGCTTTGTTGATCCATGTTGCAATGTGCTGATAGGAAAAAACCTTGACCACCCAAATGGAATGCCTGAGAATATACCCGCCCAGATGGGAATAGATTGGCGCACTCCTCCCTCTTCAGATCCAAGTACACCACACACTGCTGCCGGGGAAGTTCGAATTCAACCACCTTCACCGGCCGGTACTTGTATGCCCTCTCCACAAATCGACGGTTTGAGGAAGCAGAGTCTTCTGCTGCCAGTGCCCGTTGGCGGTGTGGAGCCTCAGCCTTGAAAAATAGGCCCTCCAGTACGAGCTTGGATGCAACATCATGGTCGAAGTCAGAACAGGTTAATACCTTCTTCAGCTTTCGGCAGGTCATGTAAGGGAAGCGAATTAAACGAGCAAGATGGGCACCCAAGACTTCTCGCCTTTCTTCAAGTTTAGGGTACTGTTGTCGAGACCACTTCAACACAAAATCATATACAGCATCTTCTGATGCAACCTGGAGATCATCGCTAGACAGTATTGCCTCTACTCCAGCTAGGGGCAAGGCCATGACCTCTTCCTGGAACCTGGTCACGTGCAAGATTTATTAGCATTCATAAATAAATATGATAATAACATGAAAACAATGAAAAATGGCAACAAAATAAACAGGTGTTCTACAAAGAAGGGGCATTTATAAATAATTCCATAAAAAGAGAAGTATTTTCCAAAGACGTTTTTGTCATGGGATTCTATAATAGAAAAAGCCTCTAAATTACTATAACCTATTAATAACTTGTTTGGACAAGTTATTCAAAATAAGGAACTAAATACACCATAGTTGATCAACCATAAGTAGAACAGATATATTACCATAAAGGTACCAATTATTAGACACATTAGAGTCACTTCTAAAAACATACATTTTCTTCCCCGACGCTTTTCAGTTTCTAACAAAAAATGGAAAGAAATTTAAAGAAAATACAGTAAACCAGCTACAACTGAAATCAATTTTAATAACAGCAGCTAACAAGAGAGACAAAATGAAGAGGGAGTAGTAAATGCCACTTGATACAAGTAAACACCAGGTCTACACAACAGTTTATTTGTAATCACTGTGTATCAGATAATGACTGAAATTAAAATAAAAAGCTGAAACACTTGCTTGGTTATATCCTTGTATCGACCAGCCAGATACTGCTTTGCTGCATCCGTCAATGGTTGGACTGCATCGGCCATCAAGACACTAGAAGGAAGCTCCAGATAAAGCAAAGCAGAGTCAGGTGTCATAGGCATGTTCCGCAATAACCGGCTACAGTATCTCATGCACGAAGCAACTTCAAATTTGTCAGCAGCCATCAACACGTCCAGCAAAGCAGGTGCTGTAGTAGTGGTCAAGGTATTACTGTACATAAAGTTCAGCAGCTCCATGAGAGCAGCTTCCTCTGCAACATAAAAAGTATGGCATTTATAATGTAACCATTAGAGGGAAAAGAGGCAAAACTGTGCAAAGAATCTACAAAGTACATTCCTACATTCCTACCTGAGGCATTAATTCTGAGGGAGACATGTCTCTGCTCAGACTCCCTCATCCCATTTGAGAAAAGCTGCATAAAGTAAATACATTCTAGTAAGCAAATAATTTTTGGTAAAAAAATAAAATCAAATGTACCCTATAAAGAAGACAGATCTTCCTCAACCTTATAAAAGAAAGGACTTTTAGCAGCCAAGATAGGAGAACTTATGTGCAACGTTTTAACTCTAACAACGGCACCTGCAGAGCAGTCCATGCTCCAGTCCGAATCATGACTATTTGTAGCTTCATCACCTGAATTAACCACGCCAGACTCAAGAGTATTCACAGAGCAGAAATGATAACTTTATACTGAAAAGGAAGGAACCAAAAGATATCCATATCCGTTCCTTGTTTAAAAGCAAATGATTGTGTCATATTTTCTGATAACACATAAACTTCTCTAAACAATCACACTCGTGTTTAAATCGTACTATCCATTTACAGTTAAATTAGAGGATATTTTATGCAAAAGATGAAGATTCCTAAAGATAATTGGTAAACAAGGGCATGTTTCATTCCCTTCTCATTTTCAGATTTAAAATAATTTTTCCAAAACAATTTCACACCTAATCAGCAATATATTTCTCATCCAAAAATTTTAAAATGATTTCCGGAATAATTACTTCAAAAAATCAATATACAAAAGCATATTTTGTCATCTTCTTCTGTTTTGATCTTGTTTGAGCTCTACCTCAATTCCACACTCTACTCTCGCCTTACAATACCTTCCACTAACTGTCTGGACAACATTATTTAATTACATTTTGAAAACAAAGAACGGTTATTGAAAATACTAATCGAGCACGCCATATGTATAACACTTTAAAGGTATTCAATTCAAATACCAGAATGAGGTTCTTCAACCATTGCAACAGCCTCCTCATCTTGGTTTTCACGCTCATCCACATCAGGTTGATTCCCGTTCAAAATTTGCTCGTCTGGCACAGCAGCAGGTTCCGTGCCTGAACCCAAAAGAGCACACATATTGGCTACACAATGAGAAAACACTCGCTTCTACGTAATCAATGTCTAACATTCCCTTTTAAAGAAAAACAAAATCTATCAAATTTATACAAAATAACACACTTAATCTGTATTTCCAGTTTCAACACTTCAATAATCCTTTTTTTTTTTTCCTAATTTTGTAAAAAACACGTTGTACGTGCAAATCACAACCATTTCTACTTCTACCAGTGAACAATTCTAGAAACCCTAGAAATTATCTTTCCAAAAACAACAGAAACAGGTAGAGAGAGAGGAAGTGAGAGAAAGAGAGGACCTGTGTCCTTTCTGATATCCTCACGGCGACGCTTGCGGTGGCGCGCCCAATCGGCAATGGTGGCGCAGCCGTCGGAATCGGGTCCGGCGTCGGCAGGGTCAGCCATGATCTCGATCCGAAGAACCCTGTCAGAGAAATTACTGTCGTTGAAGGCGAAGGCGAAATCGGCGTCGGAAGTGGAACCAGCGCGAGACCAGTCGGATTCCATGGCCACAACCGGGTCAAATAGATCCGAATTCGAATCTTTCATGCGTCTAACGAAGAATCGAACCTATGATAAGGTCGAAATCGAAAAACCGATAAAAGGTTATAGTTTAGAAGGGTTTAGAGAGAGATGAGTGTGTTTGACAGAGAAAGAACTCATGATAATGAGAAGAAGGAGCAAAAGCCATGACCCTCAATATACTGCATACATTTCTGAAGTTCATCACCAGAGTAAAACTGTTTTCTTTTTCTTCTGGCTCTCAGATTTTATTCTAATAATAATTATTATTCAACTAATTTATAGAAACAAAGTGTCTTTCTACTTGTTATTAGGCTGTCAACAAAATTAAATTAACTTTAAAAACTTAGCTTAATTATATTTAAGTGTACTATAGATTTAGGAATTTTTGGTTAAATTTGTATTAATTAAACTCAAATTAAGTATTATTATTTTTTAAAGCACATTAATTATTTGCTATCATATAATATATATATATATATATATATATATTATTAAAAAAGAAAAATAATAATAGAAAAACATGGGACCAAACTAAATTCATATAAAAAAATGCATACCAAACATTCTTAAATAATTAGACAACTCTATTATGAAAATAATTAATAGTAATCCTACGTGTCACAATATCATACATTTCATAATGAATTAGTTTAAATTTTTTTTTCCAATTTTCATCAAAATATTTTAAATTGATTTTATTTTTTTCTCTTTTAATTTTTAAAAATTTGATGTAATTTAATTGCATCACTTACAAGATATCAAAAATTTTAAATATGTCAAACATTCGTGTTTTTTTTATTTTATTTTTTAATTTCTTCACATAATATTATCATATATCAGTGATAGTGTCTTTTGCTAATAATAGTATTCGTATCAGTACCTTATATTTAATTCAATTCTAATTTTATTTAAAATAAAATAATTTTTTTTTTCAAATTCAAACTAAATTTAATTTTTATATAAATATTATACTAATATTTTTATTTAAATTCATATTTTATTAAATATCCATAGAATTATTTTTAAACCAACCTATTTATAATGTTTGTTAAAAATATTTGTATTAATGTGTGTAAATACTTTTATTAGCTTCTTTTTATAACTTCATAAATATTTGATATAAATATCAATTTTAATAATAATATAGTATATTATTTTAAAAAAATTAAACGTAGTTTGGAAAGAAAACAATTTGATCTGTTTTTTATTTAAATTAAAACTGAATTAAATTAAAATAACAAATACATTATAAAATAATAACATGTAATATATAATACTAACACTAACACACAACATTGTTAATGTTATTACCACACAGAGAGTGTCACCTAGAAAGACATTGAACACAATATTCATTCAGTAATTTATTTTTCAAATATTTAAAATAGTTGTTTAATATATTTTCTATGAATTATATGCATTTGATTAAACATGGTCCAATTTTTTTTATATTCATTCATGAATTTAATTCTCAAATTTTTAGAAGTATTTTCTATGAATTTATTAGTTTTATGAATTCAATTATACAAAGTGAAATATTTATTAATTTATTTTTTAAATTAGAAAAATAATATTATACTTTATGTTTATGAGAAATTATTTCAGTATAGAAGATAGAAATTTGTGTTGGTCTCTCTTATTAAAATTTTGAATCATCTCTTAATATATAATGGAATTATAATTCACTATTTAGGTGTTGTTTGAGTGGTAGTCCACCACTAAAAAAGCTATATAGGTTCACATAGCAGTATTTGTTTTTTTTCAAAATCACATATAACATTTATTAAAACTTTATAATACAATTTTTTTTTCTTACAACTAACGATTATCTTATTAGCATGACGTAATTATCTCCAAAATATAATTGGACTTTCCAACAACAAAAACATACTTGTGGATTTTCATATTTCCAATAAATATAATCATACATCAAAATTAGAGTTCTCATATCTAGTTTAATCCCTAAAATTAACACTCATGACTTAGTGAAAAGTGTGCTTGGTATAATAATTTCTCAAATAGCCTTTTCGTCGTTCAAAGTACCAATCCCTGCATTAATAACATCTTCATTCAAATTATGTTAATGTTGTAAGAAAATTATACAATTGAAGTTTAAAAATATAAAATTTCAATAAAAAAAAAAAACTATAACACTCCAAGAAAACAAGAATAATAGACTTCATAATTTTTTTTTCCAACAATTAACAAATTAAATTAAGTATATTATACATAGGGGTCGTCGACAAACTAAACAATATATATTTTTTTATATATGGTTCTTATACTCGTATAGTCTCTAAAGTTCCAAAATCTACACATGTATCTTCTCATATATTTAATATAGGAATGACAATATGGGCTTAGCCCGTCGGGCCAACCCGTAGACCTGCAAAAAAAATGCAGGGTGGGCCAGGGTAGTGAGCTTGCAGACCTGCAGTGGCTCGGTCTATATAAGTTCGCAGCTCGTTGTTTGTGCGGACCGGTCCGCAAGCCTGCATAAAATTAAAAAAAAACTTTCACTTGTCTATATTAATTACTTTTTTTATGAACTATTGCATTAACGTTTCAAATTCTTATATGACTGGAAAAGACAAATATTATGTATTTTTTAATGTGCTAAAATTTAAAGAATACATTGTGTATGTCATAGTATGAATATGAATATGATGAAAATGTTGAATTATCAATTTATCATCCAACTCCCTAAAGTCTTTACTTAATTTTATGAACTTCTTAAAGTTTCACATATTTTAAACAATGAAAGTTTTATCATAAGAATTTAAAAAAAAAAAAATAGGTCAACTCGCGGGCCTGCAGACCAAGTGCGGGACGAGGCAGGCTAGTGATTGCAGCCCGCATAAATTGTGCGGACGGGGCGGACCAGCCCACGATGTGCGGGACTTATGCGGGTCGGGCCTAAACAGGTCAGCCCGGTCCACATTGTCATCCCTAATTTAATATATTCATAAGAGGTCATCATATAGACAACCTTACGAGGGTACGCCACTAAAAGAAAGAAATTACAACACCATGATCTATGATAATGCATTTAAATAGAACAAATCATGGAATAATCACTATAATTATTCATCATGTCATCAAATGCATACACATATATAACATATTCCTATTTCTCATTATAATATTTTTCATTTTACACACCATACTCTTATCTCTCATAATATTTTTCATTTTGAAAATGGAAATGATTATACATAAATCCAAGATCTAATATGAATCGAAGTATCTAGTTTAGATCAGTAAAGAGAGACTCTAATTTCACATGTAAAAATGAAAATCACACAAACTCAACATGATTAAGCGAACATTTTATACATACACAATTGATACTATTCAGTTTCCACATGCAATTAGATAACATTAGATGCAAATGCAACAAATGTTCTTCGGTTTTTACATGCAGTCTAGAAATAGGATACAAATGCTACATTTGTTTTCCAATTTCTACATGCAACCAGAAAACATCAAATACAAATATAATGAATGTTCTTCAATTTTTATATATGTAGTTAGATAACTTCCTAAGCAAATGTAATAAATGTTCTTCAATTTCAACTAGAAGACTTTACTCATTTAACTCAAAAACTTCAAACTTAATATTCAAAAAAAGGATCGTAATCTATTTTAAACTCACCAACTATGATTATCTAATTTAGTTTTTCCTTCATGAAACTTTTCTTCTATGTTGATAAGATTTCAACTTATGTAAGAAATCATACACCACTTCAAAACTTTGATAGAGAAATTGATTCGTTGAAAATTGAATGAACGTGGGATGGAAGAGGACAAAGAAAAAACTTTAGAGAAAGAAAAAGAAAAATATTTGCATGTGAGTGAGAGAATGAAAGTGAAAAAAAAGAAAATTCTTAAATAAACACCTAACCTATTTAAAAACATTCACATATTAGTCCATTTAAAAAGAAATTTATATTAAAGCCTCATACTTGTCTTACTATCTCATTTGTGAATTATGTCTATATTTAATAGTTATTTTTTTTGAGATAAGTAAAAATATGTAACATATTAACAATAAGTTATTAAATAAATGCTTTTTAATTCATATTCATATTTAATATATCTTTTATATCAAAGATATGTTATGGGAAGGGTAAAATTATTCATGGTTTTATAATCAATCTTTACGTTTTTTTATTTAATTAATTATTAATTAATGAATATGCGTGTCGTGTGTGTAGAAGGGAAGAATGTGTCAATGGAGGAGGCCAGTAATCTTTAGACTATTATTCAATTCAGAAAAGATACACAAAATTCTAATAGCAATTTCATTACTTTTATTAAAAATCAAGATGATAAAGATTAAGGACTTTGATAGTTATCTAAGTTCTTAATCTTTTTATATAAAGTGTTTTTTAATAGAGTAGTTTTAAAAAATATTAAAATAATATAAAAAAAACTAGTAACCTAGTAATGCAACAATAGAAAACACAATAATAATCATAAAAGAAAATATTGATATTTTTAACATGCAAAAATCATTTCAATATCAAAAGTAAAAATCCACATACACAAGTTAGCAAATCAATCTCTATTGAGATTAAATATGGGTACAAGAGAGTCAAATAAAAAACACAAGCAAGTGTTTATAACTAGTCAATCCATCAAAACAATAATGTACTCGAATATAAAGAATAAAGAAAGAGAAATCCAAAATCAAGCAACAGGCGAAATTGATTTCTCTAACCTCAAACCTCCAATTAATGATCCCAATAATAAAAATAAAGAACCCTATGCTGCAATCCTTCTATCAAAGTTTCAGCTCGATCCAATGGTAAGTGAAACATGAATCACAATTTTACTGAGATGACTCCGTGAATATGCCAACAAATTATCTCTCTTTTCCAAGGGCTATGAAAATAAACCTCTCTTGACCTAAAAGACCTCTTTCCAATTAGATTAAATAGTGAGACAAAATGATTTTGACTAGATTGGACTTTTTAGACACAGAGTTGGGAGTCTAACCCAACACATCTCCCCCTTCACAATTATGTGAAGGTAACCATCAATCCAACAATCTCACAAGTTTCAAACTTATTCCTTGCCAATGCCTTAGTCATCATATCAGCACCATTGTCATCTATATGAAATTTATCTAACTCCTACAACTTAGTATCCAAAGCATCATGTATCCAATGATACCTCACATCAATTTATGTTTGGACCTAGAATGAAAAGTTTGATTCTTACCAAGATGAATAACACTTTGATTATCCACCAATAATGGATAGTTGTTCTGCACAAAACCAAGCTCCTGCAAGAATTTCTTCAACAATAAAAACTCATTGAATGCTTTTGTAATAGCAGTGAACTTTGCCTCTGTAGTAGACAATGCTACACACATTTGCAAGCTTTATTGCCAAGCCAAAGCCCCCCTAAAAACTTAATCAAATAGCCCAAAGTGGACTGGAATCAATGCCTTCATCCATATCTAAGTCGAAGTAAACCATTAAAGTGGGTTTATCACCTCCAAAACAAAGCTTCAAATCACTAGTATCACGAAGATACCCCAAAATTCATTTCACAACATTCCAATGTTCTTTACATAGATTTGACAAAAACCAACTAATTGTACCAACATGTGCAATATTTGGTCTTGTACATACCATTGCATACATCAAACTACCCACATTACTAAAAATTCTCATATTACATGAGAATTTTCTTGCAAATTTGTTAAAAAGTCTTGCAAGAAAATACTTTTTCCTGCTATTTTTTCTAAGAATTTTAATTGGTAGGTAAATCCTTTGTGGGTAATTATTGCCTACAAAATTATAAAATTAGCAAGTATTTCTTTCAAAATTTGTTGTGAAAAATATTTTATACAAAATATTTTAAAAAAAATTGGCAGCAATTTCCTGCAAAAAATTTTCATAACAAAATTTATAAGTATTTCCTACAAAAAAAATCAAAACAAAATTGGCAAGAAATATGAGTTTTTTTAGTAGTGCCACCATAGATGTATAATTATTTATGCTCATATATGTCTTCTCAACTTCATTTGAATGACTTTGTTTAACGTTGAATTTAAAATGAGTAGCAAGAGGAGTGCTCACAGATTTAGATTTTTCCATTTGGAATATCTACAACACCTTCTTGATGTAGTGCTCTTGTGATAACCAAATCTTCTTTCTATTCTATAATATGAGATACTTATGCCAAGAATCTTTTTATAAGCTCTCAAGTCTTTTATGGAAAAAGACTCGCCAAATGTCTTATTTAACTTGTCAATTCTTGAAATATTTTTGTCAACAATAAGTATGTCATCAACATACATGAATAGGATAATAAAATGATTATTAGAGAAATTTATAATAAAGTTACAAAGATTAGAAGTAGTCTTTTTGTAATCTTGTTCACTCAAAAATGACTCAAACTTCTTGTATGTCTTGGAGCCTGCTTCAAACCGTATAAAGTCTTCCTTAACATACACATATAATATTCCTTGCCTTCAATAAGAAAGTCATTGTGTTGTTTCATGTAAGTATCTTTCTCCAAATTACCATGAAGGAAAGTTGACTTCACATCCATCTACTCAACCTTTGAAAGAGTAGCATCTAAACTTGACACAATTTTGATGGACATTTTGACCATGGGTGAGAAAACCTCATTTAAATCAATACTCTTTCTCTATTTAAAGCATTTCACCACTAATTTGGCCTTGTACCTTGGAGATGTAGATTAACATCTTGCTCCACCCTAAAAATTTATCTATTCTTTAAAGCCTTTTTTCCCTTAGGCGTTTTCACTAAATGTGATTGTCATGCAAATATTTCATTTCATCTTGCATTGCATATCCAACTACTGTTGTTTTTCTTCATTGTCTAAAGCTTGTGCAAAACAATAAGGTTCCCCACCACCATTAGTCAAGGATACTTGGAAAATGAATTTATCAGCATGTTGGACCTCTTGATAGGGACTTGTGGTAATTCAGGTGTATCACCAAGATTAACATAATGTTCCTGTTGAGAATCACTAATGGGAACCTCTACTCCATTTCCAACCCATTGATCATTAACATCACCATGTTGCTTATCATCTTGAGTAATAGTCTCAACATTTTCTAGATTCTAAATTTTGAATAGGAAACCACATCAGATTACCATTAATGAGATTATTATATCTCTCGTGTGTAGTCTTTTCTCCTTTGTTAATGTCCTCAATGGTTTAATCTTCCATGAAATGCACATCGCGACTTTTGACTAGCTTCTTCTCTACAAGATCATACAACCTATAGCCAAATTCATCATGACCATAACCAATAAAGATGCATTGTCTTGTCTTTGTGTCTAACTTGGATATTTCATCCTTTGGAACATAAACAAATGCCCTATACCAAAAACAAGAAAATAATCATGGCTAACATTCTTACCAAACCATATTTTTCCTAGCACCTCAATACTCAGAGCAATTGTAGGACTAAGATTAATAACATGCACAGGTGTAAGCAATGCCTCTCTCCAAAAGTGCTTAGGCAACTTTGCTTCAAAAAGTATACATCCAACTCTCTCAGCCAAAGTCTTGTTCATCCTCTTTGGTAAATCATTCAACTGAGAAGTTTTAGGAGAAGTTCTCTCATGTTTGATACCATGTTACTTGCAATAAAAATCAAAGGGTCCACGATACTTACCATCATTATTAGTACTAATGCATTTCAAACTCTTGTTTGATTGCCTCTCAACCAAATCATGAAATCATTGAACTTTTCAAGTACTTGATCATTTTGATGAGGTGCATAGACTAAGAACTTCCTAGGACATGCTTTTGGGATTGAAGAGAGTAGAGTTAGAGAAATGTTCTCATTGCATGACTAGTAAACAAACCATTCCCTTGAGAAGGATCCTCTCTAATGGAAACCATAGTGGCTTGAATTGGTGCATTTTGATGTTTGTGGCCCACTACGTCTTCCACCTCCTTGTCGTTCTTCGCGCGAGGCTAAATGACACCAACACATTGACCCGCGATTGGGCGCCTTGTCAGCGTCCAAGGTTGTTGTTAGCGTCATTGCTCACCGCTAGAAGCTTCACCGGAGCTGGCATAACTAGGGATGGCAAAAATATTCGTGCCCGCAGATATCCACGGATAAAATTCGTGACGGATAGTTACTACCCGCGGGTAGCGGGTATTTTAATACCCGGTTATAAACGGGTCGGGTACGGGTATCATACTATCCGTACCCGCGAGTACCCGTTACCCGCAAAAAATTAAAATTAAAATTTAATTTATATTTTATTAAGTTAAATTTAATTAAAATTAGAAGTAACAGTATATTTTATTATGTCAAATTTAATTATAATTATAATTATAATT
>Ga0209589_1009329_pt1 | contig 14878 bp, 3 predicted proteins | sample CowpeawhiteBW_FD_187525 | JGI IMG/M metagenome (GOLD analysis project Ga0209589, IMG submission 187525) | Root nodule microbial communities of legume samples collected from California USA - Cow pea white BW (SPAdes) (version 2) | ecosystem: Host-associated > Plants > Roots > Nodule | place: USA... | reverse complement strand
GACCAAACAGGTCATCACTCATACATCACACAAGTGTAATCAAGTTGGCAATGAAACAACATCTTAGGAATAATTACAAATTAACTCACATTATCCAAACAGAACCACCCAATAATCAATTATGGAATAAAGTAGTATGGAAGATCAAAAAGATTGAGTCAAACCACATGATTGCAAAAAATGCAGCACAACTCATCACTTGGATGCATACAAGTCATCATCAATAAATCATACAAGTTTAACCCACTTGGGTATGAAATCACATCAAAGAAATAACTACAAATGAACGCATATTACCCATACTTAATCACCCCATAATCAACTATTGATTGGTATGAATTCACAAAATTGAGTCAAACCACATTATTGCACAAAATGCAGCACAGGTCATCACTTGTGAGCAAACAGGTCATCACAATAAAATAAGACAGATTTCATCAACCTAGTTAGAAAACTAGTATTCATGCACCTATCAAAGCACCAAAATCACAGAAAAGGAAAAATAACACAAACTTACCAACCACCGCCTGAATCGAACAACTGAAAGCACCAAAAACCCTAACTTCGCAAGCTTCGTCTTCGATTACAGTGTTGTGGTCATTCACCTGTACAAGATAGATGTTAAATTTGTCTTTAAACAATAACTGACTCGACTATGCCGGCGAAAACCAAAAAAAATTCTCAGTTCCTTAACCAAAAAACCTACAACGACGACTTCGGAAAAAAATACCACAAACCTGTTGTCGTAGTGGAGAAACGCACAAAAATAAAACATACCTACGAACCACGAAGTTGAATCCAACAATGGAGATGAAGAAAAACCCTAACTCTAGGAGGAACGCTTCTCCCTTCGTTTTCTCTCTTCGTATGGAGTCACGTATTCTCCTTTCTTCCTTTCTCCTTTCTTCCTTTCTCCCTTCGAGTGGGTTTTTCCTTTCTTTCTTTCTTTTCCCTTTTTTCGTTTTTGTTGTCTCTGCGCAACCCACGCTCCACACGAAAACCTAATTTCCAACCCTTTCAATTTTGACGCCCAAACCTACTCTCCAAAGCGTGCTTCTGACCCGCTCAATATTCACGCCCAAACCCACTCTATAAAACCTGCCACGTCTCAAGTAAAATGGTTCAAAAAAATTATTTTTAATTTCAAAAATAAATTCCACCTGTGCATGCCACGTCAAGGAATCAAGTGTAGAGTCAAAATAAGGGGTCAGTATATCATTTTCCTTTAAAAAATAATGTTATAACAAACCCACGTCATGATTTCGAAATGTGGGAAGTAACTAACGTAAATTCCTGGTTGAGGATAGAAGAATTGTCTAGGTAACTGAACAACTTGAACTATTTTATTTTTGCAAATGAGAACACAGTACATACACAGTGTCAAGCACATATGACACACAAAAACAAGCAAGTACAGTTACGAAAGACACGCATTGAAATTAAAACTGCAATCATACAATTATATCGAAGTTATTAAACCATTATCCGATGATATCAGTGGAAGTTGACCAAAATTTGAGGAGGTACGAGAAGCGCAGTCATAAATAGAGCAATAGGTCTGCACGGCCGTGAGAACAAAAAACGAAAGAGCCGCAATAACTGTGATTATTTTCCAAGAAGAATACACATAATCTTTCACCGCCTTCTGTAGCCACTGGCTTTCTTCGAACTTCATTTTCACTTTCTTGATCTCTTCTTCAAGTTCAGGAGTCTCGGTAGGTCTAATGGATGTGCTCATACCATTGAAAAGATCTGTCACCACCTTATCACTCAGCTCAGTCACGATGATTTCGTTCTTCACCAACAGCTTCACATCCTCGGGAATGTCAATGATAGCTCTCATGATCTCAACGTACCTTGTGAAGATCAGGTAGGTGGGTCTAGTCAATGACTCGTACGCCACCAGGTTTCTCATTATCACCTCCGAGTTCTGATCCAATTGGATAACAGGCAAGAACAATTGCTTCTTTACCGAATCAAATTTAATGTCTTTGATGCTCTTCGCGGGTTTGAACTGAATCCCAGCACCATTCAGTTCAGTCACGGATTGGATTGTAACAGCGGGTCGTTTATCCTTTTCCTCAAAGAAGTGCCGCCGAATTGTAACACCGGCTTGCTTAGCTGTGTTCACCAGAGGTGAAAATTTGGCTTGTTGACCCTCGGGTAGTACCGCCATGTCATCAACCATAGGGAGAAAGAAACTTACCACGATCACAAATACTGATGCCACTTTTTTAAGAATACCATATAGAAAACGTAACACACCATAAACTATTTGCCAAATGAAATAAAGCAAATACCACACAATTACGCCTATGACCACGAAAAACATAAAAAAGTAATAGCATATGGAACCTGTTGCAATATAATTCAAGCTCATATGTGCACACGTAAGAAGCTGAATAAAAGTCAGAGAAAATTAGTGACCTTGTTGGAAGACTTTGTCAAAAGTCTGTTGTAGGTTTTTCGGCTATTAGTTAGGAGCACTTTAAGATTCAGTTTTTAAGTTATTCTTAGCACCACTAATGTAGGATTGTTAGACGTGGTTAGTGGAGATAGTTAGCCAAGTTTTTTTTATTATATAAACATTGTATTGTTCAGCATTTTAAAGGAATGTGAGGAGAACAATAAACTGAGCTCTCTCTCTTCCATTATTCTGTCATCTGGTTCTATTATCTTCCTCCTTTAATATCCAACAGAACCCAATATGGAACAGCATCCCTTTGTCTCTTCCTTACCGCCACTCGTGTCTGTGCTCTCCGCGGCCTCATCCGGAGACTCTGTGGGCTCCACAACCGTCGCTACCACAGGCTCGGGGGGCTTCTCAACCGTCACTACCACAGACTCGGGGGGCGTCTCAGTAGTGGCGGTATCTGGCTCAGGGTCGGGGTGAACCTTAGGTTTAGGCTTAGGTTTGGGTGCAGAGTTGGGGTCGGGCTTAGGTGCTACCAAATGGTACATGAGATCCAACAAATGAACATGCTCTTCGTTTTCCGAGGGTTTTTCGAAGTTGACGAGTGGACAGTAGTTTTGACAGAAACTTAGCATTTTTGCATCCAGATCTTGTGATTGAATTCCGTGGTGGCTGCTGGCTTCGTTGATTTGGTGAAGAACATGGGTGGGAATTTGGTTCTCGAGCATGAAAACGTCCCTGATGACGGCGTCGATGGTCAACTCTACACCAAAAGCGTTGACGAGGGGCATGCCGTGTTTTCCGGTCAAGAAGTAAGTGTGGTGGTGAGGCTGGGCATCGAGACTCCGGTTGAGCAAAGCCAGGAGGAATAAGCCATCGACGGTGATATCCTGGAGGAGCTTGTCTTGCTCGTGGGCATAGGACTTTAAGGTTTCTTGGTGGTAGAAAGGTTCAACATCGGAGACGCGGATTTCGAAGCCGTGGTTGAGGATCCTCTTTGCTGCAGCTAACTTGAGTTCATCGTTCATGGTGAGCTCAAAACGGGTATGATGGTAGGGTCCAAGCCCCACAAAGTGAGGGGTGAAAGCTTCTGGGTGGCCGCTTATCAAGGATTTCGGGACACGGCACACACACACTTCATCTTCTTTCCTCACAACCTTATTCTCCTCATTTGGCGCCACTTCAATGTTGTCTGTGCTGTTTTCTACTTTCTCCTCCGACACGCTCATGGTTTAGGTTTTGCAAATCTCTCTGATATTTCCTTCTTCAGCTTAAACGTATTTATAGATGGAAAGGGTTTTAAGAATTTGGTATCATAATCACACCCCATCATATCATTTATTTACTATTACACTATCATCACCCAATCTATCCGACAATTTAAAAATCCAATATATTTAACGCAAGATCTCGAAAGCTTCTTGGTGGATTTTTTATAACAGAATGGGCTAATTATTTCTAAAATTACCAAAATGGAGATTAACTTTTAAAAAAATACGATTTTATTTTTTATTACTAAATTTTGATAATTTTATTTTAATATAAAATGTTATCTTCTATATAGTTTTCGAATATTAAGAATAAAAAAACGAAAAATAAAAAATCATTTAAAAAATAACAATTAAATTTATAAGAAAAAATTATCAAAATTTAATAATAAAAAATTATTTTCCTTAAAAAGAAATAAAAGGTACATATGGGAACAACATCAATTGAGTTGTGTAAAGTATACGTCATGAAACAGTGTCATTAAAATGATCTTGCCTCTGACTTAGAGAAGGATAATTAACTTTTAAGGAAAGTCGTTTCAAGTTGCGATCACTCTTTAATTCCTTAAAAAAAATTGTTCAAAATTGACACGAGTTTATTTCAATTATAACCGATTCGTTTTAGCTATATGACTTCTTTGATACAAAGTTCTGCTAACATACATGATTTGGCCAATTTCAAATATATTTTAAAAGTTACACCATTTTAATAATATCATATAGTTAAAATCAAATAACCTTATTACAATAAAAAAAATCACTTTTGGTAGTCTTCAAGTATATAATTTTTTTCAAGATTTTGTTTAAACTTTTATTTTAGTGAAAAACCTTGAATTTTTTGTATCGATTATAATGAGTTTGTTTTAAAATAAAATGATTTAAAATATATCCTTTTAATTACTGTAAAAAAAAATTAGTTTTTATGTCAGAGATCTTGTCTTTTCTCTAATATAAAATAATAAATTTTATATTTAATCTTTTTATTATTTTGAAAATTTATAATTACTGTAAAAAATTAGTTTTTATGTTAGAGATCTTGTCTTTTCTCTAATATAAAATAATAAATTTTAAATTTAGTATTTGTGTTTGAGATCCATTTCTAAATTTGATAATCATTCTAAAGATGTAGTTTGTGGAAGTCTTAAATCTAATGTTTTTTACTAAATGAAGGGAATAAGTCTTTGGTTTTTTTTATAGGCAAGTTCATAATTTTAAATTGCCTCGATAATCACGCATTCACGTTGTATGAGTTGTCAAACTCCGAGGTCAGGGGTCTTGGTCTTCTTTTAAAATGAAAAATATGTCTATAACCTCGCAAATGGATAACAGTTAATAGCCAAATAATGTTGTTTGACCTTCAGTTCCATATTTGTGTTAAGATTTGTTTAGCTTCCATGATCTATTAGAAACTACTAATAATCAGTCAGTCATAAAAGTAGATGATGAAAATATTTCTATTATATGATTTAGGTATCAAAAAATACAAAAAAATGTTATTTTAGTACTTTAAAAAGCATTCACCTTACAGCTTATTTTAATAATATAATAATATATATTATTTTTTTGAGTTAATTGAAATATTAATATGTTAATTATGGAATATTTTTTATTGATGAATTTTAAATATCGCTTTCCTTACAAATATATGGTTGCTCAAATTTCGTTGAATGAAAAAAAATGTGTTACATTATTAATATATTAAATTTTAATCAGTTTACCTAACCTTAAATAATGAGTTCGGATATAGAGGGATTTTCTTAAGACAAATGTGAACTTTCATAAGGAAGATCAAGTTGTTGATTAACAAATGTTTTTTTTTTCTAGTTAATTAAAGATACAACTTGAAATAGATATATAGGCTTTTTTTGCGCGACTAATTTAATGATATTATTTTACTTGTAGATTCTTGCAAGTTACAACCTTACCCTCCACATAGAAAATATATTAGTTATTAAGTGTTCTGACACATTTTCATGATTAATTTTATAATATACAATTCAATTAATGCAAAAAATTTTTGGTATAAGTTAACAAATGTTAATATATAATATACTAAGAGATCAATACAACTATTATTAATCAGTGTTATACAAATATTGATTAAAGATTTAAAATAATTTTTAAGGTTTAAGAAAACTGAATAATTGATAGCATTTGCGTAATGGCTACCATCAAGACAAAATTCAGATTTATTTTATACAAAACATATGTCTTTTCCAAATACAAAGTCCACTTAAAGAAATCATAGTATATCAAAATTTTGTTTTAACAAACTTTGACAAATAATCATTTTTACTAAAAATAAAACTTTTAAATTTTATTATGTTATTTTATAACTTCTATAAAAAATAAAAAATTATTCTACTTAGTAATTTTATCAAATAAGATATTTGTCAAAAAATTATTTTTAATTAATAAACTCCTTAGTGTTTACATGAAATCAATATCCTCATAATAGTTTAAAGTCTTAGTTGTATTCATTGTTTGACTTAGTTTGCACTCGCTTTATAATTATATATCGAATTTGTCTTTATATAAATAAACTAATCTTTGTTACCAACTTGTCAGGATTTTAAATTTGAGAATAATGCAATAGGTGGTGGTGGCAACATGGATAAAAATGTTTGTTAAAATAGAAAGTCAAACAAAATAAAGAGTTCAGATATCTCTTCATAATCTCACAAGTTTTGAGAATAATTAATAAAATAAAATTTATTTTAGTATTTAAAATAAATTTACTAAAGTGAAGAGTATATAATTATTTCTTTAAAATTATTTGTAAACACTGATTTTTAAAATTTAAATATAACTTGAATATCTTATATGTAATTAAAACGTATTAAATATTTTAACTTTTACACGTAAAAATAATTTAATCAAATAAAGTATCGATACTTTTATTTTATTTTATGAAAATAAGTTTGATACTTGTTGTTGTAAGTAGTGTGTTTTATTTGATAAATTAAATTTCAAATTACTTTCTAGTTCATAAAATTTATTTATCTATGTTAAAGTAATATTAAAAAATTATATAGTAACAATAATAATATAATATAAATATCAATGTTATTTTTTTATATATAAAATTCATGTTAGATATCCATATAAGCTTTGATACCTCAGTGTGACACTCTAAAATTCACCTATTATTTATCATTATACGAAAAATTGTTAAAAAAAACATGACAAACTATACCAAACCCATAATAAGAATTTATCAATGTCACTCTAAATTAATTGGTGTGAAAATCCAATAAATAATTATTTCTCTAAAATTTTTAAGGGTTATTCTAAATTATTGTAAAATAAAATTTTAAATACAATTTAAATTAAATATAAATTTTCATAAATTAAATGACAATTTTATTGATTATAAAAAACAATGGCTTAATTACTCCAATGGTCTCCACCTTGTTGGGGATGTGTCAACTTGGTCTTCACTTTAAAAAAAATTTCAATTGTGTTCAAACTTTTGAAAAAATGTCTCAATTAAGTCCCTTTATATTAAAAAAAATAAAAAATTATTAACAACGTACCACATGTCAATTTGTTTTTGTTTTTGTAAAAAAATTTGTTGCCACACGTCGAGTCCTTGGTGTGACACGTGGTACTGTCAATGTCAAGGCAATGCTACGTATTAGTGTCATTGCCAAAAGTTGTTGTTTTAGTTTTAATTTAATCTTTATATATGTCTCTTTGATCCAATTTTGTTTCCATTTATGTCTCTTTGATTCATTTTTATCCCAATTTTTGTTTCAAAATAGAACAATATTGTCTCTATCTAATTTGAGATCAAATTTAACATGTGTAGAAATTTTATACTAATATTTTTTATTAAAAATGATATTTTAACATATTACATTATCACATATTATTAACTCATGTTTTTTAATCATTACTTTAAAAAAAAATAGAACAATATTGTCTCTCCTCAAATTGAAACCAAATTTATTAATTGTATAAATGTTATATTGATATTCTTTTATTAAAAATGACTTTTTAACATATTACATTATTGTACATTATTAACTCATATTTTGTTAATCATTTCTTTTACTACTAAATTTTAATATAAATAGTTATACTTAATTTTGTAAAAATATTTATATTTAATTAGTTTTGATCTTATAAGAAAACATGGGTTAAAAAATTATTTTAATTATTAAAAAAAATTTGGACAAAATTGAATCAAAGAGACATAAGTGAAGACTAAATTGAATCAAAGCGATATATATATATATATATATATATATATATATATATATATATATATATATATATAAATATATGAGAACTAAATTGAAATCAAGACAATGACATTTGACATTTGACAATAACAGTGACAAGTTGCATTAAAATCAAATAAACTTAACAAAATTTGATTAAAATGATTAATGTAAGGCCCATTTATTTTTCTGCCTAAATCCTTAAGGGCTGCCCCAAAGTTGGTTGGGCCTAGGGTTGACCCAAAAAGGGTAACCATACCCTAAGTTTGCCCTAGCCTAATCTTTTCTCTTCATTCGTAGAAAACGTAGCCGTCAAGTCCCTAACCTCTCCCCAGAAGCTTTGCTAGGGTTTGATCCTACGCCCCTTTCAAGCTAGCCAAACCTCGTTCTCCTGTCACATAAGTTGTTCTTGAATCGTGCTCTTCGCGTTCTAAGTTGGTTCTCATGGTTCTGCTGGGCTTACTGTAGCAACCTTGCTATTTTTGTGTCTTTATTCACATCTCTTGGGTCCGTTTTCGAAGTTGTTAGGTTCGTTGAGTCAGGTGTCGAAGTTGTTTGCTAAACCCTTTTTAGGTAAGGGAAGCTTGAGCTTATAATTGCCTGTAATTTCTGTATGCTTCTGGGTCTGAATCATATGTGTGATGTATGCTCATGGTTGATTGTGTGATAGTGGTGAATACATGACTTCTTTTGGTGTTGCGTGCTGTGTTTTCGCGTGTGTGCAGTGGTGGGCACTGTTTTTCTCGCCCAAGCGAGCGTGTTTCGCCCAAGCGAGACTAACATAGGCTCGCCAAGGTTTTTGTGTGCAAACTGTCGCCCAGGCGACTGGTTCTCATTTTGAGCGAGGCGTGATCTCGCCTAAGCGAGAATGGACTCGCCTGAGCGAGAATCCGCGGGGCCGCTGTTCAAAGACTCGAGTTCTCGCCTAGGCGAGGAGGAGCTCGCTTGAGCGAGGCCTTCTAACCTGAGTGAGACTGGGGCAGCTTTTGTGCTACGGTGTGAATGACCCACTGGTATGGTTGCTTGTTGTATGAATTAGGAAGCATGAAATATATGAATTGTTGTTTATGCATGATGTTGGTATTATGGGAACTTTCTGATTGGTTGGTGAAACACGTATAAAGCGTGAGTAGGACGTAATCCCATGGCTCTTGTAGGGAGAGCTTATGGTGGTGCCCCACTTAATGGACGTAATTCCTTGGACCCTCCTAGGGGGAGTTCATGGTGGTGCCTCATCTATTGGACTTAATCCCACGAACCTCGAGGTGAAAGTTCATGGTGGTGCCTACACAATAGGACGTAATTCCACGAAGATAATGTGGTGGTGCCTCACGGCCAGGACGTAATTCCACGGAGGTCACGTGGTGGTGCCTCTTGTAAGGGTGTAATTCTGCGAAGGCCTCGTGGTGACACCACACTGCTAGGACATAATTCCACTGTTTTGTAGTGGTGCCTCATTACACATATCCGGATTGTCTAGTTTTGGAATGGTAGTGGTTCGGTATCTCCTGTGTGGTTTTCCATTATTTATGCGATTTGACGTTGTGTGTTATGATGTAATTATCTTGTGCTCTAGCTTACCCTTTCGCTGGTTTGTATGATTGTGTGTGGTTTTCCTCCTTTGCGATGATCATCAATTTTATTGATGTGAGCAAATGTGAGAACCCCTGGCAGTGACGATGATAATAGAGATGCAACAACTTGAGGGTTATGGATGGATATTGGGCCCACTGTGGGACCCATCGCGAAAGGAGTTTCATTAGTTATGATGGTCTTGTCTATACAAGGCCTAGAACTATTATTTTCACCTGTGTACTTTTGTTTGAGCCGTGTGGAGCCTTTTTCATGTAATCTGGGTATATTTGGCGTATTGTACACCTTTATACTCTAAATCTCGTACTCTCTGAATAATCATGTATGTGATGTTTTATTAATTTGAGGTTATCCAGTTTTTGGGATGTTACAATTAACTTCACGCATTTTTAAAGATGAAAGATTAAATTGATCCATAATTTCGAAAAAAGACTAATTTCAATTTTTACCGAGAGTTAAGAGACTAAAAACATATTTAATCATTAAAAAAGTTATAAAATGTACGAAAAAATTGATAGAATATAGGAAGCAATTGCATTAATTAAAATAGGCAATGGAAACCAAGGAAATGGGCCTTAAAGACAATAAGCCCATTTCAAAAGGGAAATTCAGGCAAGCCCAAATATAAGAGTTGAAGAGAGGGTTTCCGGTTGTTGGTGAATCTGCATATTCTTCGATCATAACAATTTACACACGTTTTATCTTGTAGCAGATGGTTCTTACTTTTTTGTCTTTTGGGAATAAAGTAGTCTTGATTTTATTAGAGATTCTGTTTTTTTTTTTTTTAAGTTTTAAAATCAATATTAATAACTTAAATATCAAATATAATATTAAAAGGACAAGTATTATAAGGTACAAATAGTTACGGTCCTAGTTAAAGAATATTTCAAAATAAGTTATTTAGATAATTTCTAATGAAATTGCGTTAAGTAACTTTGTTGGGGAAAGTGTGTTAGCATAAAACAGAATATTATCTTAAGAATATTATCTTAATATTAATTCTAATAATCAATCATAAACTCATAAACAATATCCCATACTGATAATCATGCTGTAAATAGTAAATGGAAGCCTACATGAATTGGTCATAACGATGATATTAGAACACTACTGATAGAGTGATTTTCCTCATGTAAAGCACCTTTATTTTCTTTTGCTTTTCTCTCTTGATGGGATAAAGAGAAAGGAACAGGAACATGAAAAGTAGGTTATGAATCTTTGTGCTCTCAGAAGGAGACTACGACCATAATAAATTGAATTACTTAAGTTTTAGTATTTCTAATTTGGCCCCTCATCAAATTAGAAATTACTAACTGGTCTCTACACAATATTTATTTTCATGACATATGCTTTTAGCCAAATCTTTAATTTAGTCAGATTACTTTATTAATTGGCTTTATAAATAATAGTCCTAACACATTTAATTATGTATCATATATATGCATGACCCAAAATTACTAACAAAGTGACCTAGTCATTCAAGTTGCTTAAAATTTATTAAAGTTGACTAATACAAGATTAGGATTTGTTAAACCAAAGAAAAATCACATACTTTTATAATTTTTAAAAAATGTCATTGAATGAAAAAAATGTGTTACATTATTAATATTTTAAATTTTAATCAGTTGACCTAGCCTTAAAGAATGGCTTCGGATATAAACGGGATTTCTTTAAGACAAATGTGAACTTTCATAAGTAAAGAGACAACGATTTTAAAATAGACGTATAAGGTTTTTGTGCGCGACTAATTTAGTGATATTATTTTACTCGTATATTCTTACAACCTTCCCCTTCAAAAAGAAAATATTAATTATTAAGTGTTCTAACACATTTTCATGATTAATTTTATATTATATAATCCAGTGCTATCGGTTTTTTAGTATAATTTAACAAATTTAAATATCTAATATACTAATATATTATTATTAGCCAGTGTTATAAAATATCGATTAAATATTAAAAATAAATTTTAAGGCTTAAAAAAACAGTGATTAATAACTAGCATTGTCCTATTGGCTAGCATAAAAGACAAAATTCAGATTTATTTATTTTTAGTAATCGAACAACTTTAACTGTTTTATTTATTTTTTGCAAACGAGAACACGGTGGTCTTAGCATAAGGCGCACACACCAACAACAAAGTACAGTTACGAAATAGAACCCTAAACCTTAAATATAACTTATTAAACCATTATCCGAAACTGTTGGAAGTTTCTCCAAATTGGAGGAGAAATGAGAAGCGCAGTCATAAACAGAGCAAAAGGTCTGCACGGAGGTGAGAACAAAGAAAGAGAAAGCCGCAATAGCTGTGAGGATTTTCCAAGAAGAATACACGTATCTCATAATCTTCTGTAGCCACTGGCTTTCTTCATATTTCATTTTGACTTCCTTAATCACTTCTTCCAGTTCAGGAACTTTGGTAGGCTTAATGGATGTGCTCATCCCATTGAAAAGATCTGCCACCACTTTATCCTTCAGCTCAGTCACAATGATATCGTTCTGCACCAACACCTTCACATCCTCAGGAGTGTCAATGATAGCTCTCATGATCTCAACGTACCTTGTGAAGATCAAGTAGGTGTCTCTAGTCAATGACTCGTACGCTACCAGATTTCTCATTATCACCTCTGAGTTCTCATCCAATTTGAGAACAGGCAAAAACAATTCCTTCTTTCTCGCCTCGAATCTAATGTCTTCGATTCTCTTCGCGGGTTTGAAGTGAAACCCAGCATCATCCAGTTCAGTCACAGATTGGATTGTAACAGCGGGGCGTTTATCCTCCTCCCCAAATAAGTACTTCCGAATTCTATCATCCAATTTCTTAGGTATCTGGAACCCCATCCATTTTTTTCTGCGTTTATCCTCGTCCCCAGATAAGTGCTGCCGAATTTTATCAACCCAATTCTTAGATATCTGGACCCCCATCAAAACTTTTCTACGTTCATCAGGCGCCATTGAATTTTTCCTCGTGTAAGCATGCATTAGTGGTTCCGGCGGCACGGGGAGTAAGGATATAAAAAGTTTCAGAAATACTATTAACACCGTTTTAAGAATACCATATAGAATACGACATGGAATACGTAACACACCATAAACTATTTGCCAGATTAAAAGAAGCAAATACCACAAAGTTGAGCACAAAATTACGCCTATGATCACCAAAAATAAAAGTATCTTAAAGCATATGGAACAGAATAATGAAGAACATCCATTTGGCTCTGTCTTACTGCTTGTCATGATGGGCATGTCAACTTTCACTTCCACTGACTCGGCTGCCTCATCAGTTGTCGCTGTATCTGGAGGGTCGTGGTAAACCTCAGGCTCAACCTCAGACTCAACGTCATCAGGGTCGACCTGAGGGCTAGGTGGTGTGTTTGCAGTCTCGGGGGGCATAGGTGCTACCAAATGGTACATGAGATCCAACAAATGGGTAACTTTTGTGTTTTCGGGGAGTCTTTGGGGCTTGGCGAGTGGACAGTAGTTTTTACAGAAACGTAGCATTTTTGCACCCAAATTGTGTGATTGAATTCCGTGTAGGGTGGTGGCTTGGTTGATTTGGTAAAGAAGATGGGTGGGAATTTGGTTCTCGAGCATGAAAACATCCCTGATGACAGCGCCGATGGTCAACTCTACACCAAGAGCGTTGACGAGGGGCATGCCGTGTTTTCCGGTCAAGAAGTAAGTGTGGTGGTGAGGTTGGGCATCGGGACTCCTGTTGAGCAAAGCCAGAAGGAAGAAGCTATCGATGGTGATATCATTGAGGAGCTTTTCCTTGTCGTGGGCATAGGAGTTTAAGGTATCTTTGTGGTAGAAAGGCTGAAGATCGGAGACCCAGATTTTGAAGCCGTGGTTCATGATCCTCGTTGCTGCAGCTTTCTTGAGTTCATCTGTCATGGTGAGGTCCAAACGGGGATGATGGTAGGGTCCAAGCCCCACAAACTGAGGGCTGAAAGCTTCTGGGTGGCCGCCTATCAAGGATTTCGGGACACGGCACACACACACTTTTTTATCTTCTTTCCCCACAACCCTTTTCTCCTCCTCATGTATCACCACTTCGATGCTGTATGTGGTGTTTTCTGCTTTCTCCGCTACCCTCATGGTTTAGGTTTTGCAAATCTCTCATATTTCCTTCTTCAGCGTAAACATATATATATATATTAATGGAAAGGGTTTTAAGTTTAAGAGTTTGGAATCATAATCAATCACACCCCATCATTAATATTATACTATCATCGTCCTATCTACCCAACAATTTTAAAATCCAATATATTAAACGCAAGATTTCAACAACTTTTTGTAGATTTCCCCATGCAGCAGTATATAACTTTTTTAACATTTTATTTCACTTTTTATTTTAGCGGGAAATCTTAATTTTCTAATTTTTTTTATTAACGGTTACTTTATAGTGATTATTATTTTAAAATATGTATTTTTTATTAAATATTTTAAAATTTCAGTAAAAAATTATCTTTTTTGTGGTTGAGATCTTATCCTCTTTCTAATGCAAAATAAGAAATTTTTTATTTACAATTTTTGTTTTAGAGTTGTCTCAGGATAATCATTGTAAAGATCTAGTGGGAGGAAGTCTTAAATTCAATGTTTTTTTACTAAATGAAGGCAAAGTCTTGGGTCTTTTTTTATAAGCCAAGTTCATAATTTTTTACTGCCTCGTTAATCATGCGTTCACACGTTGTATGAGTTATAAAACTCCGACGTTAGGCGTCTTGGTCTTCTTTTAAAATGAAAAATATGTGTATAAACAGTTAATAGCCAAATCATTTTTGTTTGAACTTTCACATTTCTGTTGAATTTTTTTAGTGTTCATGATCCATTTTAAATTCATGTTATGACTTTTTTGTTTCGAGATTCTTGACTGTGGTTTTTGCATGATTATAGGATTTTGTGGATGATGCACAGCTGATCATAAAGTCTACCACGAAAAGAATTAAGACTATAATTGATTCGAGTGTAAGTATATATGGAAGATTTTTTGAATAGATGTTTTTGGAATTGTTATAGAAAACGATTTATGATGTAAAGTTTAGTATTTAATTGAGTTGCTGTTATGATAATATTTTTTGGAGCATCATTTAGAGAGTAAGAATTATATTACAACCATTTGTTTTTCTTTTTTTGTTGTATATATTACTTTAGGTATAGGTTGAGACAATTCAATTGTACCTATTTAATAATATATTTGATTTTGTTGATAAAAAAAAATTCATGAGAAACTATATATAATCAACCCGTCCAGTGGCGGATCTTAACCACAAGTTTTGGAGGGGCCAAATAGTATAATTCTTTCATCATTAAATTATTGGATCATTAGTATAATGTTTTAAAAATTGGTTCCTCTAACCGAATAATTTGATCTTTAG
>Ga0209589_1009328_pt1 | contig 14880 bp, 6 predicted proteins | sample CowpeawhiteBW_FD_187525 | JGI IMG/M metagenome (GOLD analysis project Ga0209589, IMG submission 187525) | Root nodule microbial communities of legume samples collected from California USA - Cow pea white BW (SPAdes) (version 2) | ecosystem: Host-associated > Plants > Roots > Nodule | place: USA... | reverse complement strand
AATATATATATATATATATATATATATATATATATATAATTTTTTTTCTTCATTTTACTGTATTTATTGTTTTAACATATGTTTTCTCTCACTCAAAACAAATCTCATTAAATTTGAAACTAGATAAAATTTGTTTTCACTGGAAATTAAACTCATATAGTATATTGTTTTTCTCAGCTAAACTTCTATATATAAACATTTGAACAATTAGACTCCGAGATTAGTACATTAATTTTGTTGTATCATATCTTTCGTACTCATATACTTCTTTTTAAACTAGCGTTAGAAGAACAACACTTCTAATATTTCTTGCAGAGTGATGTTTTTGTTTTAATAAACTAATTTAAGAGAACAAAACTTTGTGATATAAAATGTGAAAACATAAAATAAAAACTATAATATGCAAAAAAAAAAATACCAATAACTTAAATCGGGTTTGTCAATGTCAAAATTCTTTATTTTCATTGATTTTTATTTATATCTATATTAAATAACGTATAAAAAGAATAAAAAATATTTTCCTTATACTTTTTCTTTCTCTTAATGATTTTATTTAAAATTAAATTAATTTCTTAAGCTATGTTCTTACTTTCGATATGAAAACTCTACTTTTCATATATTTTTTCTTATGTGAAATTAACATCACATTATTTGTCTTGATATTTTGTATGTTGTAATTAACATCAGTTGTAATTTAATTAGACAACAAAAAAAATTACTTAAGTTAATATTATCATACTAAATTCCCAAACCAATTCTTAAGATCGTTATCGATATATCAAAATTATTATTATTATTATTATTATTATTATTATTATTATTATAATAGTTATTTTTAACATTATTATTAATTTTTATAATATTAATATTATTTTAATTAATAATAATATTATTATATTTATTATTAATATACTTTTTATTATTATTACCATCAAGATTTGTATCGTTTTTATTATTATTATTATTATTATTAGCCTAAACATAGGTCAGTTTGCATTGTGGATGTATTTTTTAAATATGCGTAATATTATATTAGTAGGTGATAATATTGTAATGTTATTAAGTTAATATATAAACTAAACTAAAATATATCAGAACATAGAAAAAATAACCATTAATAAATAAAGAAGAAGGGAAGGAGTATAGATAGTCGATTTTATAAAAAACTTATAAAAATAATTGTCAATTTTTAAAAATTTAATAAATTATTATATTTAAAAGGTAAAATTGGTATTTTGAAATATGGACACAAAAAGGATAATTTCTTTGTATATTGTTATAGATTATTATTATTATTATTATTATTATTAGTAGTAGTAGTATTAATATTATTTGTATTATTATTATTATTATTATTTCAATTAATAATAATATTAGTATTTGTAAGAATAATGCTAATGATTTTATTAGTATCATATAGCAAAATGTTTATAAATAATTATTTACTTATTTTAATATTTTAATATAACAAAATTATAAACTAATATATAATATAATTAATATATATATATATATATATATATATATATATATCAAACTTATTACATATAATTAATTCTTAAATTTAATCATTGTAATAATAAATATAAAAAAATCATAGATAAAAAATATTTGTTGTTAATCCAATATTTCATTTGCGAGATAAAAGAGTTATCCTTCTATCTCAATAATAGAATAGAATATGAGAAATACAAAAAAATAAGTTTGTGTCTAACTTCTTAGTTTCTCTAAAAACAAAAAATATTTGAGAGTGAAAATATGTTATTTTTACTCATGTATTTGTACCTACATGTATAACTGTTTTAAAACATCTAATATTAATGTCATGTTCTATTTATTTTGTACACACTATATATACATTTTATTTTAACAACTATTCATACACATACATTTTACTTTAATATAATATATAACTTAAAAGTTTATAGTAAATTTTAATCTTATAACATCATTAATTAATTAGCGTCAAAATTGTAATTTAAAACAACAAAATTTATATCAAAATACTATTTATTAATCTTATTATTATTCCCATTGATATTATTGTAATTATTATTATTTTATTAGTACAATTCATTATTATAATAATAATAATAATAATAATAATAATAATTATTATTATTATTATTATTATTATTATTATTGGTACTGGTATTAATAAATGTATATTTATAATCCATTATTTTACTATAAAAAAATAATATTTATTTTTAATTAGTTTGTTTTAAAAATATGATAATTAGTTATTTAATATTTTTGTATCATTAAATTTATTATTTAAATATTATATATAATTTTACATTATTATAATCTTTAAATATAATTATGTAAATAAATTATTTATTTAAATATAATAATTTAATATTTATTTTCTTAATCAAATTAAAAATAATAATCCGTAAGTGTAAGACTAGTTTAAATTAAAAATTTGTATAGGTGGAATTTTTATTTAATTTTTTTTTCTACTGAAATTGGAAGACGGAAAGGGCACTTCATGTTTGTCTATTGGGCTTAAACAAGGCCCACATGTGCCCTCACTCGTGTCGACATGCCACTACGACAACACCTGCTCCATGTGAATGAAAACCCTAATCAAGGTCCATCCAATGGTCTATGTTGAAAGTGAGTTTCTTATTCAATCCAACGGACCCAACCCACGGATTTAATATTGAGAAATAGTTTGATTTTTCTGTATTTTATTTATTAGTTTATGAAAGTGCCCTTATAGAGAAAGGAGCCTTTCCATGTGTACTGTCCTTCATACTGTCGATTTTTTCTGTTCCAGTTCCAGCCTCTGCATATCCGTTAATTATCTCAAAAACCCTATTTCCCCAAATCGATGATGAAAGGTTCAAAACGTTTGGCTGTGTCAGAACCCAACCAGGTCGATACTAACGAAACACCGGTAAGTATGTGACCGCACTTTAATTAATTTTATTCATGTGATTGTTTAACTGTTTTCTTGAATAAAAGAGAAAATTGTGTGAGCTTCTACTATGAGAAGTGTATTTATTCATTTAATTTTTTTTGCAAATTTATCTAGTTTTGTATGTCCGCACAATGGGTTATAAAGATACTTGCGATTAGCATTCCAAGAGTGTCTTCGTATTTTAGAATTCAATAATCGCGGGCAACACAGATTCAAAAGGAATAACTATGGGAAGTGGGAGAATGGTTGATAGCTGTTTGAAAAACTGGTTATTTCAAACGTACTTCTGATTACTGACTATCTTTGTCTGTCAGCCTCTCTGAAGTCATTAGGTCATCAGTCGCAGGGTTGAGGGAGATGGGTAGGAATTAGAGCTGGATCGTTTCCGTTTAATATTTTTCACTTTCCTTACTGGTCTAGTTTAAGCCTTATGCTCATGATAATTAAATTTTGAGTATTGGTTTTTAAGTGTGTGACTTTTGATGAGTGATGACTGTCATTTACGTTCTCAATTCAATTTCTAAACGTTGGGTTTAAATGCAAGCAGGAAATTTCATTGTCAGACAATGAGATTTGACACTCCTTATTTATGGAAAACTTTTGAAGATTTCATATAAGAAAGAATAATTGTCCTTATTTTACCTTCATTCACAATTATGCAGTTCCGGAATAAAAGAATAATGGAAGGATCCCTCTTTGATGTTCATAGGGCTGAACCATCTCAACACCCACGACCAACGGTGACTGCACCATCATTGGATATGAAACGGGCAGAGTCATCACAGCAGCATGTGAGAGCTTTAAATACCCAGTTTGCAAGGTTCATCTTTTATTTTATATCAAAGTTTATTTTTTGCGTGATTCCCACATTTCAATTTTTTTTCAATGAGATTTATACCTTGTTCTGGACTTTTGGTTTGGCTTACTTGGTGGTGGTTGTTATAAAGCATGTTGTCTTTATAGTGTTAACATAGTAGTCCAGGTTTAAGGATTTTCATTTCCATGATTGTGAATGTCAAGTTGGCTCTTTCATAACCTCTCTCCTTGTTATGCGGTATCTTCCTCATAGTTGGGTTCAAATGCAACTAAAGAATCATCCTGACGAGCTTTGGGAAGATGGTGTGAGAGATTACTTAAATCATGCTTCAAGCATTATGGTAATTCCTTAATCGATTTGGTTCACTCAAATCACATGTCACTTGTATTTAAATTCACTTGGTTTTACTATCTGTTCTCTATTAATGTGTTGTTGAAGGTACCATTTTATAGGAAGCTGATCCCATTTCTAATAGTATTATTACTTCCGTGTGCATGTTGTTGCACTGAAATAGATCCATGCACTCTAACAGACATGCATACATTTATATGAGAATACTGGAGTTCTACATGAGAAGTAACCTTTAGTGGTAATAAAAACATCATTTCTGTTTGTTCTACTAGTTGTTGACGTTTGTTTTTTGAGCAATGACAAGTGTAAGATGCTTTCTTGTTTTGGACCTCCTATTTATAATATAAAACTTTCACCTCTTATCCGCCTCTGAATTTACTGGTGGATTAGCGGCTATGGCTGTACAGGAGCATCTTTACTTGGCACTTCTTTCTCTTTGTTTCTTGCTCCTCTAATTCTTCGAGATATATTAACCTACATGTCCATTTTTTATTTGGAATTATGCTGCTGCTTTAGCCCTCCGAATTTGGGTGTAAATAAATTGACCTTGTAATCTTGTATTATTTCAGGAAAAGTTCAGTGATGTTGTCAACTGGCTTAAAGCAAATGCATCCATGGTGGAAAATTCAGTTGCTGATGCCGGTGCTGCTTTTTCTGGAAAAAAACTCTTGCCTGAAGTAGTAAACAAAGAAAATAAATCTTTTGGAGAAAAAACTGTGTTTACTGCTGCTACTACTGCTACAAATTTTTCTAGTTCATGGAGTCCTGGATTATTTTCGAGCAGTCAAAGCATTTTTGGATTTGGTAGGTCTATTCTCATTTTTAAGAATTTACCCAAATTGTCTTCTCATAATTTTGCATTGGTTGCATTTGGTGCTTGAATGTAACAGTCTGAAAGTAATTGATTTTTTGTTCAAAAACTCTCTTAGAAAGCTAGCAAAAAGTAAGTGATTATTTTTCAAAAGTAAACTGAACTAAACGTCCACCCACTCCATTAATATTACTCACTATAAAAGCTGAATAATTTTCAACGTGGGTCATGTGATCATTAACTAACTTTCAATCTTGACTATCCATGTGTCATTCTATTATTATTTAACTTTATAGTTCTCACATTGTAAAAGTGACAATTGCTTTCATTAAACATGTCCTATATATATATATGTGTGTGTGTGTGTGTGTGTGTGTGTAAAAAATATGTTTTAGTCCTTCAAAATATCATGAAATCTGATAGTGGTCGCTATTAAGATTTAATGCTTTTTTTGCTCTATCATTTTTTAAGCAAAGCCAATTGTCTATCAGCTTTACAGGTGCTCACATAAATAATGAAAAAAATCATATTGAATTTGCTAGTGATTTGTAAAATAAAAAACCTTTGGACAAATAAAAAAAAGGTTAACAAAGTCAGGGTTTCATGCTTATTAACCTTTGTACTTATTTTATCCACTTCACTGTTACACTTTAAACTCAGGCACAAAATCTTTCCATTTTTAGGTAACCAAATTTCAGCTCCTTCTAACCCCAAGGCTTCAGATGACGTAGATGAAGGTGAGCATTCAATTCTATTCTCTTATTTCTTATCTTTATTTCTTTTAGCAATTATACTTGTATTTTTATTTTTCTGTTTTGACCTTTCTGGTCCCTTCTTTTATTGTCGGAGGTGTTCTTGGTTATATATTTATAAATGAAGGTTGTTTCCTTTTCTTGGTAGCAGGTAGGTGGTGGTGATAAATATATTTCTGGCTATAGATATATTTTGTATGATTGTATGTTTACCTTAATATGCAATGCTTTTGAATTGTGAAAGAAACTCTTTATAAAGAAGAAAAGAAGTGACGTGTTATTTATTCCTATAAATTGAGCTGGTGCTTCGTACAGTTGTCTTCTTCATTCTTATGTATCTTGAAAGAGATATAGGGAAACAACTACAAGCGGTTACCTTACATAAACTCTAACACCCTACAAATAATTACAGGAATAAAATAATTACTCTTCATATCCCTACGATATCTTATATAGAACTCTAACACCCTACAAATAATTACAGGAATAAAATAATTACTCTTCATATCCCTACGATATCTTAATATCAATCGTTACAATATCAATAGTATCTTCTTGTACCTGAATACTCTCCCTCACGTGAGTGCTTGAATATTAATCATTCCCACCTTGAATGCAATTTTGCAAAATGATGTTGTGAGAAGTTCTTCCATAAACAAATATATGGATGTAGGAAGCATTTATAACATCATTATAGTTTTTCTTTGATGAAGTGTAGGTGTTTGGTCCTATCATGTTGGACATCTGAATCAAAGATAAAAACTACGGGGTTTGATTTGGTTCCATTTGATAAAAACTATGTGTGAATCAACTGTGCGATTCTGTTGTATAATTTGTTATTAGTACTTCCAGTCTTTATCTTTTTGACATGGCAGCCTAAGGATGTATCATGATCGATAATTTTATTCCCTAATATTAAATAATTTGTTTACACATATAAGCAATTTTTTATCAGCTAACGAACTAAAATAAATATAAAGGTTCGAAGGGTGCGTTTTACAACAAATAAAAACTAAAGAAAAGAGGTGGTTATTTTGTCTTTATACATTGTGGCATAAATACTGTATAACCTCCATGAGCTATATCTCTCATAAGCTTAACAAACTCGTTTTGCATATGTATGTACGATATTATTTTAAATTCAAAACACTAACATCAAAACAAGTCCTTTGTATTATTTCTTTCCAATAATATTTAGTTTTGTTTTAGCACTTTTCTATCCCTAGGCCAATAATGTAATGTTCACACCAACAAGACAACTCTTTCACCTCCCCTTTCATATGTTAAACATATTGAGCTATTGTACCACTGATTTATAGGCATGAACTCAGTAGGCACACTGAGTTCTCCTCTTGTACACACAACTCTCACATATGAGTGTCAAATCACAAACAAGATCCAATTATCCAAAAAATTTCAAAAGCCAGTTATCAATTATTTTTTCGGTTCGGTTCGGGTTATGAACAACACTATTGGATAAGATTTTGAGTAATACTGATAACTAATTTGTTGTCACAAAACACAGCCTGAATGTGCTTATCTTTAAGCCATTAAAAATATTTTTCAGCCATACCAATTCACGCACACTTATGTCATATAGCTTAAAATTCAGCCTTCACATCTAAGAACATATCCTAATGTAGACCTTCTAACAGTAATAGACCCAACATAGTCTGTATCATTATACATCTCTATATTTGATCTTCGTGAACTTGTCTTTAAATACTAAAGAATTCTATTTACAGCTTGTAAATGTATTTGTCGTGGCTCATGCATGAATTGGCTGACCAAACTTGAAGCATAAGCTATTTTTTGTTGAGCCTGGACTAAATGAGCTTTCCTCCATGTCTTTGATATTGGCCCTTATTTACTTCAGACCATCTTCATCACTCCAAATACAATGGTTCTGTTGTATAGGTACTTTGGTGGCCTTGCAATCAATCCTACACATCTCTCTGAGAAGGTTTAGAAACATGTTTCCTTTAGGAAATAAAGATTCCCTTCATCTCAAATTGTGCAACGATATTTTCATTCAAGATCAACTTCTGTTCTCATTGAATTCTGTGACAGTCATGTCGTCACGTAGTATCACTAAATCAGAAATTGTAAGCTTAAACAAACTTTCCCATAATAGCCAATTTTTTTGCCCTTATTTGCACCAGCTTAGTTACATTTAGTAATATTCATGACATTTATAAAATATAACTTCTCTTAGAATGAAGTTATGGGATGATGAGTAAAATATTCTTGCTGTGGCTTAGAGAATGAATTGGAGCAGCCTAGCAGCCCATCGGTTAAGAAGACAGAAGAGAAAGGTGTAGTTGTTGTACATGAAGTAAAGTGCAAGCTTTATGTGAAGGTACTCTTTTATTAGTTTTAATTTATAGTGATATCTACTGTTGTTTTGGGAAAGCATTTTTTTATTTTTCTGCCCTTGCTCCGATTCAGTTTGATCTTGTTCTGTTCATTCCAATAATGTTGTTTACTGTAACCCTTGGTATGTTCAGTCGAGTGATCCAGCAGATAAAGATGTATGGAAAGATAAAGGAATGGGTCAACTGTCTATTAAATGCCAAGAAGGTGTCAGCAAGGCTACCAAGGAATCTAAACCTACCATTGTTGTTCGAAATGAGGTTTGTTAATGTTACGTTTTTTCTAATGCTTATATATACTACTATTATTCAGGGAGTTGATGTAAGTAATCTGTAGTTATAGTTATTTAAATGAGAAGTTCACTTACTATTTCCGTTTGTTAACCTCCTGCAGGTAGGAAAAATTCTTCTCAATGCCTTATTGTATCCAGGAATCAAGACAAACCCCCAGAAGAACTCTCTTGTTGCAATATTTCATACTACTACGGTAAGCACTAAAATATTGCAATTGAACTAAATACCTGTAGAGATGGTATGCATGCAGATACTGAAAAATATTTTAATATTTATAATAGAAAAACCACTGTGTTGGATAAAAACACTTGAAAGTTTTGGAAAGGGAAAGGAAACTTGAAATGTTTTAGACTACCTTACAGTGGATATAGGTCTACAAGTCAGTTCAATATGCCTCCTCCTAAGTTAGTGTATTTTTCTATCTAGTTGCATTGTGATGGTTGTTATTTTAATATGGTCTCTTGATTTTGCTTCTTCAGACTTCATCTTCTCATTTATTTATTTAAGCATTTTTAAATGGAAATTTTATGTGAAACTTGGGTCTTTTGTAGGGTAATGCTGACGGAAGTGGGGATAGCGATAGTGTAGTTGCACGTACATTCTTAATCCGAATGAAAACAGAGGATGATCGAAATAAGCTGGCTTCAACAATCCAAGAATATGCTCCAGTATCTTGAGAGTATTGAAGTCATGATGATTATTGCGCTACTTTGAGCCATTTGAAGTAAAGGATACTGAATCCATGTTCAAATTTTCCTTTCACAAAAATTATTTTTGTAAGGTGTTATTTCTTAGATTCTCTGATTCCAAGCCTTGTGTTTGGAGGCTGTTGCTTATGTACCATATGAGAACACTGTAGTTGCCTTTTGTCGGATAAACTACCTTAGATCAATGCAATCAATCTTCTTCGTTAAAGATGATGCTGCGCACATTATACCTTGACGTTCTATTTTTTTCAAAGAATTATCGTGTGTTTGTTTCATATTAGATAAATGACATTTTCTTATATAAAGTTATAATTGAAATTATTTTAGCTAAACATCTTGATTTGTTGAATATAGTACTTACCCCACTTTTTTTTCTCTACATTGTTAGCAATTGAAGCAATAGTAAAAGGTGTATGGAGTGGATACCCAAAAAAGCCCAACATTTGTATTTTGGTCGTTAACATTACAAAATCATGTTCCTTTTTTTAACAAAATCATGTTACTTTTTAAGCTATGTAGTATGACATTCTCACTGCTATTCAATAACTTGTTTTTGAAGGAAGACGCCCCTTTTTTTTTATGATGTTTATCAAAACTGTAATACAGTAATACCCAACACAAGTACCATTGGACATAATTTTCTTTTTTCAATCAAAATTTGTATTCATCTTCATGTTTGACATAAGTTAGTTAATGAGATGCCACATACTAATAATATTTACAATATTATATAAAATCACCTGCTGTTGAAAATAAATTGAACGTTGGTGCACTTATAATAAATGGTTGTTGAAATGTTTTTTAGCTTATGTATTTTTTTATCACTATGATTATTTATATGGACAGTGTTATACCTAATAATACCAATTCAGTAAACTCAGCCCATGTGACAATGCACACACTAAAATCAATTTCCTTGTCTCTGTTTACAAAACCATATTCAATATAATCTAGGTATAACTAATTATATTATAGATAAAGTGATTTTTTTTAATCCTCTGATGAGTATAACTTTCTTTTATCAGTATTCTAATGAGTATAATTGATTTTAGAAAAATCATTTTCTCTATTTTTTTTCAGGTAAATTATTTATGATAAATGCATTATAAATTATAAACTTTATATTATTTATATTTATATTCTAACCAAGTTTACTTCTTAGACAATAAGTATATTCAAATTATTTTTGAAATATTAAATGTAAAAATAAATTACATAAATTATCCACCTCTGCGTACATTGCATACATAGTGATAAGATTTGATGGTTTTTGCGTGAACTTTGACGTAATCTTTGATTAAAATAATTTATTTTATATTCAAAAATAACTTTGACAACTAATATCACATTTACATTGATTCATGTTATGTGTAGCTTCATGCGTGAACTATATTCAAATTATTTTTGAAATATAAAACTTAAATATTAATTACATTTTAAAATAAAATTACATAAAAATAATTATCCACCTCCCTGGTCAGCGCAAATTTACATTGCATTGTGATAAGGTTTTTTTTTTTTTCGCGTGAACTTTGACGAACCATTGAATGCTAAATTAAAAGAATGTTTTAAATTAACTTTGACAACTAATAACACATTTACATTCATTCATGTTATGTCAAATCATACAACTGAAAAGGAAAATTATTAGTATTATTTATTTTTTAAAAATATTTGTCATTTAAAATCATATATTTAAATATTATTTATTTTTTCCAATGTTATGCAAATTAATATTTTTTAATTGAGACACTTTTATTATAAAAAAATTAGAATAACTAATATTGAGAAAAAAAAATTATAAAATAGGACAGAGAGATACACTTACATCATTCCATGTGCACTTTAAAACAAAGAGCTTTACGACAAAAATTTCAGTGCCATGCATTGGCATAACGTGATTCCTGTCATTTCGCTCTCACCCCAAGGACCTCAAGTCAGGGAGCATTATACGTTGTTATGTACTTTTCTGTACTCTATTTATCTTCTCTACATTACATTAATTTATACGTTTATTCACCTAAATAAATATACCCTTTCAAACTACTCTTAATTTATTCATTTCAGAGAATAATCAAAATATATTACTCTTAAAATGCAATAAAAATAATTTTTAAATAGTAGCAAGTTTTACACCTCCAAACAATAAAAAAAGTTATTTCAGGCATGACAAGATTTTTTCGGTAGGAAAGAAAGGTTGAGGTTTTATTGGTTCTCTTGCTCATCCTTTGCTCATCCTGTAAATCTCTTCCCACAAATCCCTACAACTCTGAGTTCAAATTTTTTTAATTTGATTTTTGTATTGTCTTCTCTTAAGCTTTAAAAATACATAGGGGTAGATTCAATGTTTTTTAATATACTTAAAAATATCAAAATCAATGTCCAATGTATAAAATAAAGAAATAAAAGTGATATTTCTAAAATATGTCTAATCTTGATGTTTAATTTTTTTTATAATATATTAACTTTTAAAAAATGTTCAAATTAAAGTAAAGTAAAAGAGAAATTGTGAAATAAAATTAAATTAAAATTAGAAAAAAATGTTATTATTAAACAGTCAAAGATAAACAATAACCCAATGTCATGCGGTCTTAGTTGAAAGAAAATGCAAGAGCATTTGGTAAAGTAATATATGATATAATAAGTTCTTTCTATCTCCTCATTTATGAGACAATCCTTTACCTTCTTATAATGCAAATCTCCTCCTACAAATTCTTATAAATATTATGAAGTGAACACAAAAAGTATTTATTTGGTTGTCTGCATCAAGAGTGAATGACCAGATTTGTTTATTGTTTTACTTATTGTGTTATATTAAATATTAAAAAATACAGTGATACATTCAATTTTTCTAACATTTATGACCAATAAATATATATATATATATATATATATATATATATATATATATATATATATATAAAAGAAAGAAATAAAAGTAATATTAAAAAACTCGATTTAATCTTGATATTTAAAATATTCTATGATATATTACTTTAAAAAATCTTCAAAATTAAAGTAAAATAAAAGATAATTCATGAAATCAAATTAAATTAAAATTATAAACAGAAGTTATTATTAAGTCGACGAAGAAAAACAATCAATCATTCTCATACAGATTTCACTAAAAAAATATAAAAGTATTTTCACATAGGGATGATGAATAGTAAATTATTTTCTGTCTTATCAAATGAGAGAATCTATTCCTGCTGCTCATCCTATAAATCTTCTCTCACAAATTCTTATAAATCTTACCAAACCAATGCAAAAAGTATTTATTTTTCTGTGTCTACCAACCAACTATCGAAAATAAACGTAAACTTTTTTTTCTTATCTTTCATTAAACTTTAAAAATACAATAGGGTAAATTTATTTATTTTTAAATATTTAAAAATATCAATGTCTACTAATATTTTTAAAAAACATAACATAAACGGCGTAAAAAAAAACTCAAATAGCTTCAAGTTCATTAAAAATGATTTTATTGGTATTTGTGGGGGTTGAAAGGATCATGGGAAAGACAAGTATTTGGTGGGGATTGAGATAGTTTACCGAAAACTAAAACACAACATTTTCATCTTCCGAGGAAAATAATGTTGGCAGTCAAAGATGGGTGTGTGACCTGCAAAGTGTTTTCCCATTCATCAAAACCATAAAATTGGTAATACGTTATAAGGTTGCTTAGGTCCACTTTAGGAGAAAATAGTTTACTTGACAAATACCAAATTAATGATACAAGAACAACAAATTTAGTGGCAAATCTTGACAAGTTCAACAATAATTTTATTGAAATAATGTGGATTATGCCTGAAATTCTATTTTTTGAGAAAATAAACTTTCATGTTTTTGGTTAATAATATCATTAAAACTGTATATTTATTTATATGTCTACTTTTTAAATATGGTGATTTATTAAAGTGTTAAACTAATAAGATTATCGAAACATAGATTTATCACTTTTTTAAGGTTCTCAATAAAAAAAAGGGTTTTTAAATAAGTAATTTATTATCTTATACTCATATGATTAGTAGTGCATTCTATATTTTGGTTTTTTTTTATTAGTTGGACAATGAAAAATGTTATCGATGTAGAATAAATTTTTATACATAATATATTGTTAGAGATATGAAAAGTAATATAGTGATAAGCATGAGTAGTCATATTTGTAGTTAGTAGTGTAATAGGTGCATTGCAGTGCAGTGCATGCAGCTTTAAAATGGTCAACAGCTATAATTATTAAGCAATGCTATCTCAGAAATTAGATTCCAATGATGAATGGTGAATCCTCTGTGTTGGAGTTGTCATCTTTTTTTTTTTCAGATTAAAAAACACTAAATATTATAAAGATGATGGTAGAGACGAAGAAGAAAGATAAGGTTCCGTGAAGAAGAAGAAGAAGAAGGACAGTGTTGAAATGATGAAGAGATTTTGCTGAGATCGGATTCTCTGTTGTCTCTGCTATTAGGATCTTTTTTCTTCACCACAAATTAGTTTTAATCATTCATTACACTTTCTGTCCTTTCCACTCACTCAGACCCTCATCACATGATTATCTCTGTAGACACGGATTATGCCACGTAATTACCAACTTAAATCAATTATTATTATTATTATTATTATTATTATTATAATACATTCTCAATCCACCTGGCTTTGTTATGTGTTTCAAATCCACAAAGTTGTTTTCTAATTTTGTGATGAGTTTATTAAAATAATTTACAAACTTTTCTTTTAATAATAATTTAATTTATTAATTTTCACAATTTTTTTTACTGTTTTTCCTTTGATCCAAACATAGTTATTTTTACCTTCATTTTTCTTCAAAATTGTGTTAAATAAAGTATTAAATAAACATGGTATTAGTTTCCATTTTATCTGATTTTAACTTCTTGTAATTTTAAATTAATAATGTTAATTTTAATTTTTAATTTTTTGTTGTAATTTTAAATCAATAGTAATCTTAAAAAAAAATATTTAACAAAAATATTAATTTTAATAAAAGTATCTAAATAATATTTATATAAAAGTTAAACTAAATTTAAATTTAGAAAATGATATAATTATTTTATTAAAAAAAACTATACTGAATAAAAATAATAAATATAAAAATTAAATTGAATATAAGATATTATATTTACACGTGACATTAGTGACATTAGTACTGTCACATAACACCATATTTATTTGAGAATTAAATATTTTTTTTAAATTAAAAAAGTAATAAATAAAATAAAATAGAAAATAAAAGAAATAAATAAATAATCATATCAACATATAACGTACACGATTCATTGTCCTTTATTAATTATTTAAATAACTTAAAAAAGTTAAATTAAAAAAAATACAAAAATTAAGACAAAATTAAATAAATAAATAACATATTAAAACTGAATTAAATAAATTGATGAGAATCATTGATTAAATTAATATTTAAACTATAATTTAATTATATTTTTATTAATTACAGAAATTTTTTGTTATATAGAAAAAGGTTTTAAATTAATTAAAACGAATTCAAATAAATTGTTATTAACATATGTTACAATCATATTATTATAAATATTAAGCTGTATACCTGTGTAGGAAATAATAATGTATTTAAATTTGTGAAATCCGTAACATAACTAAATTCCGTAATAAAATCATTGCATGTGATAAGAATATTAATGTTCTAACCTGACACAGACAACTTGATGGAAACTTGAACCATACTTTCAAGTATCTATAACAATATATAAAGGGGATTCCCCTTTTTGTGTCCACTTTTCAAAATACCGATTTTACCCTTTAAATATAACAATTTATTAAATTTTAAAAAATTGACCGTTACTTTTACAAAATTTTTAT
>Ga0209589_1009323_pt1 | contig 14888 bp, 8 predicted proteins | sample CowpeawhiteBW_FD_187525 | JGI IMG/M metagenome (GOLD analysis project Ga0209589, IMG submission 187525) | Root nodule microbial communities of legume samples collected from California USA - Cow pea white BW (SPAdes) (version 2) | ecosystem: Host-associated > Plants > Roots > Nodule | place: USA... | reverse complement strand
TAATAACTTTAAAATTGTTTTAAAGTTATTAATAGAAAAAAAAAATCATAAATTAACGAGTTCACGTAAGAATAAAAAACATATAAATTTAAAATTTAAAAACAATTTGAAGTAAAGTTGAATGTGAAATACAATTTTAAATAAACTTAGTTATGTTAAAAATATATAATAAAAATATTAATTTGAATAAAAATATCAAATTTAATAAAAATATTTGTATAACATTTATATAAAAATTAATTTTTCTTTTAATTTGGAGAGGGACAAAATTGGATTATTTTTATAAAAATAAGGACTAAATTGAGACAAAAATTAGAACACAAGGACCAAATTGAGACTAAGAAGATAACACCTGGTATGATACTGACACACCTGGCATTATCACTACCACATTGCCACGTGACATGACGACAACTTGACACATGGCAAAATTTTTATTTTTTAAAAATATTCAAAATCAAAAATCAAAAAAATATAAATATAAAATCGAGTAACAAACACATGGTACCCTATCTAACGGCGTCAACCCATACTTAACATAAAGGACAAACTTGAGACGTTTTAACAAAAAATGAGACCATTTTGAGACTTTTAAAAATTTGAATACCAAATTGAGATTTTGACTTCAAAATAGGAACCAAAGACACAATTAAACCTTAAATTAATTAAGTTTTCTCAACTTTAAAAATTTAGTATTTAGCTTTTTTTAATTAATTTTTTTCAAATTTATTTAACATTTTAAATGTATTTTATAACAATATTTGAGTTATTTGTATCGTCTAACTCATTTTCACTTTTATGTTAATAGAAAAAAATGGTTTAAAACATTAAATCAACTTAATAATTTTTATTAAAATAATTAAATTCATCCATCGATGAAAAATTAAATTAATTTAAAATTTCGAAAAGTTAAATTAATTTAAAATTTCAAAGTTAGATTAATTCTAATTTTTAATATTTAACATTTTTTTAATACATTTTTTTCGGTTCAGATGTTAATCTCGAGTGAAATTGTAGCTTCATTTTAGGTTTAGTATTGTCTCCATATGTTTTAAATTTTGTTCATACCTTCTTCCAAGATTCTGGGGCATACCGGATAAGAATAGGGGATTCATTTGGCTTTATGAGATGCCTTTTATCCATCAGTTCACAAATTAATAATACTTTTCGTTTTGTATGTCATCTTGAGTTTTAGGCTCTCTTTATTTTATTTGAACAGACAGTAACAAAGCACAGATTTATAAAGATAGATGAAAAAAAATTTCCCTGTTCTTATTAAATGAGTCAAGTAAAACAGTAGAGATAAATGAGTCAAGCGGAACAACAGAGATGGATTTGCGCGATGCTTAATAAAATCCATTCACTCATATATGAGTGGATTTAAAAAAATATAAACTCATTTTACTTTTATGTCCATTTTATATTATATATAAAATAATATGTATAATAATATGTATAATTAATTAATAATAATAAAAATATATATAAATATTTATAATAATTAATGATAATTACTATATTGTTAAATTTTAATATTTTTAATTTATTTAATAATCATTTTATTTTATTTTTATCTTCAAGGATATTTTAGTAATTTTCAAATTTTTATTTATTAAAACTTTTTTTTAATTTATTACATCAATCAAATCACTCACTAACTTTTTTAAAATTCATTTTCAAATCCACTCTTTTTATTCTCTAAATTCACTGAAAAAAACACACATATTCATCCATTCAAATCAACACCAATTCATCTTCATATTCTCTCTTAAATCTATCATACAAAGTGAACAAAGCCTTAAGTTTTTTCAATAAATTAATTCATCAGTTTCTCAAACCGAAAAAAGTGCAAGTCAATATAAAATTATAAATATGCAACACTCTTAACTTTTACTACAGAATAACGAGTATTTTTTTTAAAAATCCGGAGTTTGATTATATTTTATCTTGTTTGTTGTTGATGAAACATTAGCATAACTGGAAAATAACATGTTAACAAAGTTTTCTTTTACAAACTTTGATAAATTACCGATTTAGATAAAAAATAATTACTTTATTTAAAAAAAAAAATTAAATATATTTTAATTCTATTTAGAGAAAGTTTGTCAACTTTGTAAACAAAAAATTATAAAAAAAAAAGATAGTTTTCCTTTGATTTGAGGCTGCGGAGCTAATTTTGAGGCAGTCAAATCGCCTATTTTACGCAGCACACTTGAATTTGCAAACAAATAATTTGAGTAGTCTGAAATTGTGATTTTTTTTTTTGAGTTTTATTGTAATAATGTTGTAGTAAAGCTAGATAAACAAATCAATGCAGCCTTGATAACTGTATGAAGAGAGATATTTAAGCTTTCTTGAAATTATGAAATATGCCTTTCATTGAATAAAGTTGGATTGGTTTAAGAGCTATGATGAGTTAACAATTTGTTTTTTAACAAATTTTTACAAAAAATATTATTTTATTTTAATTAAAAAATAAAAAATTATTCTATATTATATATATAAATATATATATATATATATATATATATATATATATATATATATATATATATATATATATATATATATATATGGACTAGTTTCTTCTAGAACCTTCTCTTGTGTGATGAGTCTAAAAGTTGAGAAAGAGTTATTGCTTATATATTTCAAAACAAACAATTAACGATGTCTTCACATTTATCTGACATCCTTAATGATCGAGATAATGTTAAATAATTTTCACTTACTTTTTAATTATTGAAAAAAAGAAATGAAAAAAAAAAAGAAAGAAAGTGGGATTAGGGTACGAGTGAGATTGTTCTAGAAGATCATTACGTATATTAGCGGAAGATATGAGGAAGCCATCGCTAACCTCCAAGTTTCAAGTCAATTGCTCACCAACTCCTATCCTCAACAACAATTGCTTATAGGCATAAATAAACCTATTATATAACATTCTTAATTTTTGTGATTCACATCTCCATTTTCCCCGAAAATATTATTCTATTTAGTATTCAGAAACGTCTTTCACAAGAATATTAAAACCAATCGAAATCCACACAACAAAACCGCAACTAATATTTTTTTTTATTCATTTATTTGGTATTGAAAATCGTGGCTGATAATTAGTGTTGCCAGTTGTTGCCTTGATGCCTATCACACCATTTCGTTGTTTGATTTATTTAGAGGGAAAAAAAAAGAAAGAATTAGTCAATAAGAAAGATGTTTAATTGTTTATTATAATGGAATGTAAGAAGTCAAAAGAAAGTGTTTTAAAAATTATATAATAGGATTGATTGGATAAGAAAGAAATACAAAGATGAAATAGGGATGTAAGTTTTATTATTTTCTAAATTTGTTTCCGTAAATGTGAACATCATAGTCCATTTTCTAGTCCCAATGAAATATATTTAAGTTTTAAAATTTAAAATAATTTTTTTATAATACTATGCGCTATCATATGTGTATGCATTAATATTTATTAAAATAAAATTAAATATATCAGATAAAAAAATAAATATTGATAAATAAAGAATAAGAGAAGAAGCAAAGCATATGATTTTATAAAAGATTTATAAAAATAACGGTCAATTTTTAAAAATTTAATAAATTATTATATTTAAAAAATAAAATTGATATTTTGAAAAGTGGACACAAAAAGAGATATCTCATTTATATATTGTTATAAATTCAATTACATAAAAATTAGTTACAACATGAATAAGTGGTTGGACAAAACTACCTGGTGCTTTCTATACATCCTTATTGTAAAATCAATTATAGTTTTATTATTTATTATCTCTTTTATTGATTTCAATAATCAAAAAATATAAATTTCTTTGACGAGTTGGATTTCAAGGAGAAATTCATTGTAACTTGTAAGAGTTATCTTGGAGAAAATAGTTTGAAATAAATTTAAATGATTGAGTATTGTTGAAAAACTGTGTCACGCTATAATATAAGTATGGAATACAATTATTATGTCCATATCAGAAACAGTTATTGGCGTGACCAAACTAGCATTGAGCATTTCGTAACTGTATCTTTGCATAAACATCAGATTTGTGATTGGATTTGATTAGTATCATTCGAAATAAAATGACTCTCATACGTAAAACAACCATATTTGGAAGATAATTAATTATATTTAAATGTTCATTGTTTGTTGAATTTTCTTGGATAATTGGGAGTACATAAAATCTTGGTTAGGTAGTTACGTAGCATCTGTAAACGTAAGTCTGAATCAACACCGACCTTTATTATTGTTTTTTAAATTCTTAGGTAATATTATTTTCTAAAAAAATTTTGTTTTGCACGTAACAAATTCGATTAAATTAATAGAAATATTTACTTTTAGAAATGACATGAAATTACAATAGAAATATCTACAAGAAACTTAAACTAAATATTTTTGCGAACCCAAAATTCATATAACAGTTACCAATTTTTATTGTCACAAAAAACTACATTAAAAAGAAAAAGATAACAGAGCCGAAAGTTGGTTTCTTTAATAAGAATCAGGCTATTACTTTCTGCACCCTCCACAATACTCAAAAAGACTTAAACACCCTTAATCATTGTACCATACCTCACCACCGCTTACACCAGTCACTGCGCCGCTGCTGTTGCTGCAAAGGAACAAGAGACAGAGAACGCTACACAAGAAAAAGAGTGAAAAAAAAAAAAAAAACTCATTTTGAAATATTTGTTTGAAACGTATTCCGTATATTTTGAAAAGCTTTTTCCAAAACATATTTCATGAGTATTGAAAAACTCATTTCGGAAACATTTCATGAGTTTCTAAAATTTATTTAAAAAAATTTCATTCTGCAAAATTAAAATTTACTTCAAAACACATTTTATATGTTTCAGAAATTTTATTCCAGAAATTATGTTTTGAAAATTGTTCCGTAAATCTGAAAATTCTTTTTTGGAAAGCTTTCAGAGTATTTAATCTGAAAGTCACTTATTTAGAAAGTTTGTGGAGGTGAACGAAGAAATTGAGGGGTGAAGGAAGTAAAAGCCTAACAATCATATTGCCCGTATGATGTATTTGGTCTGAATTTTTAGCCCACACTTATAGAATTGTTTATACCGTGTAATTAATCTGAAACACGAGTTACTTTCTAAGTAAATGACTTATGATATCACATTAATATGATCGTACTTATATTTGTAACTCAAATTAAATCAATTACATTATAATTAATCGTTTAAATCAATTATGATATAAATTGTTTCAATTGAAATTGATTTTTTTACTGTACAGATTATCTCTTTAATTAATAATTGAAATGATTTATTTCACACTCGCAATTTCATATTTTCTTATATCAAATTAAAAATTAAAAAAATTGATGACATAATAATTAGGTTATTATTATGAATTGATAATAATCACATAGTTGAAAAGGCTAATTAGTCCTGGCGCACGTGGTTGACGTTTAGAAGGAGTATTATGGAATATTGGGTGTAATCTTTTCCAAACTTGGAAGCGATTGATATCTATGCGGGACCCACTAAGATCACTATCGTTGCAAAAGAATGAGGGACACGCGTCCTTCATGCATAATCCAAAAAATAATAATCTCTGTTTCATTAAAAAATAATTTTCCTTTATCAAATCTCATTCATCCCTACCTTAATTGTTTGCTTCACAAGGGAAGAGAGAAAATAAAACTTGTGAGAGTAAATCAAATTTAGATGGGTTTATTAATGAAATTCATGTATAAAACAGAAAAAAAAAATTAAATTAATTGAGGAATACAAAACTTATTTTACAAGATTAAAATTCTTGTTAGCCATGCAAAAGCAAAATGATTATGTTAGTTGCAACAAAACGATGTAGTTGAAGTTTGGTTTATACATTAGTTTAGTTTACATGCTCTAATGCTCAAAAGAAGAAGAAAAAAAATAGTATTAATTTTTAGAAGTGAAATTTAAATTTAATTTAACAAAATTAGCTTGTAAGACAATATTTGTATTACTGTATATTTGTGTTATTTATAGTCGATATGATATCTTCGTCACATAATATTTGAGACATATATATTTTAAATGTGAGACTAAATATCATTAGTAGTCTGATAAATTTAAACTTAACTCAATCTCATAAAAATGGTCTGTCAAGTAAAATTGTATATACTTATATGGTATGAATTCTGTCTTTAGTAAATATAAAATTTTTAATATTAATGATTTGGAAGAAAAGAGTATTATGTTCAATTTTATGATAACAAAAATGCGCAATTGTAATTTTACGGTATTCCAATAGGTTAAACGTCCCATGTAATTTAAATGATTAGTTAATACATTTTTTTTTCCTATCTAAGTGTTTAAGTTTTGAAGCAAAGAATCTAAAAATATCGGGTTGGTTGAATTGTCTTGGTTGAAAAGCAAGTATTCAAATTGGAAAGCATTTGATGAGAAAGAGAGTGGTGAGACATAAAAGCGTAAGGAAAGCACCAAATATGGTCACCAATCGAATCGTAACCAAATTCAGCACGGGTCGGTTTGAAAGCTCTTTCTCTTCTTCTCTTCAACCACACAAAACACCAAAGCCGTGTTTCAACTTTCGACTCACTGACCAAAGAAACGCACACAATCATAATCATGTCTGCCACACCATTACATTTCCTATCACTATCTACACATTTAATTTTCCCAATTAATTATCCATTATCAATGCTATTATTAATAACTACTAATCTTTAGAAGAAGTATTACAAAGACAATTAAGGAAAACGAGATTGTGATGGTTTTAAGCAAAATAATTAGTTTACCAATGGCTTTTTCAAATTTTAAAGCTTGATGAACTTTACAAAATTCAATTCATGCACAAACGACACTAAAGAAAATTAGGTTTATATTTATATGAACCCCTCAGGCTTTTTGGTCAAAGCAATTAGTGTCCTACGTTTTTAGGTTACTGTAGCACACACCATGTGACTAAAAGCAATTTTCAGCTGCTTGACCTATTGAAAGGCTACACCAATGGCTGGTAGGCCATTTCTACTTTCTCATCTGTTCTACCCACTTCATTATTATTGTCCTTCTTTTATTTACTCAACCCTCTCCTGTTTATTTTATATAAAATTAATTAAAAATACTTAAAAAAATTATCAGCAAAAATATGAATAAATTGAATGAAACAAATTACTTAAAATATTCTAACCCTTTTATAAAAAGATTTACAAGATATCTACAAAAATTTTACACATTTTAAAAATATTTATGGTAACAAAGTGTTGAAGAAGAAACGGATCTCCATACTTTTTAAAAGAGAAACGGATACACTAAATACTTTAGTTTTGGGATCTCCATACTTTTTTTTGCTACAAAAATATAATTTGGATTAACTTTTTTATTAAATTTATTTTTTTCAATTAGTTGTTAGTGTACTACGTGAAATATTTTTTCTAGAAAACATTAGAAATATCCAATTGAAAGAAAACGAATTTTGATTCCGAAGATTATATGTATATTTTATTCAAGTTGTAATAATAAGTATTGTTCTTTTCCGTGACCAATGAGAAATTTTGTTTGAGCACTCTCTTTAGTCACAGTGTTAGAATGTCCATAATTAGTTTTTGTTTACTTTTTTTTCTTTCATTTTCTTAAGAATGTCTATGTAAAGACGTAACTGAGAAAATAAGAAGCCAAAATCTTGAAAAAGAATCTAAATAGATTAGTTCTGGAATGGTTCTAGATCTTTGCTGCAAACAAGGCCACGTGTCACCTTCCGCAACATGTGTTAGTGTTACTTAAACAATTTCAACGTCAATACTTTTCTTCTTAGAAACACTTCAATACCCATCGATGTCTTAAAAGGGCTGCTTTTAAAAATCTTCTCCAAATCTCACATGTTCCAAACCAGATTTTGAAGTAATAAAATATTTATTCAAATGCAAAATAGAAAATTGTTACACTACCAAATAGACGCAACTATTTTTCACTTTCTGGTCCCTACTAATAAAATTCAACCTTTTGTTATATCATAGCTAGAGAAAATATCTAATTATTTGTTTTCTTTTTCAACACCATCCTTGTCGTGAATAATTTTCTTTCTTTCCCAACTGTTAATGTTTTTTTTTTTCAGAACTAAAAATTAACTTAAACTAGATGAAATCTGTTAGTTTAGTTAATATTACATGTACTGTTTCCGTATAAGTCAATAATTTTCCGCGCTATTATTTAATGAAATGTCGGCAAAAGGCTCACAAAAAAGAAGAAGAAAGTAATAAGAAAGTGGGTTTAAAAATGACATGTCAACGTCGTGGCCCTATATAATAATACGCGCTCCGCCATGGAAGAGTGTGTGAGTGAGCTTGTAAGGGTGGGTACGTGAACATGTCATGTTGTCACCCATACTGGTAGCAGCAGAATTTGAAATCAACAAAATCATTTTTTTATTATCTTTCGAAGACGTTCTCCGTTTTACTTTTCTACTGCGAATGTTACGACAGTAATGATATAAATGTGTTCCTTTGGCCCCGTTTAAACTTGACGCAGAGAATCTATCTAGCGAGGTTGAAAGTAAGAGAGAGTGAATTTGATAAAGATCAAAGAGAGAAAGAGATGAGGGTGTTTCCTAGGTTCAGATCCCTGTCAAGAGCAGTTCATCAGGAACAGGAACAAGAACATGAAGAAGAGAAAAACAACGCAGAAAAGTTGAGCACGTCCCTGACAGTTTGGAGAAAATCCTTGGTGATGAGTTGCAAAGGATTCACTGTGATCGATTGTTATGGGAATTTGGTGTATCGGGTCGACAATTATATTGGTCGACCCAACGAAGTCACACTCATGGATGCCTCGGGAAGATCTATTCTCACCATGTTCCGCCGCAGGGTATGTTTAAATTATTGTTCTTTATATATCATAAACTTTCTCTTCTTTCTTTTTTATTTGTTTATATGAGGAAAAGTGATGGTGCGATTCGTTTTTTGTTGACGATGGTTTATTAAATAGTTTATGTATGTTTGACCATGTGCAGAGGCTTGGATTGTTGGATGAATGGTTTGTGTATGAAGGGGAAGTGGGGAACATTAGAAGAAGGAGAAGTAACTTGTCTAAGCCATCAAAGAGTCCAATTTGTTGTGTGAGGAAGAATGTTAATATTTTACATGGCAACTCCAATGTTCTGGCCTATGTGTTCAGTGGAGTTTCACATTCAGATAAACGGCATGTGGCGTTTACTGTAGAGGGTTCCTACGCACATCGTACGTGTAAGGTGTTGGATGAGTGCAGAAGGGTCGTGGCTGAAATTAAGAGGAAGGAAGCAAACACCAAAAACGTCTCTTTTGGGATAGAGATTTTTCAGTTGGTTGTCCATTCTGGCTTTGATCCTGCGTTTGCCATGGCACTCGTCTTACTCCTCGATCAAATGTTTTCGTGACACTTTTTCATTCTACATGCGCTTTTTCTGCCTCGTGTTTTGTTAATATTTTGAGATGTAGTATATTTCAAGTTTTGATATGTTGTTCACGAGAGAGATCATAAAGGAAAACCCAGATTGGCCTAGGACTGTTACGTTCAGTTTCTCAATTCCTTGTTTCTTTCTTTCTGATAAAATTTATAGAAATTCAACTCGTTTCTAGTAATTAATTTCCACTTTTCATTCATCCTTCTATTAAAAGAAATTGTGCTTTAATAAGATGAATAGAGAAACAGTTCAAATTATGAGACTCCGGCAAACTACAGGAGAAAAATGTTATTGGGTAGTTAAGGTCACATTCATGTATCACATCTCTAATCAGTAAGCACCGACTATCCACAGTACCGTAAGTCTCCCGCACTGAGCAATTACTTATGATGAGAAATGATAACAGAAGTGGCATGCTATGGCATGTCTGTTACATAAAGTCATCGTACATAAGCACGCGAAAAAACTGAGAATCTGCTTGCTACTGTTGCCTCAAATGCTCTACATTGAACTAAGAATGATGTTATTTCTGTATACCTACAGTTAAGTTACAACATTTGAAACGAGTTTTCCCTTGAAAATAACATTTTCAACAATCTGATTGCAGCCATAACGATAATATAGAAAGCAGCCAATGACTAAATCTAACTTTGGGTAATCACAACAGCTGTCACAGCAATAGATGCTTCTAATTAGATAAGGCTTGATCAATCTCACTTGCCCTTTCCCCGTTTCCAATCCACTAATCCTAATTTTTGAACCTTGAATTGACTAACATAAGCCTTACCCTTATCCAAAATCCTATTAGTTGGGTGCATCATCGTAAGCTGCTTCAGTATGGTAGCTGTCGAGTGCTTGTTTTCTTTAATCAAGTCCCTAACCGGTTTACTGGGTAATGGCATACTTGATTTTGAAGAATAGGGTCCCTTCTTATCATAATGTGAATGAACACCATTCCTATTCTCGACTGTGGAAACCCGTGGCTTTTTTGCAGGAATTATTTGGTCGACAGTTCTGGCCATCAGGTTGGATCTAACCACTGAAGTTGGTGCTGAAGACATTTCTTCATGGTTTGCAGTTGGCTTCAAGTTTTTACCTTTCATGTTCTTATGTGAAGTCTTCTTCTGTGATCTCATGATTCCATATGGGTTCTGTCCTGGAGAGTTCGTTGTCATTTCACACAGAGTTTCTGCAGCTTCTAATAATCTTGGACAGTGCCCATCTGCCAGAGACCAAAATATTAAGCGGGGAGAAGATGGAGACACCTAAAACCACTTGTAACTTCAGCAAATGATTTAAGATTTACAATACATAAAACGTATTTCAGGCTTGCTGGTCATGCTGGCTAGATTATAAGATTTCAAATGAAATTTGGTATAAAATTATTTCATGAGGGAAATAACATAAATGGAGGTTCTGAATAATTTGCCTGATATCCAACCAAGGAAAAGTAGGGTACAGCAATAGCCAGACAAGTGTGCAAATAAAGAAATGATGTGTTTTATTCAATAACATCAAGTGACGAAGGGGGGAAATATATTAGATACAACACAAAAGGTAAAAAAAATTCAGGTAGCCGAAGAAAAAAGTGTACCTGTAGTAGCCTCGAAATCTGTAGGACGTGTTACAGAAGATGAGGAATTCCAATGACAGAAAGGAAGAATAGCAAATAAAGATGGGCAATCTTTATGGCTTGAACTACTGGTGGAAGGAACAAGGCTCTGATCATAACTGAATGAATCAAGGTTTGTAAAACAACCACGACTGATATCAGTAGAGCTAGCAATTAAACCTATCCTTGCCCATTTACCTTGACATGTGCTTCTACTTGTTGATAACTTAACTATGTCTGAATTAGTTCTAGAATGGCTTCCAAAAGCAAGTGACCATGGGAAAGTTGGCAAGCTTGGTTGATGAGATACCTGCTTGCCAGAACGTAGATTATTACTATTCTTTTTTGGAACAACAGGCTTGGACTCATCAAGGAGCAAAGAATCCAAGTCCTGGGATCGAGGGACTGCAATCCGTTCCAAGACATCCTTCGGTTGATATAATGGAAAGTCAAGTAGACTAGAGGAATTTTTGTTTTCAGTACAAAGATCCTGGATGTCAAGTACTACAGAGTATAAATAACATTACCATTATATAGTTTTATTTTACATTTACTATCACTGAAGGTAAATTTGCTTAAGAACTAAAGAACAAGACCAGCCAAAAAAATTATATATACAGCTTTTATATTGCGCATGAGGTAGTCCATTGTAATTCATACCAGTCCTATAAGCTATAACTTGAAAAAAACATGAATCTACTGAATACTAACTATTAAGTACTAACCTTGTGGCATTCAGACATGTCTGATGTGCAAGACTGTTCTTTATCCTCGATACCATTACTTTCTACAGCACTAAATAAACTCATTTGGCTATGGGACATCTTGTAGAAGGAACTATCAATTTCATCCATATTTTGGGATTGGACAGACTTTGGTAACTGAAGGAGAGAGCAAGCCTTTCTAACTGAATCAAAAATACTGCCACTTGTATTTGATGTCTTCTTCCTTACATCTTCACTCAAACTAAGGCAGTCAAAAGTTCCCCTAAGCAGTCCATCCAACGATGGCACATCCAGAAGTTTTGTCACATCATGAATATCATGCTTCAGACCATATAACCCTGACAAAATTTCCAAAATTTCCAGTTTAGAAATACGTAATCTTAATTCAGTAATGGCAGCTATATATCATAAAAACCAGAAAGCATTCTGGTAGAGAAGCTTACAGAAATAACAACACCTTATCCAATTAGATGGTGCTCACTAAATAGATAATTGTTATTGTGTTATAATGGTTTCTCTGAGAGTTTTCTTTGGTCTTCTCTTACCTTTCTCTTAATCTGACCATCTTCCAGTGGATCCACCTTTCTTATTGGTAAAGAAACTTAAGACTAGATATTTATATTAATGGAACCAAGAGTATATGACCAAAACTTATAGGATGTTTGATCAGAACTGATAACAGTAATATAGCACTTTGTTCATGTATAACAGCATGTGGGCTGGATACTAATAGATGGACAAATATTACTGGTAACTGGTCAAAAATCATATTTATTAGGGGGGCTATTATTTTGAAATGCTCAAATAGAAAATTTGGTTAACCTAAAAACGAGAGCCGTAATTTAAAAAAAAAAAAGAATAATAACACATTAAATTTGTAGAAGTACAAAGAACTGAATATTGATAAAATGGCTTCAAAGTAATATAAATATAACCACAATGAAATTCATTTCAAGAACGATAATATAATATAGCATGTCTTTTGTTCAAACATACATGTTACAAGAAACATAATCAAGTTCCTACATTTATCTTACGCAATCATTTAACTGAGACTAAACACATGTGGTTATGAAATCATTTTATGGCTTCCATAGCATCACCATCACAATATTAAGACTAAAGACTTAGATATATTATGTACTTAGCTCTTGAAGAGAATGTTTTAGTACAGCAACATATAGCACAATAGTTAACTAGGAAGCTAGAGATGGGTGAATAGAGAGTTTCGACATAAATTACGTCAGAAACACCTAACCAGATTGCTAACAGGTTAAAGAGTCGTGACCTTAGGTAACATGCATAACGATACACTCACGCACAACCATAGTGAACCCAAGACTGCAAATAATCACATCAAAAAGTAATTTTATGCAAATAGTATGAAGAGTACAATAGACTTATAGTTACATACCAAAGAAGTTGTTCCCTCCATAAGCAGAACCAAAGATTGTGGCAGCCAATTTCAAAGAAGAACCACACTTAGCCGTAGAAGAGGCCACCTTGATGTTCCTTTTCTCTCCACACTTGGTAGAATGGCTCTTTTGCTTTGAAATTTGACTTTTCTCTGTACCAAAACAAAATCAAGGGAAAGGTTGTGAAAATATAGATATGAAGAAAATAATATCTGCTTTCGGGGACAGAAAATATTAGGAGAAATACTCTTTATGCGGTCTGATCCAAGCCTTTCAGAAGCATCTCTTGACTCCTCTAGTTTATTCAGGCTAGAGGATTTTTCTGATTCAGACATCCTTGGTCTCTTTGAACATGAACCACCACTCCGGCTAACTTTTGTTGTTATTTGTTGTAATGACATACCTTCTTCGACTTCAGGACAACTTTTCTCCTTTCCACTAGGCACATTTTCAGACAACTCCTTACCCTCAAGACTGCGAAGCTGACTAGAATTCTTACACAGTTGAGTCTCTAGAAATTCATTTCCAGGGGAAAATTGAACATCATATTTCATATTTGCAACATGTGGCACAACAAAGTTAACTGGATAAAAATCCTGCAACAATTAACGTCTATAAAAGCAAAACACCAAACACCATGACAAAGTTTTAAGAGTTTAGACTGAAATTAATGTACTTTACCTAAAAGACAACAACTCAACCGATGTGGCATGCATAAAATGGGTAGTTAGAGATAGCAACCACCTCAATTCTCATATATATACGTATCTATTAAGCCCGTACTAAACAGTTAACAGGTAACACAGGTAGTAATGGCTATTTAAACCAAAAGTAGTGTCTATGTGATAGAATGAAAACCCCATTAGGTGCCATGGAGGTACTCAAAGAGTGAGAACCTCCAACATGTATGTATGGCGTACCTAAACCTATACCTAGCTACTCCAATCCATTAAATGTTGTTTTCTTTTTCTCTCGAAAGCATGGAGCGATGCAGACAAGTCATGTTAACAATGAATGGCATAATAATCTGAAGAATGCGAGACAAGAATAGAATAAAAAGAATTCAAAAACGAGTGAGACACTTACCATGTTCTCGTGAAACTGTGAGAAACCCTTCTGATCCCATCAGTTGAGTAAATGGAATTGCAAAGCATTTTCGAAATTTACACAACAGGTGGTTGTGTGAGTGTTGGGTTATACAGTTATACATGAACGGGAAATGAAGGTGTATATTTACAAATGTGGCAAGTTCTGTTCGTCAGCGGGGAATATTCCGGCCAAGAACACCACCGCACACACGGTCTTCTTTTTTCCTTCCTTTCTTTTTCCACTACTCAAGCAATGGTTTATGTCACTTTGTTTTTTTCAGGATTCCTTTTCGCATAGAAAATTGTCAATCTTCTACTAACATTTTTATGAAAATATAATACAAGATGTTAGTAAGAAATTAAAAATGAGATTGCGTATTTGTTTATCGGTTTAATCAATTGGAAGTAGAGATGGCAAATAAACCCGTGCCCGTGGGTATCACCCGAACCCGTCCCCGTTTTGACGGGAATCCCCGCTTTGACTGGGTATGGGTATGGGTATGGGTAATACCCGAAATTTTCAACTGGGGATGGGAATGGGGATATATATATACCCGCCCAAATACCCGTCCCCGCTTAAATTACTAAACTATTTATAATTTATTAAATAATCTAAAAAATATATATAAATAAATAATATATTTA
>Ga0209589_1009321_pt1 | contig 14889 bp, 8 predicted proteins | sample CowpeawhiteBW_FD_187525 | JGI IMG/M metagenome (GOLD analysis project Ga0209589, IMG submission 187525) | Root nodule microbial communities of legume samples collected from California USA - Cow pea white BW (SPAdes) (version 2) | ecosystem: Host-associated > Plants > Roots > Nodule | place: USA... | reverse complement strand
ATATAATATATATATATATATATATATATATATATATATATATATATATATATATATATATATATCCGGCTCAAGAATAGATAAAACAAGTGAAGCACTTGTTTTAGGTCTCTAAAAAAAAAGGTCTTAATTTTCTTTTTTACTTCTAAATTAATTATAATATTATATTTATGAAAAATGACTTTCAAATTTTTTTAGTACTAATATATTTCTATTAAATTAATTATAAATTTTTGTTTAAGAAAAAAGGCCCCAAAAATAATATTTTATAAGTAATATATTTCTATTAAATTAGTTATAAGTTTATGTGTGAGAATAAAATTTAATTAAAATATTATTAGTGTTTGTAAATTTTTATTGATATTAAAAATGATATTTAATGAGTTAAAATTCCTTTTAGTAAATTATGATTTTGGTTAAAAAAAAATAATGATTAGTTATCTTTATTTTTTTATAATTATCCTCCATTTTATTTTCTTCTTTTATCGATATGTGACTTCTATTGTCTCTCATTGCTTTCTTATATTTTAGAGTCTTTTTTAGGATTAAGGTTTTGGCAAATTACATTTCTTAAATCACATGTCACCCATGTACACCAATATTTTCATGTATTTTCTAATTCAACAAGAATAAAAACAATAACATATTAAACAATAACAAACAAGAATAAACACAATAACAAGACTAATATGTTTTTTCTTTCTATTTGTGTTGTTATTGGTTTTATTCTTGTTTGTTGGATTTGTATTAGAATTAGAAATGTATTTTTTTTGCCTAATTTTGTTTTTCAGTACTTTTAGATTTATATGTTTCTCGATAGTTTGTTTTTATATATCTTGATGAGGAACTGAAATTTTTATACAATACTATGAATTATATTAAGGTTTAGTCTTTTTTTTTGTGGATAATAAATTAATTTGAGCATAATTCAAAGTTGAGTTTTCTGTGAAAGATAATTTAAGGTTAGGAAAAAAAAAAGATTTACTATCAAGTTGAGAAGAACAATACTTTTTTATTATTATTTTTATTAATGATAAATCTTAAAATAAGTTCTGCAGGTTCTTGAAAGAGTTGAGACTTGAGAAGGAAAAAGATACCTGAGACTTCAAAACACTACAACTCTACTATCGAGTTTACTTCCCTAACAACCTGACTCAGGTTTTATTGTTTTAACTCGTTCTTTCATATACTTATCTTTAGTAGTGTTTTATATATTATAATTTTTTATTTTATATAAAAATATGTAGATATGTCAAATAGAAAATTTTAATCGGGCTATTTAAAAATTCAAAAGAAGAAAAGAATTGAGACATTAATTGCATTATATGAATACATTTATAAAAATATATAACAAAATTGAATTAGAAAATAGAGGTGGGTGTTCTTTGAATGAAAGATAATAACAATATAGATATAGCTGAAACCAATTGAGAGAGAAAAATAGTTAGTGACGAGGATAATTTTGATTCTCAAACCCATAATAACGAGGAGGAGATTGAGATATTAGATGTTGATTTTACTCTTGATAAAAATATATATGATCCAAGCCAAATGAAAGAATATTGATACAAATTTAAGAGATTTATTTGTAAAAAATGTTATGTTAAAATCAATGATATAAATTTTCGTAAAGATATACATTATAGACACTTTTCTTCATCAAACTATATTCAAAGACCTTATCTTTTGCATAAAAAAAAATCGAAAAATAAATTTGAAGTAAAGGCCTCATTTTTTAAGTTTGCTTTAGGCTTCCCAAACTCTTGAGTTATATATATATATATATATATATATATATATATATATATATATATATATATATATATATATATATATATATATACACACACACACACACACTGCACAATGATACGACAATTAAAACAATCTTTAATGTCAGATTTTGGAATCATCATAGATATTATTATCATTAAAAATCCATCAGAAAATGACAATGATTAAAACAACTATGATTGTTATTTAACCGTCATTAGTGCATGAAAAGAAAAAATGAAAGTGAGAGGAGAAGAAGAAACACTCGAGCCAAAAAAGTGCGTCTCTTTTTATGAAAGTATTGCACATTCAACAACATTTCTCTATATAACTATCGTCGTTTCTCCATCCCAAAATAGTTTTAATGACGATTCTCTATTTAACTGTCATTATTTTTCGTTTGTCCCACTTTTAACAACGGTTCTTTATATAATCTCGTCATTTTCACTTTTAACAACGGTTAAAATGTCAACCATCATACAAAAGTCCGCATAAATTACAATTTTGCCCCTGTACATTGTTTTACTATGGTAGCTTGTTAAACATCGTCAATCTATGTTATTGAAAGTTCTTTTTGCACTAGTATATATTTGCTTATATGTATGGCTTAAATATTATTTTGGTCCCTAGTTTGATTCAATTTGATCACTTTTTCTTTTGCGCATTCAATTAGGTTTCTATTTTGCTAAATTGTGTTCAATTTTGGACTTTCTTCATGATGCCATTTAAATTGATAATGACAAAGTGTACAAGGTGATACTATTCACATCAGTGAACTATTTTATTTATGACTATTTGTGTTTTGTTCAAATAAATCCCTATTTTAGTTAAATGTTGTCGATTTAGTCCTAACTTCCACTTCATTACTCTCAACCTCCACCTCATCTTGACCCTCAAACTCCACTTCATCATGTCCCTCACCATCCACTTTTTCATCACCCTTACCCTCCATTTCATGACCCTTAAACTCCACTTCATCTTGTCCTTCACCATCCACTTTGTTGTAATAGTTGGAGGCAACGATATGACAATCAAGCTTTCAACCCAATTTCTCTAAAATATTATTGATATGACAATTTCACAACAATTTGTTTTTCTTTTCTTTTCTTTTTTTCATGTTCTTCTTGTATGGCTCAACCTTCATTATATAGATGTTGCTTCAATTAGCCGTTGAGACTTTAAATTGCAACTCTTTATTACAGTCTTCTTAATATGGAATGACTTGATCAATTCTTTTAATTTGATATCTTCAGTTTGAATCTTCAACATCCTTCTTTAAGACTTCAATTCTGAATCAGCTAATGCTTTTCAGGATATCTTCTTTCCTTTTGTTATTGAGCTCAAACTTGATTTTGAATTTTGCTCCCTTCAACGTTCATAGATTATTCTGTTAAGGAAACTTTGTATTTCTTGATTTTTCATTTGAATCATTAGAGAAATAATATCTTTCATTCAATCAAATAGTTCATTCATAAGATATTTCTTAATGTTAATTTCATTTGAACATTTGATTCAAATACTGTTCCAGAATGATAATATTTGTTGTAGTTCATATGATTGAATCTTTGTTTCAAACAATAAAATCAATATGTTAATTTCCATGAGTAATCAGAGATCAAAAACCTCTTTCAAACCATCAAGGTGTATTATAAATGTTTTAGGATGAAGTTCGTCTAACACTTGGGTAGTATAATGACTTAAGTTGTCTTAGGTCGTCTAATGCCTTGGTCGTGTTTTACTCAAGTGGTCTAATCCTTTGTTGCCTTATGCCTTAGTCATCTAACATAGTGACATAGGTTGTCTAAAGACTTGGTTGTCTAATGCATTATTCACCTATTGATTTCTACTGTTAGACTCGTCTAACACCTTGTCTAATCCTTAGGCTAGTCTAATGGTAAGATTTGACTTTTGCATTTAATTATGCTTATTACTTACAAAGTACATTATATGTTTACAATGCAAACTAAATTTAAAAAAATTATCAAAGCAAAAATGATAGAGAACACAAGAGAACCTATTGGGGTGAAAATTGTCCAATGAGAGCATTGATGGTGGCAACACAAATCAAATAGGGAGGTGGTGCAAAAATTCTACAACACAACTAATGGTCATGAAATGGGTGGTGATGCATGTGTAATGGACACATGTAATGGTAGCAACATGAGCCGCAATGACAAATACAAAGATAGGACAATGTAGATAATATAAAAAATATAAAATAAAAGAAGTAAGAAGACAAAATGTTTGTTGCAACTACATTTTGTGCAAGATAAAATTCATATGATGAATCATCATCATATGAACTCTACAACTACAACTATATTAAAAATGTCATCGTAAAATAATTACAAGTATGTTACCACGTCTTATTTTATGTTGACTGTCTTATAATCAAAAGTAACATCTTCATGTTAGAGTGTATGTTGGGACAATTTTATCATAAAGATTTTATTGAAAAAAAAAATTATCTTAAAGTCAAAAGTTACTCATACATTAAAGTAGATCATTAAATGAACCATGTGAAACAAATTTATAAATTACCTTATATAGGTATTTTTAGATAAACTTCTCCTTAAGAATATATAGGATAGACACTACAAGAAAATGTCTTGTTAATAACAAATTTTAGTTACTAAAAGTTGTTAGTCATTATAATGACTAATTTAGATACCAATTTACAAAATAAAAAATTATTGGTTACTAAATTAGTCATTATTATGAACAAAAAATATATATATTTGGTTTCTAAAATTTAGCTCTACCAAGGTTTTAGCTACCAAACAAAATTCGTCACTAAACATTACCTACCGAAATTTTTGTTACCAAGGAAATTTGTTTCTAAATTAGTCTCTAATTAACTAGCGAACAATTTAACGACTAATTATAACTTTTTATTCATAATTGTGACTATTTTAATAATTAATAATTTTTTATTTTGTAAATTGATATTTAAATTGGTCACTATAACTATTAACTTTTGATTACTAAAATTTATTTTTAATGAACAACTTCTTCTTAGGGTGAGAAGAAAAAAAAATCTCAATAAATATAATTTACCCCGCAAGTAAAAATAAAAAATTATAAAAAAATCATATATAACGCTTTTACAAATTAACTTGTAAATAAATTAATTTTAACTTATAATAGAGTCAAATACATTTTTTTCTCTGTATTTTTTTTTCTTCAACTTTTTTCTAAAAAAAAACGAACACAGTGATAATTGTGGCAACTAGTTTTAGCTTTTAATGAGGTTTTCCACCGTGAAACTCTAACCATATGTTTCATAAAAAAAAAGCATATTTCGAACTAGAGAAGGTTGAAAGTTCCATGCTTCTCCATGAATTTCTAGGAGAGAAGAGTATATATATATATATATATATATATATATATATATATATATATATATATATATATATATATATATATATATAAAACTTCTCCATAAATGTAATTTACCCCGTAAGTTAAAAATATAAAATTACAAAAAATTAGATATAACCATTTTACAAATTAATTATAAATTAATTAATTTTAACTTATACTAGAGTCAAATACATTTTTTCTCTGTATTTTTGCTTCAATTGTTTTTACAAAATGAATATATTGATAATTGTGGCTATAAAACTTTTAGCTTTTAATGAGGTTTTTCCCCTTAAACACTACACATAGGTTTCTAAAGAAGAGCATACTTCTAACTAGTGAATGTTGAAAGTTCCATGCTTCTCTCCTTAAGAATTTCAAGGAGAAAAGAATATAAAAGAAACTTCTCCATAAATGTAATTTAACCCTTAATTTAAAAATAAAAATTATAATAAATTATAATTAACTTTTTTAACTCACTATCTTATAAATAAATTAATTTTAACTCACTATTTTTTTTTCTCTGTATTCTTTCTTCAATTTGTTTTAATAGAGTAGTGATAACGTGGCTATAATAGTTTTAGCTTTTAATGAGTTTCGTTCCCGATTAAACTCTACCCACAAGTTTGTGAAAAGGAGTGTGCTTTCGAACACAAAGTTGCGAATGCTGAAAGTTCCATGCTTCTTACTTTTCCTTCCGCAGACGTATGCAAGAAATTTCTTCCCCACAAGACACGCCACTATCTCACTACGTCACACTCTCTCCTCTCCAAACTTTTCTCCATACATAACACCTATAAATACCTCACACATTCTTCAACTAAACAACACAAACACACTCATGAAATCAAACATGGCTTCCCTCAAACAAGTTTCACCCTTGTTACTCCCTCTGTTGCTCATTTTCATTTCCCTCTTCAAACCCTCCCACACCGGAGGAATTGCCGTCTACTGGGGTCAAAACGGCAACGAGGGCTCTCTGGCCGACGCATGCAACACCGGCAACTACAAATACGTCAACATAGCATTCTTGTCCGCGTTCGGCGGCGGCCAGACCCCGCAACTGAACCTCGCCGGCCACTGCAACCCCTCTATCAACAACTGCAACGTGTTCAGCGACCAGATCAAGGGGTGCCAGAGCAGAGGCATCAAAGTGCTCCTCTCACTAGGCGGCGCCAGCGGCAGCTACTCCCTCAGCTCCGCCGACGACGCAACACAAGTTGCCAACTACATCTGGAACAACTTTCTCGGCGGGCAGTCGAGCTCTCGTCCTCTCGGCGACGCCGTATTAGACGGCGTCGATTTCGACATCGAAGCAGGCAGCGGCAACCATTGGGATGATCTCGCAAGATCCCTGAAAGGGCATAATTCACAGTTGCTCTTAGCTGCTGCACCGCAGTGTCCGATCCCTGATGCCCACTTGGATTCTGCCATCAAAACCGGTCTCTTTGACTATGTGTGGGTGCAATTCTACAACAACCCTCCTTGCCAGTATTCGAGTGGCAACACCAACAGCCTCATCAGTTCGTGGAACCAGTGGACCTCGAGCCAGGCGAAGCAACTGTTTTTGGGAGTGCCGGCTTCTACAGCCGCTGCCGGAAGTGGGTTTATTCCTGCTAATGATTTAATCTCTCAGGTTCTTCCTGCCATCAAGGGTTCTTCCAAATATGGTGGAGTCATGCTGTGGGACAGATTCAATGATGTTCAAACTCAATACAGTGATGCTATCAAAGGAAGTGTTTAGTTTGTTTTAGGTTAACGTTAGATACTGTTTTCTGTGTTTGGAATAAGTAGCACCTTATGTAGGATTTGTTTTCTTCCTACACATATAGTGTGCTATGTGTTATTTATCGTATGCAATGTGTGTCTTCACAATAAAAGTAAGTATAGATGATCTTCAAATTGTAGTTTTCTTCATTCATCTTTCCATCATTACTGGTTTTCAAAAAATATATTTGTGAAGTAAAATAGGATTTTAGTTTCATTCTAACCATATTTATAGTATTAATTAATAATGACAATAAATAAAAGTAAAACTGAAAAGTTCATTTTAGAAGACATAAGAAAAAGCTGGAATTATGTTTACTAGTACAATTTTTTAAAATAAAATGGATTTTCAACCCCGCTTATATATTTTTTGTAGTCTTTTTAAAATTCTATTCATTTTGATATTTTTAAATCACACTAATTCTTTTTTTTTACTAAATATTGTTAATATTATTTCTATTTAAATAAAAAGTTACAATAAAATGTATTTATTATTTATTGTTTGAATAAAATTAAATATTAAGGAAAATAATTGAAAATAAGAGATCAAAATAGTCTTCTTATCTTTTCCTTCCTTACTCGTTAATAAAATCTGTCTAGCCTGGTTATAATGGTTAATCCTTTGATGCCACTTTTGGTCCCAGGTTCAAAAGACGACACCTTTATCAAATTTACCCAAATTATTATTATTATTATTATTATTATTATTATTATTATTATTATTATTATTATTATTATTATTATTATTATTATTATTATTATTATTCTAAACTGAAATTGCATAACAATACGATTTTAGTTTCATTACAATGATATTTACATTATAATAGTAAAACCCAAAAGTAGGATTTAGGAAACGTAAAAAAATTAGAATTATGTTTGCTAGCACAATTTATTTTCCCTAATGAAATAGATTTTGCAACCCCAGTTTTCCACTTGTGTAATTTTTATAAATTTTCATTATTTACAAAAAATCCGCTAATATTAAAAGAAAACTAATTTTAATTCAAGAAATATTTCTCTGTTATCTTATACTTTCCTAAACTCCCGATTAAATACATATTTACAAAAGAAAACTATTAGAATTGACAACCCAATCTTAACACGAAAATAGCAAGAGATGCACCAAGTAAAATTCCATGAAAAAAGCACCTTAGACTTCAGCTTCAACCAAAATGAAGCTCGTGTCATAGCTTGCTTCCACACTTATAATGAATTTTAATTCAGCTACAAGGAAATATCCAATTAGACAATGATACTTTGATATCAGAATTTTTTTTACAATTATTTGACACAATGTTTTCACTAATTTTCACTCTTTTTTAAAAAAATTATAAAAGTTAACTTTATTTTTATAAAAATTGTCAAATAGTAGTTAAATAGTGGTGTAAAAAAACATTTTTCATATTCAATTTCATTTTCTAATATATCTACTTTGGTTAACACTAATCAAGAAGGCTAACTCTCACCAAAGTTAATTGGCTCACTTTTATCAAATGCATTTAATTGTTGGCCCCACGATTAAAGTAGAATCGAAAAAGTTTGTTTGACATTGCAAATTCCATATACGTCCATTTGACACAAGTGAAGTGGCATTTTTAAATATTTTTTATCTATTTTGTGGGTCCCATATACGGGAAGAACAGAGAGTGAATTTGTCATTGAAGGATGGTTGAAATTTGAAAATGAAAAAGGCTTTGAGCGGATTGTTCCCTCCAACATGCCTCACATATTTGTCTTCATATCCCTTAGGGTTCGGGGAGCACATTTGAGAAGCATTGTTCTTAGACATTTGGCATCCAAGATAGGATTTTGGTGCACGATCCTTTGGTGTTCGCGGTGCGGCCATTGGGTTTTCTTTTGACATTATCTCTTTGTGTGCATCTAGGGTTGGTGTTCGTGCAAGGTACCCTAAAGACATTTGGTGTGGAAAAGTGTGGATGTCAGTGGATTTGTAATCGTCCATTTGATAATGTCCATGGTTATATCTTTTTGTGTATTTATTGTCATGAATAAATTAACTCTTTCTTAACTTTTATTTTGTTATATCCTCAAGTTTAGTGTGTTTTGTATTATTTTGTGTTTTAGTTGTTTTATGTTTGTTTTTCCTCTAATATCTCTTTTAAGTATGTTAAATAAGTTAATAGGAAGCATTTATGGTGGAAGAAAATAAGCAAGAACTCAAGGGAGCACGATTGGACAAGAAAAGATTGATTTTGAAGTAAATACCCACGTCGGACGCCACTGGAATCATGCTCAGTGCTTCAAATACATAATATTGTCAAACTGCCCAAGGCTAAGCGGTGACAAACTGAGGTTGAGCGGTGGAAAGTGGGGCTGAGTGCCATTCAGTTCACAAAATTTGGCGTTGAGTGCTGCTGAGACAAGGCTGAGCGGTGGGTCGCTGACATGTCAAAAAATGGATTTTTAATCTTGTTTCTCATGAAGGTTTGGACCATTCCTCATTTTGCACAATATAGAAACACTTTTGGGTGCTTGGAGAGCCTCTTGGAGGTTGCTAGGGGTGTTGGGAAGCTCTCCCACTTCTCATTGGGTCTTGTCCTCCATTCATGGTGGTTTTTCCCCCTTTTGGGGTTGGAGAGGAAGATGAGTTACGAATTGGAGGTGTTGATGCGAAGGGGAGGCGCAATTGGAGCATGGAGCAGCTGCTAAGAACCTTGGGAGAGGGCTTGCATCTTCTCTTTGGTTTCCATCTCTTCCCTATCTCTCTAATTTTTAAAACCTAGGTTCTCCATCATGGAGAGCTAAACCTATTTTTTGATATTAGATTAATGAACTAAATTCTTTTGTATTTTGTGATGTTAATTGTAAGACCTGAGATAAATTAAATAGTTATTTAAATGATTATTTAATTATGACGGGTAATAGAAATATTTAAAGCAATTAATGTGTAGGATTATAATGTGGAAAAGTACTAGCTTAAGTGGTTGAGAGTACTTTAATTATGTGTGAGGACTTGGGTTCAAGTCTTATGTGTGTCACTTGAATGTTAATTAAATTATTTTTTTGTTTAGTGATATATTGAAGGCTTAACGTGATGATAGATTTCCGAATTTGTAAGAGTTATCACAAATATGAATTGGTTGAATTGGTTGTGAAATTGACTTGGTGATTGATGGGTTGTAGGTTCAAACCTTGTTGAGAATTAATTTACTCTCTTTTTGCTAAATTTTTCCTTAGCAAGAAAATGAAAGGGTTGGAACCCTAGTAGCCAAGAGTGGCAATCTAGAGGGCTGAAAATATTCAGTAAATAGGTAATGAATACCCTTTAAGCCACATTTTAATGTAATTTTCATGTGGAGTGTAAAGAGCACTTAAGAGAGGAATAAGTGAGAGAGAGGAAGTGTAATTAGAGAGGGAGAGAGACCTGGAAACTGAGGAGGAACCTTGGCAGAAGGATTCTGGTATTGGTACGTACTGCAGAGAGAAATTAAAAGGGAAAACCAGTTCGTGGATGCAAGCAAAGAACGTGGCAGTTTTGGAGTGAAGGGCACATTATCTAATTTGCGTTTTAGCAAGGAATTCCAGGTAAGGGGAGTTGTTTTTTTGTTGGTTTAGGTTGTATTCATCATATTATATGTTGTTTGATCATAAAGATATGAATCTATCATCTGATGTGTGCTGTTTCTGCGTTTTCTAGGATTCTGCCCAGAAACCGCCTAGCGGGTATGCATGTGCCGCCAGGCGGTTCATTAGTTTGTGCATGGTTTTTGGTTTTGATTGGTTGAACCGCCTGGCAGGGATGAATATTCGCTAGGCGGCGCGTCTGTGTTCGCGTTTTCTGTTGAATTGCGCCTTGTATAGGGGCATCGAGACTTCTGATGGCGAGTTTATGCATTGATAGTGTAATCTGGTTAGAATTGGGGTCGAATGGTGCTTGGGAATACCCCTTTCTAATTTAACATGAATAGAGTTGGTTGTGGGAATAGGTAGAATCATAATTGAGTTATTAGGGTTCATGGTATGTACGAATACGCGGCTATAATGTCAAAGGAAACTAGGACAGTGAATTAGGTGTGATTCATCATGTGATACTGGCTGTGGAGTATAGGTTGAATTCTGGACAACTTGGTAGATCGCGGGTTCAGCAACCTGGAAGGGTTTCTGAATTCTGATATACCGCTCGGCGGTGTTTAGCCTGCCGCCAGGCGGCGGCGGGAACAGTGGCGCAACGGTGTGTTTCGTGTTGGTTGTACTGGAGGAGGTTATAAATGCTATTAGAAATTAGAGGAGGACATAGTACGAAATCATATGCTTAGGTAAGTGAGTATAAAATTAGAGAAATTGGATTAAGTGTGATGGATGAGCATGATATGGTAAGATTGTAAGAAGTGTAATTCAAAATAGTAAGAATAAGAATTTAGTGATAAGTCTCAGGTTTGAATGAACACACTTGTCGGGTCGCATCATTGGAATAAGAGATAGTGGGATTAAAATTTGAGGTAATACCTATGAATTGTGTAGAATGAATTATGAATTTACTGAGTAGGAAGTGTGGAACTGTGATAAAGCAATTTGAATAGAGAATGTGGTATGGAAAAATGCATTATGTGGCTTTTATTAGGAAATAGGAGAGCTTATGGTGTAATGTTGGAAGAAATTGGTGCATTGTAGGTGTGATAGTGAGTTTGGAATGGGAGTTACAGGTACTGTAATCTGTCAAGAGGTTGGCTCAGAAATCCAGATTAGGGAAGTGTGGGATAACCTGGAAAAGAGGCAAAATCAATGAGTGGAAAGGTACTGTCACAGCGCTTGGCGGCTGGACTGGGTGCGCTAGGCGGTCGAAGACCCAGAAAGGTAGTCTGCAGAGGCTGGCGCCTGGCGCCTGGCGGTGAGGTGAGATCCGCTAGGCGGACGCGAGGCAGCGAGCTTTTGTTCGAGAACCTAGCGCCTGGCGGTGGGACGTAAACCGCCAGACGGTCTGAACTTGTTTCGCCAGGCGGTGCTGGTTGATGCGCCAAACGACTGCGCAGCAGGTTATGAGTTGTGTGTGTTGTTTTTAACTAACAATGATGCTTTGCTTGGATTGGGAGATGTTGTGCCATGAGCGGGTAGGTTCATGGATGGTGGTTAACATGTGATGATATGAGCGGGGAGGTTCATATCTAGTTACTCTCACGTGGGAATACGAGCGAGGTAGGTTCGTATGTTCCGTGCTCACGGTTGAGAGATGCCACGTGCGGGGAGATACGGGGCTGGTGGATCATATGTGTTGGACTACGGGCAGGCAGGTCCGTAGAGCAGGACTACGAGCGGGGAGGTTCGTAGAGGCAGGACCACGAACGGGCATGTTCGTGTGAGCATCATATTTCTGAGTCCAAGGCTAACCAGTTATGTGATTTAACGGCTATAAAACCTTGGGGTTAAGGTCTTGGCCAAGAACTAGTAGATTAACTAAGATGGGTGTATGATTTCTCTTACATATGATATATCTGTTATGTTATTTGTCTCAGCTCACCCTTTCTGTTTGTGTATGACGATGGTCGTGTGATTCGTTACACGAGAGCATATGTTGAAACAAGTGGAGCTAAGGATGTCCAGCCGACGGAGTGAGGGCTAGCTTTGGGATTAGAGCTAGGGTTTTTCTCATGTGTATTTATTATATTTTATTATGAACACGAATTTTTGGGAACTTGTAACTCTTTAATGTTTATGTTATAAGTTTTGGCGCGTGCTTTAATAAATTTAAATTTTCCCGCGTTGGGATTATTATGGGGACGACTTTTGATATAATTTATTTCTTTTATTATTTACTTTTAAGTAATATTCCTTAGGGATGTTACATTAATCCATATGTTTTTCCATTTCTATGTTAGCATTTGATTTCCATGCTTAATGTTTGCTTTGGTTTGGCCACCCATGCATGATTTGTGTTTCTTGAAGTGTTGGAAAATGTATTTTTTAACCTAGAACTTAAATTGAATGCCTAATGGAGCTTGTATCTAGAGATAGAACATGATTCATTAGTAATCTTAAGACTCTTGAACTTAATGGATGATTTCACTTGTTGAGGATTCAAGGAATTGGAACTTAAAGAGTTATCATAGACTCAAAGTCGCTAGGAATAAGATTTGAGTATTCTTGTGAGTTGATTTTGACATGAAATTGGAATTGAGATGTTTGTGAATGAATGAGAATAAAGTGAATGAAATCTAGTCTTGACAATTGTATATAATCTATGTTAAATTTTTGTTGCACACCAACTGTTTGATAAAATACCAAAAAGAGTTTCTTTGCATTTTTGTGAGCTTTGTTGTCTATTTGAGTTGTGAATTGTGAAATTTGTCATGTGTTGCACAAGTCTTTGTGGAGAGAACGATATATTTATTACTTGCTACGTGCGATCGATGCACTTGCCGTTTTTCACCTAACAGAAAACCATGCTTAAAATAGCAAGTATCCACTATGTGATTGCTTCTTTCGTCGTAAGTACAAAGTTTGTTGGAAAATGTTTAGCCTCTTCCGATGGTGTTATGACCTATACCTCTATTTCCACGACCTCTACCATATCTAGAATATTGGTTTAGGTTAACAGCAAGACCTCATCCAAGACCAGTATATTAATTTGTGTTGACAACAAAAGTTTTCACAGCAGAAGATCACTCAGGTATTCCAGTAGCCATTTGCTTTTCTTTATGGAAAATTAGAGAGAAAACCTTATTTATTGGAGGAAGGGGATCCAAAAGCATAATTTGGGATTTGACATGTGAAAATTGCTCGTTTAACCCTTTAAGGGAATGAATAGCATCGTCTTGATCTTTGTATCTTTTATAAGCTTGGGTGGCTTCGCATGTGTAAGGTATCAAACACTTGCAATGGAGAACAGGTCTGTAATTTTCAAATTCATCCCATAGACTTTTTAATTGAGTGATATATTGACCGACAATGAAGGTGCCTTATTGGAGGCAAAAAAATTCTTCCTGGAGATCATAAATCCTAAACATATCGGCTTGAGAAAACCGATATTGAAGATCCCACTAAACCTCTGATCCTACTAAACCTCTAATGCTTGATCCATCCTGAGAATGGATTGTAGAATGGAATCATCAATGATTCTATGAATCAAAGCAAGAACCATATTGTTGCATCACTCTCATGCTCCACAGTATGGATCAGTTGATGATGGAGAAGAAATACTGCCATCTACAAGCTTGAGCTTATTCTTGGAAAAAAGGGCAAGCTTCATAGCTCTTTCCTATAAATGATAATTGCGTCTATTTAAGGGTGGTGAAACTAATGCATGTGATGGTGACTCATTGGCATGAAGATATAGAGGATTTGAGGGATTCGTGAGGTGATCATCGTAGGTGGAGCTCTAGACAACGATAGAAGAAAACAAAGATATGAAGTAGGCCTGAGCAAAATATCCTAACCCGTCCGAAACCATATTATCCGAACAGAAAAACATGTGTGCGGGTCAGTTTGTATGGATCGGGTTAAACCGAATAAAATTTTTCGGGTCCAAATGGATTTACATGGTCAGGTTCAATATTTAATTTTAAAAATTGTGGATACCCGACCCGACCCATATATTTAATTATAAAATCAACACTTTCATTTCAAACCCTAATTTTCTGCCGCCTCACTTCTTTTGTCAGATAAAAATCCTAATTCATTGTCACGATGCTTCCATCTCCAGATCAGTGGTCCTTCCTCTGGCTACCCTCGCCTCCACACAGTTTATCTCTTCCCTCTCTCTAAGCATCATATATCTTCTTCATCCATTCGATCTCTTCTTCATCCATTCGATCAAAACCCTTATGTTTGGGGAAGACGATGTTCAGATTTGTCCCAAACCACAAACGCGACTTCATTGGAGCAGGAGCAGATCTATAATGCGAGCCATCGCAAGTCAGTGCGAGCCACCGCGAATCATAAAAATGGTTGTTGTTTCGAAGGACGAAACAACTTGTACCTCTGTTTCTTTGTAGGTTTATTTTGGGAGTCTCAAGTTCATTGTTGTTTTTC
>Ga0209589_1009320_pt1 | contig 14890 bp, 10 predicted proteins | sample CowpeawhiteBW_FD_187525 | JGI IMG/M metagenome (GOLD analysis project Ga0209589, IMG submission 187525) | Root nodule microbial communities of legume samples collected from California USA - Cow pea white BW (SPAdes) (version 2) | ecosystem: Host-associated > Plants > Roots > Nodule | place: USA... | reverse complement strand
TTTTTTATATATATGTATATATATATATATATATATATATATATATATATATATATATATATATATATATATATATTTTGATAAATTAGAATTTAATGAGTATGAATATCATGATATTCTGTTAATCTGTATTTATAAAAAATGTATATATTTAAATCATAAAATAGATTTATGATTACTATTTTGACATTTCATAATTTTGATGATTTCCATTTGCTATTATAAAGTACATACGATAATTTTGTGAGAATTAGGAAACATTCAAAACTCTGGTTTTGACAGAAAAACATAAAGAATTATAGAGGTAAAGATAGTGTTTTTTTTTTAAAAAAAAAAAATTCTCCTACTCTTTCTTTAACCTGAATCAGCTTAATTTATAATTAGGGTAGATTTTTTTTTTAATTCTCCTACTCTTGCTTTAACCTGAATCAGCTTAATTTATGATTAGAGTGGATTCTTAAATAAAAGGAAGGTTTAGATCCACTTTTGATCTCTTTAGTGAATAACCAATTTTGGCATACAAAGTATACTTCAATTTTGTCCACACAAAAATCGAGAATTTGAAAAAAATAATTTATATGGACAACTGCATTTAATAAATAAAAATTAATTTGTTATTTAATAAAGTTAATAATTGAATAACTCTTTTTTAATTAAAAATAATTACACAATTTCTTTATTTAAAAATGATTACTACATATGTTGTTATAATGTTATTTTTGTAGAATTATATATATTTTTAAATTCTAATATTTTAATGTAATGAAAATGTACATACACATGCTCTTGGTACTCATGTTTCTGTTAATTTAGTATAATTATTATAAAATGAAATTATACTAATATAAAAGAATATAAAAGCTTGACAGAAAATAAAGAGATGGTTGCAAACGAAAATAGTACAAATAGTTTAATAGAAAAGAAAACTTTTTAAAAAAAAAATTTGTTAGACTAATAATTCTATTATTATACATTTTTATTTGTCTTTCAATCACTCTTCTTATTTTTTAATAAAAGTTTTAAATTTTTACTTTACTTTTTATATGTTTTAACTATGTTAATTTATTTCCATTTTTTCTTATTTATTTTGTCTTTATCAAATATTCCATTTGATAACATGGAAGTAGAATTCTCTCAATAGATAAAGAAATTTAACATCATACGCTGAAATCACATGTATAAAATTATATGTAATAATTACAATTGAAATAATGTAAAAGATTTTTTCACTGACATGGCTCGGTTTGTTTTCTATTTTATATTACCCTCTGTTGATAATATTTACAAGCATATCATAGTTTCTGATTAAAGTCAAATGAGAAGTGTAATTTTGACCTCAAAAGTTTGGATTTTATGTGGAATACCAATTAAAATTTGATTTTTTTTTTTTGAAAATCAGCTGTTTTCTTTTTATTTATTATTTTTTCTTACTTTTTGTTTTTAAAATCCATGAAAAAAATAAAAACATATAGAAAAAAAATATGATAATAATATATAATAATTATTGTTGTCTTTTGTAACATTAAATTTGGCAAATATATATTTACTTAGTAAAAACAATTTATATAATAAACAAATTTTGTATTGAGTTAAGAAAATTATATGATAATTGTAGGTGAAATTATTTGAAAAAAAAAGTTTAATGTAAAGTTAAAATTTAGCTGAAAAAATAAGTTATTTGAGAAATATTGTTATTTATTAATATTAATTTATCTAAAAGTAAGTAAGTAGTAAAATTTACAAAATATTATTATTTTTAATAGATAATAATTTAAAAATTTAAAAAGATAATTTTGTAGGTTTTTGGAATTATAGTAAAATGGCAATATGATTAGTTGTAATTCTTGTAAATAAGATGTTTGAAATGAATTTCATTACTTGTATTTTAGTTAAATATTTAAATATAAAGAGTTATCTTCATTATTTTTTGTATTTCTTTTAACATAACAACGTAATCATGTTCTACATTTCCAAAATAAATTAAACTACTTATTTGTTTTAAAATAAATTATTATTACTAAATCACAATATTTCTCACCAAACTTATTTTTGTTCATATCATTTTCTTTAAATAATCTCATTACTTATATATAAATTATAAGTGTATAACTACATAAGTTTTTTCCCTTACATCTTTAAATCTAATTTCAAACATCAAAATTTCTTAATTTTTTAATTAATTTATCTACAATATTGTTATTATTTATTTTAATTTTTCTAACTTTCTACAATAAAATTATTATTAAGTGAATTATTCTTACAAAATAAATATGCATTTATTTTTGAAAAAAAAATACCACTTATAATATATACCTACCACAATTTTTCACCAATAAATATTTTTAGTTATTCTTTTCATTTTCTATTTTAAAAGAAAAAAATAAGAAAAAATAGCTCCAAAATTTGATTTCCTGATAACTGAATGCATGCTTGTATTCCCATAGTTTTTCACCGAATCAAAAGTCATAATTTGGTTTTCCATGACCAACTTGACAAAAAATTAAGGGGCTAATTTATATTTTTTATTTATAAATTATTATTTTTAGTTAAAAAAGTTTTTATTTCTTTTTATTATTTTTTCTATTCAAAATAAACACACACGACAGTAGAATCCAACAAAATATGACAATAATGTATATTAAAGTGAAACATAAAGTTTATCATCAAACATATATTAAAAAAATAAAAAAAATCACTTTTAGTCATAGTGTTGCTCTACACTATTTTAATGACTTAAAATCTTCAATAATTAAATCAAAACTAAAACTTATTGCAATATCTCTTTCAATATAAATTATCATACTACTTGTTAAGAATTCAGTCTCCATCTTATCTCTCAGCATCTTCTTGATTATTTTCATTGTAGAAAAATATCTTTCAGTTGTAGTTATAGGAACTGGAAGAGTCATGATATGGATCCCATTTTATATAAGTTCGTCGTACCTCATCAATTTGATTTGGTAGATATTGTCAAATTTGAGGATGCTTCCTCAAATCACGAATCATGTTCTAAAGAATTTTCAAATTCATTATATGTCACTCTAGGAACTTTAGAGAGCTTCTTTCATTTCCTTCAATTCTTGCATTCTCATAAAGTTTCTCAAGTTTGGTTGACGTAGATACATTTTTTTCATCTTCATCACAAGTCTTCCTCTTGAGAAAAACAATCAATTTTTTTACTCTTTACATAATTTTTCTAATATGAACTTGTCATATCTCAACTATTTAGGAAAAGAAAAAATTATGAATACCCCAAGCTAAATCTCAAAACCAAAACTCAATATTTTAAGAAAATTAACAACTTCTAAATTATTAGCTTCCCTTACCTTAAATAGATTCATAATATTGTTCTTCCCTTACACAACTTCAAAGCCTAAAATAGTTCTATTTACACAAAGAAGAGTTCGATCAATAATTAAATCATGATTTTATTATCTATAACAAATAGAGATTTGTCTATAATGTAGAAAAGTGACATATAAGAGGAAAAATATCACTACAAAATGATACTAATTACCGACGGTCATATTACATCCGTAATGGACATTATCTGTTGGAAATATGATTCTACCGACATAATTTCGACGGGCAAAAATTCGTCGGTAAACTATTAGTTTGTAATATTTACCGACAGATATGTGTTCTTCGGTAATACCGACGACAATATTTGTCGGTAATTATCAATGGACGTTCCGTCGATAAATCTGTCAGTAAATGGCAGATGACTGTGGTATCCTGTGCAGTTTACCGACAAATTTATTCGTCGATAAGTGTATTGCATCATTACCGACGGATATATCCGTCGGTAAATCCTTCGATAAAATTAACTATATCTACATAATCAATTTTATTTTCTCCTCTACCACACAATCAAACACAATCAGACCTGCATAAACATTTCAAAGCATACATATACCTGCCAATTACAGAAATTCATATCAAATATCCATTAATTAACTTCTAAAGTCAGTGTACACAATCAAACATAAAAAGTATTAGTAATCAGTGAATATATCCAAGGTACAGTTTTTCTAAACATAATTAACTTTCATAAGTTAGAAACCCTAATAATCTACATAATCATCATAATCAATATGGTCTTTAGGGTTTGGAACTGGGTTGGGCTGCATTTGGCTGGGGTGCTCTAGACTTGGTTGGACATGGCTGGGCTGCACTTTTGTATGCTGTGTAGGTGAAGACTGTTGCTGAGACTATGTCAGGTTGGATACAGCCTATCGAAGGACTTGTTGGTCAGGAGGCAGCAATGTCAGGAATATATTTTGTAATGACTGAAATTGACCTTTCAATTTTGCATAAGCCTGATCATTTTCTTGTAATCACTGATCAATTACTTTTAGCTTTTGATTAGTTTCTTGTAGTTGTTGTTTGAGGTAGGTAACTTCTTCAACACTGGAAGTGGATGCAGAAGATTGGGGCTTCAGGCTACTGCTTCCACCTACAAGTTGTCCGGTCCCATAAATTCTTCCTTTATTAACAAGAAAACAAGTAAGAAATCAAAAGTAACCACACGCATTATATAGTTTAGAGTTGGCTTTGTTAGTTGTTAAGTGCAAGAAAATATTTAGATACAAAGTGCTCACCATAAATATTGAACATAACATGTTTGATACTATGTGAAGGAAAAAGTATCCTAAATTCAAGCTTAGAAAAATTATGAACATGTAAACCTATTCTTAAATCATGTACTGCATAAGAAATGGGTGGTGAAAAATATACTTGATGGGTTCACATTATCAAGATGGAATGAAGAACAATAGTTATAGTTTTCTCAAAGGAGGCATGCCATGGCTTTATTATATTAGTGTATATGTGTGTGTATAAGTAAAATTTCAAATTAGAAATGTCAACCATGTTCAATGTTCTGATAAATTTGGTGAAAGACTGCCACACCACTACTTAAATTTAGCTATACCATAGATCAAACTTGCCAACCGTGAATGATATTTAGAACACAAGTTTTATGGAATCTCTTGTGTATTTTAGTTACAGTGGTGGAATAAAAAATCAGCAACCCCAAAAGCCCCTACAACAAAAACTTGTCACACCCCAAACACTACAACACCATCACCAAAAACATACACCAAACACATAGTGGAAACCCAACCAATTCACAATCATGCCCAATTATTTATTTGCATGAGCTAAACCCGTAAAACCCCAACCAATTAACAATGAATCAAGCTGATTACCTTAACAATTGCTGAAACATATACCACGGCAGGGACCCATGATGGTCAGAGCGACAACAACTTCAAAATCTCCCTCGATAGCAAGCAACCCTCAACCAACGAAGACTCCACTCACGAAAGCACAAGAGGAATTGCAAAAACGGTTACGCAATTGCAAAAACGAATTGCCACAAAGAAAAAAAGAAGAGAAGAAAAAACCATTACCAAGATTCCCTTTAGGGCTGCAAGGGGAGACGCTTGACGGCAGCAACCCGAGACACTATGGTGGGTGCTGGACAAAAACGGTGGACAACGACAACACCCAATAGAGGAGGAGATTTTCAAGGCTCCTGTGTGGTTCAACTTTTAGTGAAAATGAAAAGAAGAGAGAGAAACTGAAAACGATTTCAGATATTATCTAGCCATTATCGACAGATCATATCCTTCGATAAATGAGAAAGTAACTTACCGACAGAATTCCCAACGACCACACACAGTTTCTGCTTCAGTTGATAACCTCGCCGACGGATACGTTCGTCGGTAATTTAGACTGAAGTAATTTGTTCGTAAGTCCGTCGAAAATTCAACTATTTTTTTTTATTTACCCTTACCAACACTCCCTGTCGTTAGTTTATTTGTTGGTAAACCAAATTTTTCGACAAAAAATTATCCGTCGGTAAACACTATTTTTCTTATAGTGTATTGCTTCCAATAAAGAAAAGAAGATAAAAAGTCAACCTACTAAAAAAAGAAATTCTTCGGTCAAAAATATTTTTTAATTCCTTAATTTATCCTTAATGCAATTTAATTTAAAAAATTTGAGAAATTAGGATGAAAATTGATATAGAAAAGAGAAACTAACTAAAAAAGAACAAGAAATAACAAAAGAAGGAAAAACATAATTTTTACATTTGGAAAACAAATTAAACTAAATTAATATAAATAATAAAATAATATATTAATATATTTTTAAAATATATAAATTAAAAAATATTGGGAGAGCCCCAGGTACCCTTGGTCCTTACCGCCCCTGCCCATAACCGAATTCTGATGTTGAATGCAAAATTGTATGTCTGTAAATACAGTGTAAAATATGCGATGTATGAAAAGTGGGACAATGCTATATTAGTGAAAATTTTCAGTTATTCGATTGAAAAAAAGCTAGTTATCATGATTAAGTTAAAAATTCAACATATATGATTTTATTTGCTTTTTAAACAACCACGATTATCATTGTTTGGCAATTCTTAAAATTATTATTTTTATATAAGTTGCACAAATCATGTCTTATCAATTCAAATTCACTTAATGGATTAATGTGATGACATCGGAGAGAATTCGAAAAGCAAAGAAGGTATGAATTATCCTAAACACTAAACTAAACTTTTGATAGTCATCTCAGAAAATAAAGTTGAGATTTAATATAAAGTCATCCATATAAAAGTTTTTTTTAATAGAAAAAACAGCCTCTTTTATTACAAAAAAGATAAATTTAAAAAAAAGTATGAAAGTAGACAAATTTAGCTGTTTCCACACATTTTTTTAAAAATCTATTTATTTTTGTAATAAAAAAAAAGCAGATTTACTTACGGTAAAAAAAACCCGCATATAAAGAATTGTATTTAAAATTTAAAATGGTAAATCAATTATCCAACTTACAATAACTTTGTGAGAGGTAAAAGACAGTCATGCATTAGTTGTAGTGTTTTATGGATCTTTTGAAACAAAAAAACCAACATGTTACATGTTGGAGATGCTCGCCTTTTATTTATGAGTTAAACAAATGAGTTGGTTGCATTTATTTGTAAATGGAATTTGAAAAAGAAAAAAGAGAAGCAAATTATATATGGAAGAGCTTTGTATGTGGACTCTTCCTCCCTTATGATGGTCATGGGCATACTACATTAATTTTTTCTCCCATTGGGAGGGTCATGTCGTACATAGCAACACTGCTCATGTTGATTGACCAACATAATTTGAGAAACAACGTGCAGTCAAATCCCATGCTTTGAGGAAGCTGACATCTCAAATCATGATGAGACTTCAAATGACACAAATTAGGTTGTTGTGTTCTTTTTTTTTATACGTAGTTTTTTAGTTTATATTTTTTACTTTATTTTAAATTTGTATATGTTAGTGTAAATTAATTTTAGCGTAATAAAATTTTGGATTAAATATGTTTTTATTTTTTAATTTTCAGTAAATTTTAAAATTAGTTTATTTTAAAATTTTGGATCAATTTAGTCTTTTATTTTTTTGAAATAAGTGAATTTAGTCCTTTTAATCAAATTTTGTTAGGTTTATTTATTATTTCTTACAGGATTGTATTTGAGTTGTTTATATTCTTTGACACATTTTTGCGATAATGTTAAGTTAAACACTATTATGATTAAAAGGACTAAATACACGCATTTTCAAAAATAAATGATTAAATTGGTTCAAAATTTCAAAATTAACTAATTTCAAAATTTACTAAAAGTAAATGGAACAAAAACATATTTATCTCTCAAATTTTATAATTTGTGTCTTGTGTGCATCTTTTTCTATATTTCACTAAATATATGTCATAAACAAATATCACTTCCTAATATTAACTATTACACAAATTTTGAAAATAGTTTAATTAATTTGTTATAAATAATTACTCCAGCACCATTAAATATAATGTACCATTACTTAAGCTAAAGAAGTTTATATTCCCTTAAATAATAATTTAATTATTTGTTTACAACGCTTCGGTAAACTTAAACAAAAATTATGATATTTATTTAAGCGACCATAATAATGTTTTTGACAGCACACTCAAGTTGCAACGCACCTTCTCCCTTGTTTAAGCAAAATTTTACGTGATGAAAACTTAACCATTTTTTTTACAAGGTACTCTCACTTCAAACGTTTTCACTCTCGCTCAAGTAAGTATTGTAGTGCTTAAGCGATGACACACTTAAGCAATTATTATATTTGTGGACTCTAAACACACTAATAATTAATTATTTTTGTCACATATGTCATTACAAAAATTATCACGTATGTCATTACAAAAATTATTACTTATTAGGATGATGTTAGACATAATTTTAGAAATAATAAAATTTGTTCATTGATATAATTTTGTGACGTATTACTTGTACCCATCAACAAATTTGTCAGAAAAATTATAAAATAAAGTTTGTCACAAACTTATATATTTTTGTTTTTCTGTATAATTTCACTCTTTATGATAACTTTTTTCTCAATCATAAAAATGTGACAAAAATAGTCGTTTTAATTATTAAAAAAATTTGTTATAAACTAAATATATTTTACAAAAATGTCTATGAACCAAAAATATGCGTAATCCTAATTTTAATTTAAGGTTTCATTTGATTATATAATTGTTAATAATAATAAAATATTGATAATTAGGATAAATTTATATCCTTAGTGCATGTGATGATTTTTAATGGATATGAATTAATAAATTCCATTTATTAAATTGCATATAAATTTGTAGGCAAATGTGAATTTGAGAATTCTCAAATATCTTCAAACCCTTAATAGAATTTTTTTTTTCAAGAAGAATAGAGATATAGGTTTCTTTGACTTTAAAATTAGCTTAGTAGTGAATAAATTATTTATTATATTAATGGCTCATCAAGAATAGATACATTCTTCAAAATGAATTTGAACACAATGATTAACTGAATGAAGACTTTTTTTTCTTACAAGATCTTTTAATATATATATATATATATATATATATATATATATATATATATATATATATATATATTAACTAATTATTAGACTGTGACATCAATAAACACTTTAGAGTTAGTTAAAATGGTCTAGTATTATTGTCATATTAATCTATTAGACATTACCTTGATTAATAAATCAAATTGACTAATTTATTTATTTATTATTAACATAAAGTTGAATCCACAGGCCACATACACACAAATATTCTAATATCCATAAAAAAATTGATTTGATTATTAAATTAAATTTTTTGATGAATAAATAAGTAATGATTTTTTAAAGTGAGACATTATTATATTCTTTTCTATCACCAAAAATATAGTATAAATATAAAAAAAATATTATGATACTGATTTCAGAAGCTATTTACAATGCACCAAAATTAATATAAAATAAGTAGTTAGACTTTATCAGGCTGCTTAGAAAATAGTGCTGATTTTTTTTTTTAAGAAATAACACAAATAAAACACGAGTTGTTAATATTTTTTAACCTTAATTCTTCAAGACTATATGTTTATAAGTTTTACTTTTTGTTCTTGAATGAAATTGAATAGTCTTTTAAAGACCTTATTCTCCTATTTTCATAAGTTTTTCTATTGTTACTGGAACTAATCCTCTACTGGAACATGTAAAGTGGGTATGTACAAGTATTCTGACACTGAAGTCCGTGAATAAGGAAGAAGTATGATATAATCAAATGATAGTGGAAATGATTAGTTCCCTTTTACCTGCTTTCAAATTCTTATTATATATCTAATTTCTTTTATTTCCTGTAGTAATTTCAAATGGCTGGCCATCCTGGACCGAAAATATGTAGGTTTCTCCTTACCATGTTCACTTTTCTTAAATGTGTGAATCACTTTTTTTTTTATTTGTATTCAATGTAAGTATTTCAAATCATAGTTCAGTTTATATGAAATAGAACATTACGAGACGACAAGAAAGAAAGAAAGAAAATTAAAAAATAATAAAATAAAATATGATCGAGACGTTGTTTAGCATTGAATTGGGACGTTTGTTGTTAATATTTTTTTGGATATTTCTTTCAAATTGAATAGTAATTTCGGATATGGAATCCTCTTGTTATATTTATCAAACATTTGTAAGCCACGTTCGTCAAACATGTTATACTGTTCAAGTTCAGATAATTTGACAGATGTCTGTTGTGTCAAAATCAAATAGAAAATTCAGCACCTGATAAATTTTTTAAACGCTGGATTCTTTTTCCCTTTTATTTCATACATTCTCAGGTATATAAACAAGATGATAGCAGTTCCAGCACACTTATTCCAACGGAGCTAAAACGGAAAATAACATTACGAACAGTGGCACTTCCTATATACATTTTTACTGATTTACATAACTTTTTCAAAGAGCACTTTCTGAATGTGAGAGTTTATGGTCTCTGGATCACAATATGCTCCGTAGTAGAAGCCCTTGGCCACTGTGAGGAATGAATTCTTCACATTGGTGTGCACCCCATCTGAAGAATTTTGGAGCACCAATTGCACAAGTTCTCGCATGTCTGATTCTATTTGAGGGGTAGTCATGCATGTTATCCTCTTGTCTCTGCCACTATCATGTGCCTGACAATGATTACAGAAGTAGGAAAATTCAGGGTCTGGAATCTAATCTAAGCATAAAGATTATTCAAATATATAAAAATGATTTGTAACTTTTGTTACTGACCTTGCTGCTTTTATAATTACGGAGTCCATGGCAGACTCTATTAGTGGTTTGGACCAACCTCTGGTACTGTGGATTGAGCTGTAGTTCTTCTGACCAATAGCCACCCATTACATTTATGATTTGCACAATCAGCTCAGCTTCTCTTCCCAAACTGTTCCCTTCATTCTGCCAACTTGATAACCAACCCTGCCACTGATTATTTTATAACCATCTTAGAAAATATTTTCTGTTTTATATTCCATTTTATCAGTAATGATGTTACACTTTGTTTCATTTTCTGATATTTGCCTAAAAACAACGAAACCAATAGATTTATTTTCACATTTTGTAACGAAACTTTTTGAATGTTTGTCAGAAAGTTCATTAAAGGGTTTCCACTCACTGCTTGATTCAAATAATGGGATAATTCACGACCATGGCTCCGAAGCACTTCGAACCCAAGGTAATCAAGGTTTGCCAGTAAAATCTTCAGGAGTTCTTCCTCTCTCTTGTTCTTGTTCAACTTCCTGCAACACACATTCAACACAGGTTTTGTTACATCACCATTTATATGCTTATCTTCGAACAAGCACAAAGTTTTACGCAACATAAGGAACTCGAAATTAATCAAACACATAGCAGACAAGCATGCACAATAACTATGTGATATGAGAAGTTTGATTAATTACTTGTTGGAGAAGTTTCGTCCGTTTATGCTGTTGTTGAACAAATCTACAAAAACATTTGTAGTTTGTTGATCCTTTATGAAGGACCCAAGTGTCTGGAGCAATGCTGCAGTTTTAGCCCATGCAAGTCTCTCTCGAGATCTCTCAGGCTCAAATATGCTGGCTGCTGCTATAAAGTAAGCAAATAGTAGACACTGTTTGCTCAATCCAAATCTCTCTAGTCCTGCGTCCGAGTACCACCTAATATATTGCAAATATTGGAATTTATTTGGCTGTTAATTGTCTCAGTTTGTCAAATTAATTAGTAGAATACAATGTAATGGAGTGTTTTCTTGTTGATTATACACTCACCCTTGGATTTTTTCCCATTCTGCACAATGCACTGCTTGACAGATGCTGTAGTCCAATTTTGCAAGCTCCAGATAAACATCATTGTTCACGAAGGGCATCCTGTTAAAGAAGAAGAAAATATGATTGGTAAAACAATAGACACCGAAAAGAGAAAAGGGAAAGAAACGATAAACAATATATATATATATAAAAAGATAATATTAGATACGTAATTTTCTTGTATACAAAGTCAAAATATAAGAATAAGTATATTAACGTGTCCATTAAAGATTATATTTGTTGAAAGTGATAGTGGGACCGAATGCTTGACTCTTGACAAACGAGTTACTATTGAGTACCTAACCATAGACTCCATAGTCATTTCATTTGACCAAAAGGTAAATTTGATATTTTGTTAATGAACTATGCATGTTGTGTTTAATCATATTAGTATTATTATAGGAATATGAAATAATAGAATTACAAGATTGTTACCTATAAAGGGTCTTGCCAATCCAAACGTCACTGCTACCACCATATTGTTCAAGGTAAAATCTTGTTTCCACTCTTGGCAAACTAGCATACCAGGGCATGTCCAGAGCATAATTCACCTGTAGGACAAAAGTAAAATCGAATAACCCATGTCTAATAAATTTATTAAAATTATAAAACAATCATTTATGGTTAAATAATTATATACAATTACTTTGTATTGTCATATATAATCATAAAATAAAATTTTCTAACCACGTAAATTTATAGATTTGTATTTTTTTGAACTTCTAAAGGTTAGTTACACACCTCACCAGGTAAATCTTTTGTTATGATCCATTTATCTAGGAGCTGATTTGCTTCACGTTTCTCAGTTAAAAATTTGACTGAGAAGTTCTTGGCATCCTCAAGAATCTCCTCTCCTTGAAACAGCACTTGAGATGCTCGATAGAGATTGAACATCCCTGTCACAGCTTGGTTTGACTGCCCAGAAAAACAGAAGAATTCGCCATTTTTCTTGAAGTTCTCAAACACACCTACCAAAATTTGAATCAAAATTGAAGCACTAAGAAAATAGGTGGAAACTGAAGGTATACTAAGAGATATATTAAGCTTTGTAGTATACAAATAACTCACTGGCTGAAACTTGGTGGCCATGCAACCTTAGTAGTCTGAATCCCATTGCTGTGTCATCTATATCTTGAACCTCTGAATTCCTTGCCCAGCAAATACCCTTCTCAGTCCAATATCTGGAAACTTGTCTTGTTAAATAAGTATATCCTATTTATTCTAAATATAAAATAAGTAATTAAATATAATGATTATTGTAGCACAATATTTACTATTTTAACATACCATTTAATTTTAATTTCTTAATTATAATGGTACTACTCATTAACATCTCACACACCTTGAAACATAGGTCACGCAGTCTTTGATTTCTGACTTAAAATATCTTGAAATTCCAAGACGATCAAGTCTATCGAAGATCCATGTGTGTTCAAACAAATCCACCGGATAGACATTAGGAACTGAATGTAAAACACATAAATATTATGTAACAGAATTATTTGATTTTACTCGCAAATTTTTCTTTCCTTTTTCTTATCAATCTAACTAATAAAGATATCTTCATAAAAATAATTCTTATTTTGATATTTTTAATTAGAGGAAAAAAGAAGTAAACATATCCAAATAAGTTATAACGTAAAAACCATTTATGCTTGAATGTCAAACCTTCGTATATGTCTATGCATAGGAAAACTAAAGTATTATTTAAATAACATTTATAATATCATTTCAAATATTTGGTTATATATATATATATATATATATATATATATATGAAAAAAAATTACTATGTGATTTGAAGTATATACACATGGTAATAAATTATTTATTTGCCTTTAAAGTTAATTCAATTAATTAGTTTGTAAGTAATCACACCAATTTAATTGGAAACTACTGTATTTAAAAAGAAAGTGTTAAACAAAATGAAAGTTTTCTTTTGATAATTAAAGAAGAAAATTTGACCTCCCCCATTGAACTTGTGGAGTGTTTTATCCAGGTATTTGTGAGCATTTTCATCCTTAGTTTGTATGAGAGCATAAGCTGTGGAGGATGGAGAGAATAAGAATGACCCATCTTGGCACTGCAACTTCAGTAGCTGTTTCCAGTCCAAATTTTGCATTCCCTCCAAACTATGGAGCAGTGTTGTAGGCACTTTGTGCAGAATCTCTCTTGGTATTCTATCCCAAACGCACCACACATGTATCAAATATTAGAGTCAACTATAACAACAAAAAAATGCATAAGTAAAACATCAATTATTGTATCCAAGATCAGAAGAATTTATTTATACTTTTTAAGCTTCAGGTCTCTCATTGCAAGGATGTTTTTCAAGATAGGGGAATCATCTGGCACTTCAACATCCAAAATTCTAGCTAAATCGAGAAGAGAAGGGAAAGTAACTTCAAACCCGATTGGCATGTGTTCTGGGTTTTCATCCTGAAGCTTGCACAGATTCTCCTTAAAAAACTGCATTCCTGTTACATATGAATCCATGTGTACCATAATGTCGCAATCAAAATATATATATTTTTGTAGACTTCTCTTCTCTCACCTTTTTATTCTTTCTAAGTCAACAGTGAAATAGTTTGAAGTAGAAGAAATGATTGAGGGTATACGACAAAGTAAAAGTTGCCAAAAATGAACTTGTAGAAAGCAACAATGAAATTTCTTATGAATGTAAAATTACCCTTCTCACACTTTTGAGGGTGCATGTTCCATGATCTTAATGCTACCACACAAGCTAAAGTGTTAAGAATACGATCATGGGCAATGAATAATTGAGCATCTCCCCAGGAACCATCATGCAGCTGATTATTCGCAATCCATTCAAGACAGGAAGGGAACTGAGGAGAATTCGTGTCCCCAACATTTTTTTTCACTAGACCAACCCATGCCGTGTCATATGCTGATACTGTTATTTCTCCATCTTCCTTCGAATCCAATATTAATTTTACTATTTTTATTTTCTTCTGTATCTCCTATAAAAATGTTTACAAATCAATATCAGATGTCAAAATGTGATACATGCAAATCAAATGGAGAAAGAAACATACCTCGTCTACATTATCATCCTTCCAGATATTACCCTGAGACACTTCAGTAACAATTTCTGCTAAATAGATTAACTTCATTAATTTTTTATACACTGTAGAATTACTAAGTTAACTTATTTCAACTCTGATTTTTTTTTTTTTTATATTATTTTATTTTATT
>Ga0209589_1009317_pt1 | contig 14894 bp, 7 predicted proteins | sample CowpeawhiteBW_FD_187525 | JGI IMG/M metagenome (GOLD analysis project Ga0209589, IMG submission 187525) | Root nodule microbial communities of legume samples collected from California USA - Cow pea white BW (SPAdes) (version 2) | ecosystem: Host-associated > Plants > Roots > Nodule | place: USA... | reverse complement strand
CATTTCTCAGTAAATATTGGAGTTGTTTATGCCGTTTGACACATTCTCGGCTTAATATTCACTCTGAAATGCGTTCGAAACCTAAAAAAAAGTTAACAAAATTGGGTTAAAAGGACTATATTCATTCGTTTTTAAAGTTTAGGGACCAAAATTTATCAAAGTTTCGACCAGGGACGAATTCCAATTTTGAGTCAAATTTCAGGGACTAAAAACATACTTAACCCTAATTTTTATTTATATGCACACTTAGAATCGGTCTAACTCACGCTACAAATAATATATTAAATTTTAATTTATCACTTAAGGTGTGTCTCACCCACTCTACAATTAATATATTTTTTTGCACACTTAGTGTCGGTCGTACCCACACTACAATTAGTATATTTAATTTTGAGAAAAATATGTTTTTTTCCTTGAAAACTTCAGGCTAAAAACATATTTTTTCATTTTTTTTTTGTGAAAGGCTTTCGGTAGACCGATGATAGTTCTTTATTTTATAAAAAAATTAAATAACATGTAATACACCATTTGTTATTTTTAAAGTTATCTAAAAGTAGGAATAAAAAACAACGATGTTAAAAATGCAGGATCAAATAATGATAAGTTTTGATCAGAAACTATTTTCAAATTAAGGTCAAACTTCATGACCAAAAACATAATTTTTTCTTTAATTTTTATTTATAACTTAGTACCAGATAAATCACTCTACAATTAATATAATTAATGTTTACTTATATGTACAATTAGTGTTGGTCACACTAAAATTGATATATTTAATTTTTATTTTTCAATTAATGTTGGTTTGACCCACTCTATAATTAATAGTTTATTTTTCTTGTACACTTAACGTCAACCTGACCATACTATAATTAATATATTTAATTTTTATTTATCACTTAGCGTCAGTCTAACCATTTCCATAATTAATATATTTAATATTTATTTATATGTAGACTAAGCGGTTGCATGATCCATTATATACTTTTATTTCTAAGGGTTAAATATGTTTTTGTTTTTTAATTTTTAGTAAAATTAGTTGGTATTCGAAACTTTCACCCAATTTAGTTTTCCAACTTTAAAAATGGATGGATTTAATCATTTTAACCAAATGTTGTGAAGTTTATTTGACGTTTCATATGCGTTTCATCATATCATTTGACTTGTTTACACCATTTGACACATTTTTGTTTCAGTGTTACCTAAAAAATGTATTTGAAACGTCAAGTAAACTTAATCAAATTTGGTTAAAAAACTAAAGGCTTAAATATCTTTTTGGTCCTCATTTTCGTAGTGTTTGTTGCGGATGGTCCTCATTTTGACAGAATGTTTAAAATGGTCTTCATTTTTACCGAATGTTTAAAATGGTCCTCATTTTCACAATTCGTGTTTTATTTGGTCATTTTCTGTAACGTCGTTTAAATCACTAACGGAGCATTGTACAGTGACACGATTTATATTAGGGTGTGTTACGTGTACGGTACAAGTGGCTAATTAATGTTAATTTCTCAATTTAGGGAAAATTTTGCAATTAGGAAAATTTCTTCATCTTTGTTTTTCTTGAGCTCGGATTTGTAGAAGAAGCAGCTAATACTTGTTATCTCATCATTGGATTGCAGTTGCGCTCTTCATTTCAATTTTTCAGTTAATCATCATCAACAAGGTAAGTAGGTTTAGGGTTTTCTGGGTTGTGTTTGCTCGTGGGTTAGGGTTTTCTTAATTCTATTGTGAGGTTTGTTTGTCTTTCGATTATTGTGATGTTCTGCATGGTTTCTAAATTACCTGATGAGACTGCACCAGATGCCTAAACTGTTGACAATGCACCAATTGCTGAAACTGCTGAGAATGCACCAACTACTGAAACTCAAACAACTCAACCACCAAGGAATGAAGTGGAGAGTCAAGCAGCACCACTCCAACACCAGAAGAACCATCTCAGCAATTTAGGATGAAATTACAGATTAGGAGGAGACCATGATAGCAGCTACAAACGTCTTAGTAGTTTTTTGAAATTTTTGATGTAGAATTCATTATTGATGTACTGCATTTTGACTTTCCTTAAACTTCGTTCAATTTCACTTTTGGCAAACATTGATGTAGTGCATTTTGATGAGGATGAATTAACGTTATGAATTTAACTTCTTCCAGACTTAGATCAATTTAATTTTTTCCCAAGCTTAGATCAATATCATTTACTTCAATGCTCAGATTAAGATGTCATTTTAAACATGTTAGGACTAATATCAACATAATCAAACTAATTCATTTCTTCATTTAACAATAGTACAAAACAGATTGGACTTTAAAAGATTACACACAATAACAGTACAAATAATACAATAACAACACAAGTGAACCTTATTACTAATTGCAGCCTCTTCTCAGCAACCTTCAATGACTTCTACAAATCATTAATCTGACTCATTTGTGTCATGATGATGACATCCTTTTCATCGACACCACCATTTGAAAAAGTTGCAGCCCACATTATTGGAACCACCACTCTGTAAATCAATCAACCAAAAATTAAAATCAATTTATTATTAACACAAAAATAAAAACAGATTGTACCCAAAATTTTCGACCAATATTCTTTGGAGTTCTTGTCATCCTCAAAGTTGTCATCTCTCCGCAGCTACAACTCGAGGTTAATCCATTTCTCGTTGAACCACCAACAGTGTACGAAGTGATACAACACGGTTGCCTCCAACGATTACAACCAGAGGTAAAGGAAGAAGATTGAGACCGTAACATACCTATATAATGGGATTGCAGCAACACCAATTGGGAATGGAGGAAAAAGATTGTCAAAACTCACCAACTGCCCAAACATTCCTTACCAAAATCCTAGCTCACTTATTTATCCCCAAATATCTAATTACCACACATGTACAGTACGCGTAACACACCCTAATACAAACCGTGTCACCTGTACAATGCTCCGTTAATGATTTAAACGGCGTTACAGAAAAGGACCAAATAAAACACGAATTGCGAAAATGAGGACCATTTTAAACATTCGGTCGAAATGACGACCATTTTAAATATTCTGTCAAAATGAGGACCATCCGCAATAAATACTACGAAAATGCGGATCAAAAAGTATTTAAGCCAAAACTAAACTACGTATTTTTAAAGATGATAGACTAAATTAATTCAAAATTTAAAAAAAAAACTAATTCTAATTTTAATGATAAAAAATAAAACATATTTAACCCTGTGTATTCAGTATAGCATCATTTTAAAGTGCACTTCACCGATTCCAATGGAGTCACTCTCTTGGCCGCCTCAGTTTTTTAGTAGCTAAAACCCACTTTTATTCCGGTAAATGGTAAATGTGGAAACCGTGACAATAATATCTCTTCTCTTAATAAGCCAAATATAAAAGTTGTCTCGATACTCAAGAACACGAAAATGACATATTCCCATTTTTAAGTTATTGACTTACAACTTTTACTTTCCATTGAAAAATGTTTAAAATATAATTTATCATTTATAGTTTATATATACAATTAAGTATAATATATTTAATTTAGATAATATTAATAATTTTTCGGTATGATTTAAAACAAATTCCAATAATATTACATATTTTTCAATAAAAAATGAATTGTTTACATGGGCATCGACATTTCTTACTGTTGAATTCTTGATAGCTATGCTTGCTCTATATTAGGCTCATCAATTTCGCTGGCATGGTTTATAATTGGAGTTCGATCTCAATGTTTAAATTGTCCCAGTTACATAATTTTCTGCATACTCTTTTTAAAAAAAAAATGACATTTTAATAATTAAATTTGGACAACTTTATTTTATCATTCAAGATATCATCTCATGAGTGATTTCTATTTTTTCATTTTTCTATCTTCTAAAATCAGATAAAAAATGACACCTCAAATTATAAAATAAAATTATCAAAATTTAGTTGTCAAATTATCATTATATTTTAAAAAATTATATGCAATCATCCATGTTATCACTAACACAGAAAACATATGTTCCCTGTAAACTAAATAATCATTTTCCACATAATGAGATTATTGACAACACTATCACTAAAGTCCCTCTTTAACAACTCATTTTCTTGCTCCAAACCACGTCAAGGAAGTGTCAATTCCACCATAAATAGACCTTGCAACATATTTAAATTGTCACACTCAACCTTCTTATAATCCACGCAAAGAACGTATCAACTTACCTTAATAATCTATTTTTGTCCACATATTTCTTCTTCAATGATGTTTGATGAGTCATGAACACATCAAAGAATAAAAGAGCTGAATGCATGATTAATATTTCCAGTATAAAATGAAATTGGTTAAATTATTTGTATCACAAAACTTAATATCAGAAAGGAGGTGTATAAAACCTTATTCCATTCTACATTTTTTAAGATATAATATTTTAGAAAAAATTGCGTAGAAAACCATAAATTAGAATTTAATCACACAAATCATTGTCACGTCAATTTTGTTTAAGACACGTATATTCCGTAGTTATTACTTCGGTTAATGAAAATGAATAAAGTAACCATCACTTGTGTATGAACACTAATTTGACGTGGATTTGCCTTCACCTCATGAATCTTGTTACCATCATGGACTGTATATCAAATTTTGTCTTTTCTATTTATATAGGAATTTTTCAAACGCTCCAATTAAATATTCTCCGACAAGGATAGATAACAATTAGTAATGTGTTTCTCTCGATGTCAAACAAAAATCAATTCTATATCACAAAAAGATACTATGAAAAAAAAATACAAAGAACTATTTAATGTTTTATCTTCATCATAGAAATATAATTCTATATTCCAAAAAGACACTATATATGAATGATAGTTTTCAATATAGATATTATGAAAATGAAAAAATATTTTTGGCAAATTGAATAAAAAGTCAAGTAAATGGTTGGACAAGGAGAGTCTACGATAAGGATCTTCAAGGGACTTGAGTGGTTGGTGACACTTCAATTGTGGTATTGGATGAGGAGGCTTCAACTTTCTACATTTTTAAGGTCTTTGAAAATCAACTAAAAGATATTTCGTTAAGGTTGGTGCTCAAAACCTTAGCTAGTAATTGTTTATAATAAAATAATTTCCCCTAATGAGTTATGCATGAAGTAAAGCAAGATTAGCACACGAAAAGAATGTTATTTTTTGACTGAGTATTATCAAAGTCTCACATTAAGTAATATTTAAGTAAGATAAAGAAGAGAATAACAAAATAGTACTATAAAAACAAATAGTTATTTTTGAAATTCTCACCATAATCCAATATGTCTATTGGATGTATGAGGATGGATAGTTATGTATCATTTCTTCTCAATTTAACTCAAATCCAATTCAATCTAAACACAAACTAAAAAATTTGCTATTTTGTCTACGGGTGGACAAAAAATACAATCCATTTAAAATCCATTTTATTGGATCTAGATATCAATCTAATCTACATTTTATATATTTTATGGATTGGATATCCATTCTCGAAATCTATATTTTCAAAATGGATAATCTAAAATATCCAATCCAAATTTTCACTTTATATTTTTTGTTAGGTTAAACTAAAGGTTGAGACGGACTAGCCCAAATTTAGTCGTATTTGATTGAGTTGGTGTGATTCTATACAAAATTTGGCCAAATTAGGCCAAATTCTGTCAAGTCGGCCCGATCGAGATTTGACTTAGTTGGTCCTGGACAAAATTTGGAAGTATTCGGCCAAATCTGTCAAATTCTTTGGTGTCAGCCTTATGGACACAAATTTGGATCCACATCCATTATTTGGATCCGAAATGGATGTGGATTAGATTTTCAATAGGACTGACACCATAGAATTTGGTAGATTTTTTGTTGAGGCCAACGAAGCCAACTTTCAGCATGGGATGAACTTGAATAACTTTCGAACGAATTTCGATCGGGAACGACGTGACCAAATTTGGGCTAAGGTCGACTCGACAAAATTTCAGGCGAGATCGACTTGACTGAATTCGACTGAATTTTGGCCAGAGTCAATGTTGCTTAATACGACTAATTTTTGGCCAGAGCCGACTTGGCCAAATATGGCCACATTTGGGTCAGGGCCTGATCAGTCAAATTTCGGTCAGGGTTGACTCTACTAAATTCGTCAATCAGGATCGACTTGACTGAATATGGTCAATTTTCGATCACAACCAACTAAGTTGAATATAGTCAAATTTCGTTCGAGACTTAGTCGACCTAATACAGCTAAATTTGGGCAAGTGCCGACTTGACCAAATTCAGGTTAGGACCGACTCACCTAAATATGACCAAATTTCGATCGCGATCGACTCTGCCGAATACGACAAAATTTAGGCTAGGACCAACTCGGTCAAATTTTGGTCGAGGCCAACACGACCAAATTTTAACCTGTGCTAACTCGACTTAATTCGGCCGAATTTCGGTCGTGGCTGACTCAGTTGAATACGACCAAATTTTGATCGTGACCGACTCATTTGAATACGACCAAATTTCATCTTAAGTCGTCTCAGCCAAATACGACCAAATTTGGGTAAGGGCCAACTCGGCCAAATCTCAATCAGGGCCAACTCGATAAAATTCGACCGAATTTTGACTGGAGCCAACTAGGCTGAATACAGCCAAATTTTGGTCGCGGTTGTCTCGACCGAATACGGTCAAATTTTATCTAGGTCGACTCAGTCCAATGCAGTCAAATTTAGGTCGAGGTGAACTCAACCGAATACTTCCAAATTTTGTACAGGACCAACTGGGCCAAATTTTGATCGAGACCGACTTGACAAAATTCGAGCAAATCTTGTATAGGGTCACGCCAACTCAATCAAATACGACTAAATTTGGACTAGTCGATCTCAACTTTTAGTCGTATTCGGCTGAGACGGCCCTGGCCCAAATTTGGTCGTATTCGGCTGAGACGGCCAAGGATGAAATTTGGCCATATTCAAATGAGTTGGTCGCGATCGAAATTTGGCCGTATTCAACTGAGTCGGCCATGACCGAAATTCGGCTGAATTCAGTCGAGTCGGCTCTGGTCAAAATTTAGTCGTGTTGGCCTCAACCAAAATTTGACTGAGTTAGTCCTGGCCTGAATTTGGTCGTATTCGGCAGAGTCGATCGCAACCGAAATTTGGTCATATTTAGGCGAGTCGGTCCTGACCTAAATTTGGCCAAATTCAATCAAGTTGGTCATGACCAAAATTTGGTCGAGTCGGCACTAACCCAAATTTAGTCGTTTCGATCGAGTAAGTCCCGAACAAAATTTGACTATATTCAGCTTAGTCAGCTATGATCGAGAATTGACCATATTCAATCAAGTCGGTCCTGGACGACGAATTTAGTGGAGTCAACTCTGACCAAAATTTGACTGATCAAGCCCTAACCCAAATGTGGCCATATTTGGCCAAGTCGGCTCTGGCCAAAATTTAGTTGTATTAGGCAACATTGACCCTGGCCAAAATTTAGTCGAATCCAGTCAAGTCGATCTCGCCTGAAATTTTGTCGAGTCAACCTTAGCCCAAATTTGGTCACATCGTCCCCGATCGAAATTCGTTCGAAAGTCATCCAAGTTCATCCCATGCTGAAATTTGACCTCGTTGGCCTCGACAAAAAATCTATCAAATTCTATGGTGCCAGCTCTATGGACACAAGTTTTAAGAAATTTAATTTGAATTTATTTTATGGAAAATGGATTTTGGATTTTGAACTTGATCCAAATATTTAGATCTGTATTTAAACTTGATCTAAATATTTGGATCTGGATTTTTAAAAAATTCAATCTACTTTTTTTGAAAAATTGGATTTGGATCGAAATTTTAATCCAATTATTTGGATTCAAAATGAATGTGAATTGGATCATTAAAAATCCAATCCATGATCACCCCTAGTTTTGTCTATAAAAGTTGCTAAAAGATTTTCAGTTTTATCCATAACTGTTGTATGAAGGTTTGAGTAATAATACTTTTTTTTAAGTATTTATAAATGTAGACCTTGAGATGCTAAGAAGCTAGGTTCTTATACCCTTAAATCAAGCTTTTATATATATATATATATATATATATATATATATATATATATATATATATATATATAATGTAATCTTTAAATGATAGTTTTTAGCTATGGATAGCTTAGATACGTAGAAATTTGCCTCCAAGGAATCTAAATCGATTGATAGCTCAGATATGATTTTTGTTAAATCATTTTAAATTGGAGAACATAAGTTGTACACTGATATGTAAACTGATTTTATCTTATCATTCTAACACAAAATATGATATATCTATTAAAATAACTAGTTTAAAACTCATTTCCACAGCTATTTCTAATCAATTGACATTTAAACTTTCTACACTCATCATGCATAACCATAAAACTCTACAAATTGTTATCTTTCATTGTGATGAAAAACATACACTTTTAACTTTGAGACCGTTGTTTTTGCAAGCTTTTTCATAACAATCATCATTATAATATAATGAATATCAGTGACAGCTCATGGTTTGAAAAGCTGTATTCAAAAGAAGGTCTAATTGAGATTTTTTTTTTTAATACAATTTTATAATTAATTTAAAAAAATATATTATTACTAAAACAAATTTGAGATTTATTTTTTTTTCCTAGAGACATAAAACATACTGATCCCTATTTGGAGCTTAAGTCGACCTGAAAAATATAAACACTGTTACTTTTTTCATAAGAAGCTTAATTATAATATAGCTAACATAAAACACTACTTTCCCTGTCTGTATTATCTTTCTCTTCCTTTTTTCATTACATCACTGTCACTTTCTTCTCTTTATCTTTTCAGAAATTTATGCAGTCATCATGGTATTTGTTTTTACTTCCAGTTCTACAAGGCTACGTGTGATGAGCCAATCACTTGAAACCAAAAATTGGATATGCCACGAAAGATTAAAACCTTAGATGAAGTTATGGTCTTTTGGGACACTTGAACCAGGAATCACATCATGAGACAGGTGGATGGACATTGAGTCTTAAAACACGACTCTAAACGCAGATACATTGTCAGTATATGTCTTCATCAAGTAGTTGGGAGTTTTTTATTCCATTATAAACCAGACACTAACTTATTAGTCTCACAAAATATATATTCTAATATATCAGACCTGATTTTGTTAAACTGAATTTCAACATTCCAAACATTTTTCTTTAATGTGTGTGTAGACATTAATGTGTACACACATGGATCAATAAATAAATAGTTACCTGCTGAATTGAATGTGCAGACTGCGGAATAAACAAGCATATACTTTAGATATATTCTGAAAACTAATTAAGAAAGCATGATAACAAAAGAAACTTCATTGGTTTTTATACTTTTTATATTTTCAAGAAACACCTTAAAATGATTCTCTCAGATACATGTCACTGCAACAAATGTCACAGGTGGGACATTTGACTTGAAACTTTCAAAAGATAAAGAAAATTGGTTGAACCACAAGTGACCCACAATGCTACCAGGATGATTTGAAACAGATGAAAAGCAGAGTGCACATGGATTGGTGGTTGGGGAGGAAAGTCAAGTAGTCAACAGTATGCAGACTTTTTCACATTGTTAAAGCAAAAGATAATATGCAGAGAGCATAAACCACATGGGTGGTGTTGTTGCAAATTTTTACAGGGTTCAAAATTAATGAACACCATAATCTCAAGGATCCACATTAGACTCTTGCATGTCTAACAATCAGGACCACAATAGCAAAAAAAATCTATATATATATATATAGCACAAAATATGACAGAAATAATGCAAACTATACATTGCTTACATAAATATGGTTCATGCCACACCTAAACCTCTGAATCCTGTGTGTTCTGCTTCCTACTTGCCGCATCAGAAAACTGTATCAACCGCCAAGGAGAGAAGCTGTAGGTCTGGGATAAGCAGAAGGCGTTCTAGGTCCATCTGCACCACCAGCGGTGCCGGTGGATCGGCCTTGGCCGGAATTGCGTACATGGTGATGTTTATGATCACCACCTTTTCTCTGCATGTCCTTTGATTCCTGAAGCTGCTCCAATGCTTTTACCACCTCATCCATATTTGGCCTGCACCTGGACTCCATAGAAAGACATTGCATGGCAAGTGCAGCTGCTGCTTGAGCTCGAGCATGTGAATATTGACCTTCCAAACGTGGATCCATTATACGGAAAACTCTTCGTTTATTAGATAGGTAAGGTTTCGCCCATTCAACAAGGTTATGCTCCCCAGATGGCTGGTTCTTGTCTATGGCTCGTCTTCCTGATATCATTTCCAGAAGAACTACTCCAAAACTATATACGTCACTCTTTGCAGTGAGATGACCTACCAAAACAAAAATTTCGATCACAAAATTGTAGGTAATAATAATCTATTAACCAAAACAGCATACATTAGGGTGAAATGAAATCTATGCTAGGAGGGCAATTTGACAAACACTTTGGTTGATACCTGTTGCTAAATACTCTGGAGCTGCATATCCTCGGGTTCCCATGACCCTGGTAGAGACATGGCTTTTATCACCGGTTGGACCATCTCTGGCCAACCCAAAATCAGAAAGTTTGGCGTTATAATGCTGCAAAGAACACGCAGTGAAGCAACTCAGTGATCAACTCTATATCGACCAATTTTAAACCATTGAAAGAAATGCTCAAATTCCAATTATGCACATACTGTATCAAGTAATATATTTGAAGTTTTAAAGTCACGATATATGACTTTAGGTTCTGTGCTGTGAAGAAAAGCAAGGCCCTTTGCAGCCCCAAGAGCTATTTTCATTCGCAAACTCCACGAGAATGGCTGAAAGTAAGAACCTCCTGTATTTATGATGATTTCAAGCAACATTAGTATTGGAACTCAGGATTAGATTTAACATTATTAATCAACTTTTATTGAGGAAAATGAAAATTTCTTTAAAGGAGTACAAACAAAAAGGAATAAAGAATTATGGATTCAACTAAAGTAGAAGGTACTAACTTCTAAAAAGATGATTTTCCATGCTGCCCTTAGGCATGAATTCATAAACCAAAAGCCGATGCTCGTCCTCAAAGCAGTATCCTATTAACTTGACAAGGTTAGGATGCTGCAGTTGCCCAAGATAGTTGATTTCAGCCTGAGACAAACATTGCAAAAGAAGAGGACATCAACAATTATGCAATTTGGGAATTGGTAAAACTTCAGTGTCAAAGTCAAGTTCTGCTAAAAATCCCCCACACAGAATCAGACAGGAAAAATGAATGAATATCTAAAATGCTTGCAGTTGCCTAGAATTTTGTTGATATACAACGAAATTTTCAGACAAAACGATAAGTATCAAGCAAGTAATTCAACTGATACTTACCAACCATTCTCTGTGACCCTGGAACCCGTCTTGGTTAAGCTTCTTCACAGCAACAATCATGCCTATTCCCGGTTTGGTAGCAGTAAGAGAATGTTCATCAATCCAGCCCTTAAAAACTGAACCAAACCCACCCTCCCCCAAGACACTATCTGGGCGGAAATTTCTTGTGGCGACTCTTAGCTCATTATAGCTGAAGCTTTTCAAGTTGGACGATTGCAAGATTTCACCTTCACTCCGAGAAGTGACGGATATGGAGGCTGATGAGTTCCTGCTAGTTGAGCTGATGTCATGGCCACTCCTGCTGACACTTCTCGAGGTTATCCCTACATGAACACACAGAAAAAAGACTCACTTACCATCACTAACCTTGAAACAAACAAATCATCACTTCTAAAAGCAAATTCACATGGAATCCCAAAACCCGTCAACCTATTCTTCTGTTGTCCTAACAACAATTTCCCTCGGACTGAGATAACAGCTTCTCTCCTGAAAATTACCTAGCAGAAAACCTTACTTCCGGAGGGATTAAAAGAAAGGTGAAAAGCTTATAAATTAGTTTTGCTAGTGAATTGTAGTGCAAAACCATTCAAAAACTTTTCAATCCCATTTTTTACTCCCATACCAAAACCAAGCCTGAGATGAACTTTCAAGGGAGTGTGGAAAAGCTACAATTGACATGAATACCCAAATCCAAAATATACCCATCCAATGGGTCTCTGAAATCAAACCCTTTTTTTCATCAGACACAGATCACCATATCAGAAAAGGCATAGCAGACTTTCAAGGATCTTAATCGTGTATTACAGACTCGGAAACATGAACATGACAGCAAAACTATCCATAAAGTTATCAGCTTTAAGCCTATCTCATGTTCATTTCCCCCCACCCCAGAAGAAAAGTAAGCCCAGTTTCGTAATTGAGAGAAGAAAATGAAGACACAAGCCAAACAAAAATCAAAACTGACCTGTATTGGAAGGACTCACAGCCTTAATCCTATTACTCCAGCAAGCACCCATCAACAAACCACCCCTGTGACCAAGTCAAAGGTTGAGCCTTTCAGATGCAAGGAAAAAACCACATACTCTGAAACTCTAAAGGTGAAAATGCAAATTTGCAGAAATGAGGAAAAAAGGGCCAACAAACCCCAGAATGAAACACTGTTGAACCCACCAGGATGAAGGCAGATCTCAGTAATTACGCGCTCAGTAGCTGAGATTTCAGAAGCCTTTTTCGACCTTTTATGATTAGGGGTTTGATGAGAAGGGTCGTGGAAGGAAGCAAGAAGGGTCAAAACAGGAACTTTGATCACTTTGTTGATGGTGGCTTTTGTAAATGATAATATTGTAGCCTTTTTTGGACCCTTTTGGCTAACCAGCGAAAGTGGAATAGAAGGTTGACTTCATCTTTCACCATCTTCTTTCTCTTTTTGTCTTTTTTCCACCCAACATTAATTAAGGGAATATACATCAAACTATAATTATCTAAACATAAAAAATTAAAATCATACACATAGTTAAAAACTTGAAAAGAGTTTAGTGTCCCAAATAAATGTTAAAAAATGTAAATGATAATTCAAAAAACTGTTCATTAAATTGGTCAAAGAAGATTAAATTTTTTTGTCGGGTGATTTCATCTTGTGTAGAATAATGATGATGATGAAACAGCTTGTAATTATCGTTTAAGTTTTTCAGTTTGAAGTTTAATTTTACACTTCTGTCAAAGAGAAAAAAAGGTTTTTAATTTTACACCATCATCACGTTTTTGTCGGTCAAGGAGTGTTGTCTTCTTCTGAGACTTTGTCCCCACTTTTATTTAATGATTCCTGTATACATAATTTACAATTATTAGACAATCACTTATTTCATCTGTTTACGTTTATTATGGTAACATAAGATTATCCATTTTCCACATTCAATGTTATCTAAAAAAACACTATATACTATTTTCAATGTTATTTAAAATATTATTTACCATTTTCAATGTTAACATTAAATGCATATTCGTAATACTTTTATTTTTATTTTGAAAGATTATCAAAATATTTCATATTTAACAACAAAAGTATAGTTTAAAATATCCTGTTTTTTTAGTAAAAATGTTTTTTTATACGCTTACTTGAATGACAATAAGAAATTACTAAAAAAAAAAGAAATTGTAGGACATTAGTACGAATATCAAATTGACTTAGTTATTTTTGTAATTAGTTTGTGTTTACTCGCCTTATAAATACTTAGTCTATTTTGATATCTTTTATAAATAGATTTGTCTTGTCTGATTTCATATCTAGTCTATTCATATAAAAAATGGTTCAACCTACTTCAAATTAAAATAATTATATTTATAGTAATGCATGAAACTAAAATTTTATAAATAAGAATTAAATGTTTTACATTATTTCTAGTCCATTAAATAATTTAGAACATGAGACTAATTCACCCGTCAATTCTAAAATTTTAATATTGTTTCATTAATTATAATTATGAGTCTTAATAAATAGTTTTTATATGTCTAACTTAATTTTACAAAATCATCTTCTAAGATGATGTTTGCATTTGTTTGTGTGGAACTTTCAACACACTTGTCTCACATCGCAGTATATGCATCTCGCGTGTGGTGTGTGTGGGAATAGGCATTAATAAGGGGTCAGAGAACTGTCTCGTAGTAGGTGGGATATTAAACTCAACAAACAACAAACTTTACTAAAATAAATTCTAACTCAAGACTCTATAACATGTTACAAAGAAAACTTTAAACGTATTGTAACCTTACAAAATCGATTTGTAAGGTGTGATTTATACTCACTCCTTACAACACACACTGCTCACGTTGAGGCATATACATCTTGTGTGTGAAACTAGACATTAATGGGTAGTATAATAACATAGGCTCTAGTTATGGCTCTGGTACCATGCTAAGAAGTGAACTTTAAGTCTACTCAACCTCACAAAACCTACTTGTAAAGTGAGGTTTGCACACACTTATATATTGTAATCTCATCTTATCTTTATTCGATATGAGATTTCCAACACACACTCTCATGCTGAGGCATATCCATCTCGTACGTGGGATTAGACATTAGTAGGTGATTCAATAGCAGGTGGAAAATTAGATTCAACAAACGACAAATTTCGCTAAAATTAGACTTTGATTCCATATTAAGAAGTGGATTTTAAACCTAACTCAATCTTGTCACTAGTCAACGTGAGACTTCCAACAATGAGTTTTCAAATTTTTCACATGATGCTTAATATAATTAATTAAATAATATACATAATTCTAAATGTTCTAGAAAATTTGAAGCAATAGATTCTAGATAAGTTGATTACAAATTATTTAGTTTGTGGAGAAATATCTCATTATGGTTCTTTCTAACACACGTTTGTAAAAATGTTAAATTTAGAAAATTAGTTTAATAGACTTTAACTATGATAGTTATAAAATCATTAATTTACATTATATTTTTCATTTAATAGTTTTTATGTTTTAGAAAATACATATTATATATATATATATATATATATATATATATATATATATATATATTTATATATATATATATATATATA
>Ga0209589_1009316_pt1 | contig 14895 bp, 7 predicted proteins | sample CowpeawhiteBW_FD_187525 | JGI IMG/M metagenome (GOLD analysis project Ga0209589, IMG submission 187525) | Root nodule microbial communities of legume samples collected from California USA - Cow pea white BW (SPAdes) (version 2) | ecosystem: Host-associated > Plants > Roots > Nodule | place: USA... | reverse complement strand
GAAGTTACTTTGGTTAATTAGCTTTTTACTAGATATAAGAGGTAAAAGAATGGACATGATTAGGATTAGTAATATTTAATTGAGAAGTTACTTTGGTTAAATTTACTAAGATTAATCTACAAAGTTTCATGCTTTTGATTGAGAAGTTACTTTGGTTGAAAGTAAGGACGCCAACAAATTAATCAAGAAGTTACATTGATTAATTTGAAGTCTTAAACAAGAAATCAATAACAATAATCTTCAGGAAACCAATGATGAATCCTATTTTAAAAAAGTAGTGGAATCAACCTATTTTTTTTACTATTGTTTCTATCTTATTTTATCGTTTTATCTTTATCTCTCATATTTTTATTATTTTATTTGACTAACCATTTTGTATAGATTTTATAAGAACTAACTTGTTAAAAATCAATTACGTGTTCGTTGGGAGACGACTTAGGGTTACTTTACCCTTTCTATTCTTGACTACTATCTTAGCAATACTGAAGTTGCTATAGTTTAGTAGTATTAATTTGATCGCGTCAATGATATCGTTATCACAGACCCATCTAGGTTGTAAGACCCATGAAAATTAATTAATTAAATAATTAATTAATTAATAAATGCGGGTAGAAAGAGCCTTTATGACATTAATTATCATTTGATGTGATGTGGAAAAGTACTAGCTCAAGTGGTTGAGAGTACTTGGTTTATGTGAGAGGACTTAGGTTTGAGTCCTATGTATGCCAATTATGTTTTGTTGTTTTATTATTGATTTTAATGATATGTATGAGTATGGAATTGGTATTGTAAACTTACATTGATTGGGGTGTATCACTAAATATGATTTAGCATAGTGGTGGTGTTTTGGCCTTATGAGTGGATGGTCACGGGTTCAAACCTTGTTGGACATAAAGTATACTTTATTTTTGCTAATTCTAGCTTGGAGTGGAGTTGAAAGGGCAAAGGTAAAAATCACAGGTAAACCACTATAATTACCCTTAAATTGAAAAGCAACAAAAATTGGATTGCGTGTGATGAATTTTGGGTGCACAAAGGAGAATTTGGAGAAGGTTTGAGGAGGAGCATTCTATCTTCTCAATTTTTGACTAAAAACTCCAGGTTAGGGTTGCTGAGTTTAATTGTACGAATTTTTCATGTGTTCTACGTCTTTATGCTCAACTGGACTCTCTGTGGTATGATTGTGGTATTATATGTACTGTGATTGAGAGTTCATGGATGGGTTGTTGTGTATAAAGCCCCTTTTGGGTGGTTTATATGAATTGGAAGAGGGTTTTGGTACTGTTGTTGTTGATTGTGGCTAAACCTTTAATTTTGGTGATGCAAACCTGTTGAAAACATGTTACTGTGATGGCTTGATGAAATAGAGTGCTTGGTAATGATTGAATTGCATTTGGGGTATGGTTTTTGGTTGTTTTTGTGCATGTACAGGAGGGGGATACCGCAAGTTTCGCCAAAGCGAGTCTCTCTCGCCTAGGCGAGAGTTGCAAAAGCTTTGACAGGGTTTTGGCTCGAGCTTTTCGCTCAGGCGACCTAGTTAGGGGTTGGGCGACCCAGTTAGGGGTTGACTCGCCTAAGCAAGGTCGAGAGGAAACCTGGGAGTGTTGAGCGTGACTTCTCGTCTAGTTGAGAAGTTTTGAGTTATGAGCGATGGACACTCTCGCCTATGCGAGAGTTGCTCGCCTAAGCGAGTTCACGAAGTTGAGTTGATGCATTTCTCATTGAATTCTCGTTCAGGCGAGGTGTGTGTGTTATTTTGGGCGAGGGTATGGCTCGCCTAGGCGAGAGGATCTCTCCTAAGCGAGATAACATGGAGAAGCCACTATTTTAAGCTTGCTCAAGTGAGGTGAACTAGCCTAAGAGTCCCTGGCTTAAGCGAGTTTATGCGAATTGTCATGTTTGTATGTGCTTTATGTGCTGGTTTTACTACAAACGAGGAGTATGTAGGGCAGGACTATAAGTAGAATAGGCTCATAGGGTTGGACCACGAATGGGTTAGTTTCGTGGGAGCACGGTGAAGTCCCGAGACCTAGTTCATGTATATGACTCATGAAGGACTATGAGATCATGGTTGGGTAATTTGAAAATAATGAAATATTAGTCATGTTATTTTTGGGATGGGTGGCATCTTTTTTTCTTGTATCTTTTTATATATTGTGCATAGCTCACCCTAGCTGTTTGTGTGTGGCAATGATCAGATAACTTGTTATCCGGGAGCAGATGATTTGACAGGTGAGCCAGGAGATGCCTAGAGACGAAGAGCAGGGGCTACTTGGGCTTTTGAAAGCATTTTTATTTTAAGATTTTGATGTAACTTTATTTATGTTGAACTTTGGTAAATTTTGTATAGAATGATGGTGAACATTTGAATTATGTTACGGTTATAGTTTTGTTTTAAATTTCCCGTGTTTTTTGGGAAATGAAATTTTAATAAATGAGGTATTTACTTTTATTTCCTATTTTATTGATTAAAAATTAGTAATATTCCTTAGGGATGTTACATAGGTCATCTTGCACGTCTAGTTCATCGAGACAGTTAGGATCGTTTGGGTAGTCTGGCCCGTCCAGGTCGTTTGGCTCGTTTGGCTCGTCGGGACCGTCTTGGTCGTTCTGCTCGTCTGGGTCTTTGTGCACGTCTTGGTCGTCGTACCCGTCCAGGTCTTTGGGCCCATCAGGGTCATTAGGCCATTTGGGTTGTCGAGCATGTCCAGGTCGTCGGGCTCGTCCAGGTCTTCGGACCTATCCAGGTGATCGGGTATGCCTGGCTCACCGGGCTTGTTTAGGACTTAGGACTCGTCTGGGTTGCTCGACTTGATCTTTGACTTTGGCTTAATGTAGTATTTTTAGGGGGCCTAACCCACCTTAGCCCTAACCCTACCCATTGGAGATGGGCTTTGGGGGTTGGAGCTTTATTTGGTCCCCTCATTTGGGGGGCCCCTATAAAGGGGTTTAATGAAGAGTGGGCAAAGGCTGACCTATGGGCTAGGGTCCAAATTGACACCTTTACCAAACAAGCATATATACAAGATGAAAACACAATTACAACAACCAATACTCTCATTTATGAAAATGATTTCCTTATTATCCTTTGTATTCTTTGAAAAAGCCTAATTATTAATCCTCTTTACTTGAGTTACTTATAGGATTTAATTGTGTCTTGACAAGGGGAGAGTTAAATAAAGCCTTAAAATCTTCTTATGAACTATTGTAGGCACCAGTTATTTTGATGAACATTGTACTTCGGTTCCACAACCAAAGTATATACAAACAAAGTAAAAAATCAGAGTTTTTGCTTCAGTTTTGAAACGAAGCATAAACTTCCATACTAGGCTTCTGTTGCCTTCAAATTTGATATCGCTGTCGTGAAGCGATCAAATTACCACTACCTATAGCAACTTCAATATTGCCAAGTTAGTAGTGAACAAACTAGATATGGTTAAGCTAACCATGAGTTGTCTCTCAATGAATACGGAATTGATTTCAAATATTTGATTCTTATAAAAAAATATATCCTATTGCAATTAAAATTAGTAACTATGAAAATATGGGGTTTTGATATGTAAAGAATGAATGTCACACAAATAAAAGATTGTCAACATAGTAACAGTAAATAGGTCAATTCCACTGCTTTTTCAAAATAGGATTCATCATTAGTTTCCTAAAGATTATTGTTATTGATTTATTGTCTAAGATTTCAAATTAATCAATGTAACTTCTTAATTAATTTGTTGGCGCCCTCACTTTTAACCAAAATAACTTCTCGATTAAAAGCAAGAACTTTGTAGATTAATCTTAGTAAATTTAACCAAAGTAAATTCTCAATTAAATATTACTAGTCTTATCATGTATATTCTTATACCCCTTATATCTAGTAAAAAGCTAATTAATCAAAGTAGCTTCTTGATTAATTATAATCTAAGTTATTACCTCTAATCAAAGTAACTTCTCAATTATTAGCAAAAACTCATGCAATCATATGAAAGTTTCTAAAATTAATCAAAGTAACTTAATTAAAATTTAAAAACCCTTAGACTCATATGATTGTTATGTTATGTAGATTTAACATTATGCTAACTTGCTATAATGTAAAAATCATTACTTTTACTAGATTAAGAATAAAAAGACATAGATGAAAGATAAATCTCAACAAGAATCAAAAGAACAAATACATTAATTCATCTAACCTCAGAATCCAATTATGAAATTATAGTGGAATCAACCTTAAAAGCTTTGTCCTCCATGGATTGGATGGAATACATGATAAATGATGAATGAAAGAAAATTAAAAGGATGGAAGAACGAGAGATCTGGTGGATGGTAGCTACCAAAACTAGAGAGTTTCTAAGTGTCCTTCTTCTGCTCCCTTGGGTCTCTTTATATAGGCCTTGATTGGACTTGGACTTTATCTTTTCTATTGCTAAAATTTTTTATCTTTTTATATAATATCTCTCAAATAATTAAGAAATTTTATCAGTTTTTAAAATATTTGGAAGATTTTCACAGTTGATAATTTGAGATATATCAAAGATAATTAATTAAAAATCTTTAATTAATTATTTAGCAACTTAATTCATGTCCAGTTTCCAATTTTACCCCTTTTGTTTGACCAATTTTGTAATATTGACCAGAATTTGACCAAAATTAACTGTTTGACTAGCTTTGACTAGTTGACTGCCCCATGAGAGTTTGACACATGGCATCTTCTTCTCTTTACCAAATTAGGGTTTCTGCGTGGGTCTCCTCCTGACCTCGTGTGTTAGGCTGTTGCAAGTGTAATAAAGGATTCGACGCTACTCCATGGGCTCGTGTGTTGGGCTGCTGCATGTGCAATGAAGGATCCGACGTTGCATGTGCAATTCGTGTTTTCTCTACAGGTGCTAGTGTTGCTCGTGGTGGTTGCATTTTCTAGCGTGGTGGTGATGGTGTGGAGTGCATTGGCAGTAGAAACTTAGTGAAGATGGAGGCTAGGGTTTCTCATTTGGGAGATGGGAAGGTGATGAGATGGCAGCGTGTGATTGGATGGTTTATGAGTGCTTGGATTTAGACACGTGTCATGTTCTGGTTGACTAGTTTAATTAGTGCAGGATTTCCACATGGCAAGATCTTGTTGAGTTGGGTTTAAGTGGTAGGAGGGGTACAACTTAGTAAAAACTAGGGGTACATAACAGGTTTTTGGGTGGTCCACTTGAAGAAGGAGTGTGTAAGATAAAAACTGGTGGTGCATTTAGCTCCTGAACTATTTCTTTCCTAATTAAGATGTTTTTTTTAAAATACCTTTTCTTGTTTTTTCTTTCTACGTACATAACAAACGTGGACAGAAAGAAAAAACTAGAACAAGCAGACAATATCTATATACAACAATATATAAATGACAATTTTACATCATATGGCACTTTAAATAATGTACAAGTAAATGTTTCACATCCTATTGTACATTTCTATTATATCTCTTACAAAGGCTTTCCTTACATATTGTATTGACATGTCGTGCATTAGTGTGAGATTGTTGAATCTCTACGCAAAAGACAATAATTTCAATTAGTATATAAAAAAAATACAAAGTTATACAATAGTTTAATCAATTAAATTATTACCATTTCCCATTCATTTGTAATATGAGCACGAACAACTATTGTTATCCATTGCATGACATAGTATTCACACTCATATGAGCTGGTTTGTTTAGGACACCACAATATATAAACACAATTATAAATAATTGAGGAAGAAAAGGAATCAAATAATTACATATGGACCAAAATAACAAATTTGGAGGGACAACCATGCAAGCTTTTTTGTTATAGTAGTTGATGTCCTTATAACACATGTTATTTCGACAAATAAACTATGAAAATGGGAATGTTTTAGAACACACTTATAAAACAAAGAAACTTCATAACATTAAGGTTCTTATGAATCTATTATTTGTTTGAGATACTTGGGGGGAGACTTGTGCAAGGAGCAAAACCATACAACAATGTTCTCCTTGAGGTAAACTACAACTAGCTGCCAATGACGCTTAAACTAAAAATGCAATCATTATTTACCTTAAAATAATGGATTATAATTACAATACAACAAATTACACTTATGAATGTATATAGGGGACTGAATATATTTGCTTCCCCTATTCAAAACATTTGGTGACGTATGCTTGGGTGTCATCAAACTTATTGCATTGATGAATGAGTCAACCCCGAATTCTTACTAACACAAAACATATACCTAAACACAAAACATTTATTTAATTTAAGTAACTAGATAAATCAATTAAATATAAAGAATGGTTCAGAGGCTTACACCATCGATAACTGAATAAGTGCAATATTCAATTTTTCTTTCCTCGATGCAAGTTCTAAGACATCTTCCTTATAGAAGTACAATGAGATCTCACTGTCTCTCCCAAAAACATTAGAATCCCACAGACCGGCATTGGCTCATCGCTTATGATGTCATCAAGTTGGTGTAATACACCAGGAGGATCATCCACAGATAGAGAAGGTTTCTTTGTGGGTGCAAGACTTTCCTCTCAATGTGACTGTTGTTACATGGAATACAATTTAAGTAAGTCTAGACGTAAATAACATGGAACCTTAAAAATAGAGTAAGTGGCGGGTTTAAGATTCACTATTGGGGGATCAAAACTAGAACCAACCAACTCTTTAGGACAAACGAGAAAAGATTAAAATACATGTGCCACAATATTTACCTCATCTGTTGGCATACAAACTAAAGCATCTAGTATGAAAACTTCATGTATAGTGACCTTAACGAGATTGTCCAATAGGTCCGTACTATGAAGAACTGTGGCTACCTCAAATACATTTCCACGAGCCAATAGTGTCCTCCCTTTACCATGCATAACATATGACATGGATGGGTGTCGTCAATGTCATCCCTTGATGGGGGTGGAGCTGAACAATTCCATTTTCTACTTCTACCTATCAAAGCCAATGTTAATGATATTTTATTAAAGAACAATTACTCAATTCATAACTAAGCACAAAATGATTATTAGTTTTACATGTCGAGGGCACAAAAAGGTTACGGTGGAAGAGATAATTGCGGTTGGATGGCATAACTATCTTATAACTATTGCAACTATCACATAATCTTCTTAGTCAGCCACTTGGTGACTTCATTTATGAGTTGAGCTTTGACCTTCTAAGTGATTTACTCTATCTGCCTTTCTATACTCTCATCACGAGATGTGCTAAAAGATTGTCGGTGGAAGCCACCAAAACAATGGCGAATGTCAACTCTTGATCCAGCAGCACGCAAACGTCCAGAGTGTTCAGGCCGTCCAAGTGTAGCAACTAGTATGTCATGACAACCTTTAGGTGTGAAAGTACCTTGGGAGCTCTACTCAACCAAGGAATCCTACAACGTAACAAAAGAAATTTAACATCTAATTTGTATAAAATCATAATATTATTTATAGAAAATTTATATCTTTGGTAGGTCTCCTAAAAGGTCCTTCATCCCCTGATGAATTTTGATGGTCAACCATATATCCATTAAAAGAAAAAGAAACACAACATTAAAAACAAACATATAAAATAATGTGTAACATATTCTTTAACAACACACATAAATTTATACAAGAATATGAAATTCATACACAATGAATTTTTCATATGTATGTACCTGATTCATCCATTTTGACACCACTCTTATTGTGAACCCACTTACATTTAAACATTGGAGTTGTAAACATAGTATAATCAACCTCCCAGATCTCTTATATTATACTATAGTACATTATTGATCTAAATACAAAATTTTGATCTTTGGATGTGGAAGATTGTAGCGACTCAACTTCATATAGAATGTGAAATTATTAATTTTGTACTTTTATCATCCAAAGATTTCGTATAGAATGTGAAATTATTAATTTCGTAACTTGCATAACATACAACATCAAACTTCAATCCATTTGCTAACCACATCAAAGTATCAGAAGATTTTGAATCTTTCAAAACCTCAACTTTAAACCAAGGCATAAATGTCATGTTATGCTCCATTAACTACCATTTCTTTTATTATCTCACGTTATTCTCTTTCATAATGGCTTCGTAAGTATTTAAGTAAGGAATCACCTCATTTGTGTTGTTCAGTATGTACATATGTGCTTGCAATAGTTCTTCGCGATCTTTGGTTACAACATTTACACCTTGGATGTAGTTATTTATAAAACACCTATTCAACCATGATCTGCGAGGAATTTTTATCAAATTTGCTTTTGTCATGTAATTTAAACAAAACTCAATACTTTCTTCAACAATAGACCTTTCAATTATTGAAGCTTCGAGACGATATTGATTTTTCACGTACTCGTTCAAAATCTTCATATAACATTCAATAGGATACATCCATCTTAGGTTTACTAGTCCATAGAACTTGATTTCTCTTACCAAATGAACAAGTAAATGTACCATGATGTCAAAAAGGATAGAGGGAAAAACATCTACTACTAACACAAGATGATAACAATCTCGTCTTGAACTTCATCTAACTTTATACGATGAATGGTTTTACTAAAAATTGAAGAGAAAAATGAACAAAGACAAATTATAGTTTATCTAACATTTTTTGGTGAAATTTCATGAATAGTTGGTAACAATTGTTGGATTAAGATGTGACATTCATTAGACTTGAAACCAACAAGCTTCAAGTTCTGCATTCATACTAAACTCTTCATATTTGAAGAGTATTCTTGTGGTACCTTGACACTCTTTGGACAAAGGAAAAAACTCATTTTCTCTTGTTTGGACATAAAGTAACATGCAGGGGGCAAATAAGTACGCTTACCAACCTCCCTTGGTGCTAAGTTTTCTTGGATCTTCATTTCAAGCAAATCTAAATGAACATTTATCCCATCTTTTGTCTTTTTCTGAATGTTAAGTAGTGTACCAATCAATCTATCATACTTATTCCTCTCTACATGCTTTATATCTATGCAATATCCAACCTCTAACTTCGACCAATATGGAAGATAAAAGAATATGGAAGATAAAAGAATATTGATTTTCTCTTCTAAGGGCTCATTACATATGACTTCTTTGACGTTTTCCCAAAGACTTGATGTACTTTATTAACTTTTTCATGAATTTGAAGGCCAATCAAGGCTATTGGTGTATTGTCAGTCTCTTGACGTCCATTAAATATGTTTTTAACCTTTAATAAGGATGATTAGATTGTAAGAATCTTCAATGGTGCAGATATATTATTTTCATTATGTGTTTCAATTAGAGATGGCAAATAAAACTGCCCCCGTGGGTATTGCTCAAACCCATCCCCGTTTTGACGGGGAATCCCCGCATTGACTGGGTATGGGTATGGTTATGGAGAATCCCTGATTTTTTTCAATTGGGTATGTGGATGGGTATGGGGATGTACATATCCCCACCATAATACTCGTCCTCGCCATATCTCCGCCTTCATTTAAATTATTAAAATATTCATAATTAATTCAGTAACCCTATATATACTTTCTATTTTTTATTTCTTCTAATTATTTGGTTGTCATGAAACTCATTCGCATCTCCAATATATTTTTTCATCTTATATAACTTTATGTAATTATGTTAAAATGATGTATGTTAATTAATTTTTTTATGTCTCACATTTAAATACTTCTATTATTTTTTAATATTTTTATTTATTATATATTTTCCTTTAACATGAGAATGTTTAATACTATCAATTTAAGTGTTTAATAGCATAAACCTTTGATTTACTAGGTAATATTAAAAAAGAATTATTTACTTATTATTTTTATTCATTTTTGTTTCATTTGAAGAACTCTTTTGTTTCGCTAAAATAATTTTCATTACTTCTCAACCATTGAGTATATATGTTGATATTTGAAAAGTTTGCTTATATCTTTAAGGTATTTTTCATCTTATCATACCCTTAATTATACATTTGTTTTTCTTTGTGCGATTTCTTTCACTAGTGTCTCAAATTGTTTCTAAGACACACATTTGTTAATTTTTTAATATTTTTATTTGTTGTTTATTTTCATCATGTAAAATACTATTTCAATATATTTTATCTAATTATCAATCATAAGGTAATTTTTTCATTATAACTGTATAAATAACTTTTATTTACTACAATATAAAAATTTAATGTAATTGTCATGAATATTTTTTTATCACATCCAACATATATTGGAGTTCAAAAGATACAAGATCTATGTCAAAAAATTTATTATTATGTTTATTATTTGTTCTTTGCGTCATTTTGATAAAATGGTGTATTATAACTTTTATTAGTTTATAAAAAAAAAAGATTCATTACAATTTAAAAAAATTGAAGTAAACAAACATTTAAAATATATTTTAATTTGAATATTTGTTTTCCTTTTATATTTTTTTTAAAAAAATTTGAAATTTTATCAACTATGTTTCATTAATGTTTGCAAATTTAATAAATGTTTTGGTTCTCATGAAATTTTATTCGGTATTTTAATCTAAAATTTAAACAATTATAATTTATTTAAAGTATTTGATATCGAAGAAACAATTCTCCTCTTAATATTGAATATTTGATAATATTATGTTTACTTTACTGTAATTTTTTTTATTTTATAAAAATTATTTAAAATTAATATTGAAGTAGTAAGAAAACGGGTACGAGTATGGGTATGAGATTATACCCGTTACCTGGTGGGGATAGAGATGAGACAAAAGTTTGATATCCGTTGGATTTGGGTATGGGATAACAAAACCCGTCCCTGCCCCACCTCATTGCCATCCCTAGTTTCAGTTGATGAGTTGTAGTGTTTTCTTCACATATAGGACATGATTTATGACCCTTGACACTGTACCCTGACAAATTACAATGTAAGCTGAGAAGTCATTAATGGTGCAAAGTAACATTGCATGACTGATGAAAGTTTCAAAAGCAAGAGCATCAAATATTTTAACCTATCAACCCACAACAACTTCAAGTTTTTAACTAGTGGACTGAGATAAACATCAGTGTCATTTCCAAACTGCCTTGGACCATATATCATCATAGACAACATGTACTTTCCCTTCATGCATAGTCTAGGAGATAAGTTGTAAATGAATCATATAATATGCCATCAACAATTGTTGGTACTTAAATTACCAAATCAATTCATTCCATCGGTAGCTAAACCAAACCGAAGATTTCTATATTCTTGAGCAAACTACGGGAATTCCTTATCAATATTTTTTCCATTGCATTGAACCAGTAGGATGACAAAGCAGTCTGTCACATCTTCTCTTATATGGATAGCATCTAAGATTTTTAGTGTCTTTTGGATTCGCGAACAAACACTTAAGTTTAGGTACGATTGAAAGGTACCAAACTACTTTCAAAGGGAGATCATCCTTTTCTATCTCACCACTACTGTTGTTTTTCTCCTTGTATTATGATACCACACACTTTAGACATTTTTTTCAACCCTTCAATTTCTTTCGTATATAATATGCAATCATTAGGACACACGTGCATCCTCTTATACTCCATACCCATCGGGATAACGATTTTATTTCCTCATAATTTCAAGTAGGTAGTGTATTTCCATTTGGAAGCATTTTAGTGAACAAGATCAACAATTATATGAAACCCTTATCGGTCTTCCCATTGGTCGCCTTCAATTTCATCGGCCTTAACACCGTTGACAATGGTGTGAACTTAGTTGAACCAATATACAACAGAACCTTTGCATCATTTGACATAGTCTCATACATATATGTTTAGGCAAAAGCTTCTAAACCAACATTGTGAATCATGCCCTTTAATCGGTCTTTTTCTAATCAATATTCCATGGTGGAATCGACAACATGTTCAGTTCGGGAGATAGATGGGAAGTCTATTAATTTGTCCTGCCATGTCCATGTTGTATAACTTCGAAGAAAAGCATTACAGATAAGGTATTCCACAAATTGTATAAATTCTTCAACTCGTCTCTCATACTCAACACTTATGCGTGGTGAATTAATCCAATCGTAATCCATATATATATATATATATATATATATATATATATATATATATATTCAAATTGTGTGAACAATTATAGTAACAATTATAGTAACCCATATATAAGTTATAACAAGTACACAAACTACTCATGGCTATTACAAATACACAAATTACTATTAGTTATCCTATAATTTTTAATCTCTCCAATAAACTTAAACCTTGAAGAAAGAAAAACAACTCTCAATAAGAAGGTTGTTTAAAATCATATGACTTACTTCAAACAGTGAAGAAATACATTTTGACTCATTCAATAATAACATTTAACAAAGTTGTTAGTACTTAAGAAACTAATCTTACATGTTCTTCATATTCAACTTGAATCCTTTATATACATTTTTTAAGATGATTTTTTTAAATCCTTCTTCGAATCATTTTCACACAACATTCATTATTGTCATAAATTATGCATTGGATCCCTTTACTTTGTATTGTTTGGAATCTTTTATGAAAAGCTTTATATTTCTTTAATTTTTTTTTCATCCCTTCGTAAGAAAACATTTTAAACAATAGTAATAAAATCATAATATAATATGATGGTAAATTGCTTGCATTTGTTTTGCTTCTTTTTTAATTATCCTAATGTGAATGTGTAGAATATAATTTTTCTATAAAAATATTTTGCATTTTCTATAAAATTTCCCTACTATAACTTGTTTGTTACTTCACTCTCATTTGGATATTACTCAAGTAACAATTCAATATCTAAAAACAATGAAAGAACAAATCAATAGGTTGCACTAACTTTAACATATTTTACTTGTTTTATCTTTTTTGTTGTGCTTAATATGCTTAATGTGTTGATATTAGTATTGAGGTTGTCTTGGCATTACTCCCTATTTTGATTATGTCCAAAAAGGGGGAGAACTTGATATGTTCATGTTGTGATATATTGATATGCATTGCTCTATGAAATTTCATGTTATGATATGTGTGCAAATGCATTACTCTTAGAATGTACTAATTTGTGATATGTGTGACATACATTGCTTTGAGTTCATTGATATGATCTATACTATGTTGAGGTTATTATGTGTTCCTGCAAAGAACAAATAAGATAAGTTAAGCACGAGTATTACCTTACCATGTAGTCCGCTATCTCTTCAGTTGGCCTCTTCCCATTCGATACATGTCGGCTTGAACCTAGGAGGGGTTACCTGCAGAAGAGTCTCCGAAGCTCAAGTAAGTCAAAGCTCTCAGAGAGTCAAATCAGCAATTAATGAATGCGTACCTTTAATTGTTGGGGTCCACGTGTATTTATAGAGCATTAATGATGTCTGATCATCCCATGGGCTGGGCCTCGACTTGGGCTCTAACTTGGGCTATGAGTGGGCTTGGGCCCTAACCCAGGCCCTTAAGGTTTATTGAACGCGGGGGCTTCCATCATACTGAGTTTATTGAAGTGGTCGGCCTAGGCTTTAATCTTATCAGATATGCTGGAGTAGTCGGTCTAGGCCGGCTACTTGCCTTGATGGCTTATGTTGGTGATATGAGGTGCAGGTTGTCCCCTTAGATGTTTAGTTTAGGTTAAAACCGGTACAAGTTAGGCTAACTCAGCCTAGGCTGGATACTTGGCTACCTTGATATGCACATTGTTTACTTATTTGGTCGAGTTTGGCTAGGTGCGGTACACTAGTCCCCCAGCCTTGTCCGATATGAGTTGTCGGTTAAGGATGATATGTATTGATAAGCTAGCGGAACCGGCTAGGTGTGATACACCAGTCCCCCAGCCTTTAAGTGTGGTGAACAATGTTAAGGCTAAAAAAGTGGTAACCGTCAGAGGGTAGGTGAAGAGGCGTCAGTGGTCAAACCGAAAAAGTTTTGGTGCCGTCGTTTTGAAGTGTCATATCCTTTGCAATGATGGTGTCGATTGGTCTGGGGTATGATTTTGGCGGGAAGAGTTTCGTCGTTTGGGATCATGGACTATAAATATGGGTTTGCAAACAGATGAGGGGTTACTTGTTTTATTTGTGAGTTCTGAATTCAGAGATCTTGTGCGCGTAAAACTGTCCGACTAGTCCTCAATTTCGACCGACATCTTCTCGTAAAAAACGAAACCAGGTATGTCCAGTAGTGGTAGCGTGTCTTCAAGTAGTAGTGAAAGTACCGAGTCAGATAGAAGTAAGGATAGGCGACTTGGCGGAGAGGGTACGAGTTCTGGAGTTGTTACGAGCGGGATGTCGATGGAGGTTGTGAGGGAGGTTCGAGAGGATCCCCCCGAAGAGTTGGAGGAGAGCAACTGGCCGGCGAAAGTCGGCTATGGATGGGTTGCTGCTGATGTTCGTGATCAATCATCTTTATTCATATGGTCTCGTCTGTTGAACTCTTGGCTGAACTGCACACCCGTCATCTCCAAGGGTGTCAATGGAGACATTGTTTCGCTAGAGAGGGTGAGTGCCGTTGACCGGGTATGCCACGGGCAGGAAGGGGCTACCGAGAAATTCTTCTACATGTATATGTGCCACTTTTCTCAGCTTCATGTGCGACTGCCCTTCGACGATTTCACTATGGGTGTGTTGCGGGCGTTGAATGTGGCACCTACCCAACTACATCCTAATAGTTGGGCCTACTTGCAGGCCTTCCGCATTCTGTGCAAGTCCTTATATTTGGAGCCCACTCCCTATGCTTTCTTATATTTTTATGACACCAGACCCAGGAGGTCGGCTACTTGGCTCTCTTTGATCAGTCGCCCCAGCATCAGCAGACTGGATGCTTTCTCCCAATCTTTCAAGCATTTCAAAGATGGATACTTCAAGGTCGTCGTCAAGGAAGGAGGAAACGCTTATTTTTTGAACGCAGACGGAAGTCCCAAGTTCCCTTTGAGTTGGACAAACAACCCTTCTCGGTATAAGGACATGGGGATGGATGAATTGT
>Ga0209589_1009313_pt1 | contig 14898 bp, 4 predicted proteins | sample CowpeawhiteBW_FD_187525 | JGI IMG/M metagenome (GOLD analysis project Ga0209589, IMG submission 187525) | Root nodule microbial communities of legume samples collected from California USA - Cow pea white BW (SPAdes) (version 2) | ecosystem: Host-associated > Plants > Roots > Nodule | place: USA... | reverse complement strand
GACTTACCTTGGGAGTGGTTGGGTGATAACCCCTTGAGCCTAAACTCTGCAGAGTTTAGGAACCTTCACAGGTGCAAGCTACCAAGAGCTCCAATTTGTTTACATAATCCGGATATTGAGTTAGAGTTGGGTACTTGTGCGTCTTGAAATAGTGATTTGCTTTCAATCTATGATGTGTGTAAAATTGTTTGTATTATATTTATGAAAATTCACCTCTTACTATATAAACTGTTAGCTTACCCTTCTTATCTGCCATGTTGCCCTTGAACTTCCTCTTTTGCTATGATCACCTGCGACTTGGTGTGAGCAGAGAAGAATTTAGGTGAAGGAACTCCTCCTTTGGACCGGACCTGATCTGTGACTCCTGACGTTCCCTTACTTTTAATCGGGGTTATTAGAGAAAGCATTTTGGAATGTATAACGTTTATTCTCCCTAAGTTTGTTTTAGAAAATAGTACAATAATTGTCACAGGTTCTTTTGGGATGACTGTATTATACTCCTGAATGGCTTTTCTGACTATCTGCTTATTTTACCATAATATAATATTTTGTTTAGTAGTTTAACAGACTATTAAAAGGGATGTTACATATACGCATATATATTAGTATTAAGAATATATAATATTTTAATTAAATTATTTTCAAAATATAATTAGATTCTTATGCGAAAACTAATAAATAATTTATAGTTAAATATTTTGATAATACCTTTCAAAGGAATCTTTATTTTTTTCATTCCTCATTTGTTGATTAAAACACATATTAATGTGAAAACCCACTATCCCTTCCCATTATGCTCTCTTTTCTCTTTGCTACCCATATCACAGCACAACACTCCACCCTCACTACATTTCCCTCCCACTGATTCACTGTCTTCTCTCTAATAAAAGCTAGAAATTTCCATTATGATCAATCCTCCCTTCTCTTACGGTAATTGGACCTAGAACCAGAACAAGAATTCCTCCTCCAGCTGAGTCATTCTCCTTCCAGTAAGTCAAATTCGATTTCCTCAATTTTCTTCAATTTTAGAATTTTTGGAGTTCAACACTTACCAAAGATCGAATTAGGGTCCTATACTCACTCTGAGTTTATGAATTTCAGTCCCTTGGGTTGTGAAATTGAGGTGCCCCTTGTGGATAGAGTTCTGCTTGTGGTAGTTGTAAAAGGTAATGGAAGCTAACTGGAATTCTTCTTATTTAAATTCGTGAATCATGTTTGATAAGTTTGATTGAAGCTTTGAGTGCTAAATTAATGTTTGAAACGCATGTGTGGTTGCTTGATTGATTTTTGCAATGGATTCAGTGCTCCTGCATGTGGGAACAGTGAGTAATTTGATATTTTCGCCTAGGCGGGTGGTTCTCACCCAAGCGAAAACACCAGAAAACCCACTCTTGTTCCTGCGCGAAGTCTCACCTACGCGAGCTCGGGTCGCTTAAGCGAGAGACACTCTCGTCTAAGCGAACCAGCTTAGCCTGAGCGAGAGTTCACCCAGTTTTTAATTTTTGCCATTGTTAGAGCCTCGCTCAGGCGAGACTGACTCGCCTAAGCGAGATGGCCTCTCGCTTGGGCTAGATTGTCTAGCTTGAGCGAGAGCCACTGCAGTAGGGGTACTTCAATTTTTGTTTTAAAGAGTGAGATTGTATGTTCTAATGTGGTTTTGTGCAATTAGTTTCTTATATGCTTGGAATGTCATTATTAATGTATTGCATGATGAAATTGGATGAATATGAATTATGAGGAGTTGTGGTTGGAATAGAATTTCAAGGGAAATTCAGGTGAACTTGTTAGTGTGTGTAAGGACGTAAGGAATCTGTATTGGTTGGTATCCTGAAACTCCAATAATCATTCACGTTCAGATAGAGCATAATGGATTATGTCGTGAGGAGTAGCAGGAGGTCCTAGTCTTTGGACTTGATCAAGTTCTAGACACGAAGGGGACTTACCTTGGGAACGGTCGGGTGATAACCCCTTGTGTCCAGACTCTACAGAGTTTGGGAACCATTACAGGTGCAAGCCACCAAGAGCTCCAACGTCTCTTACATAATCCGAATATTGAGTATAGAGTCGTGTATATTATGTTGTGTTATGGAAGTTTAACTGTTGATGGCGAATGTGATAAGTTCGGATTGATGTGCAATATTAAACTGCATGAACTCTCGTATTCAAGTTAGTTTACCCTTATTGTTTATGTCTGTTTTCCTTGTGTGCTCTCCTTTGCAATGATCACCTATTGTTGGTGTGAGCAAAGTCGAATCCAAATGATGACACCCCTCTTCTGAGCAGGAGTTGATCTTTTGCTTGAATGTTGTGATAGTTTTTGGGCCAAATACTGTGGAGTCTTGAGACGTGTAATTTAGCCTTTTTTCTTATATATATATATATATATATATATATATATATATATATATATATATATATATATATATATATATATATATATACTTGTTATCAGGGATTTATATGGTTATTTTGGATGACTGCACTCATTGTATATACTTATATATGACTGTTATTCGTACTATATAGTGTGCTTGATCATGATATAATGTTTTATTTGATAGTGTAAAAACTATTAAATGGGATGTTACAATTAACATTCTTAATGGTTGTTAAAAAAACCAATTTGTCTTTAACCAGTCGTGAGAAATATTAAAAAGAAATTATCATGAGAAGTTATTTTTCAAGAATTAATAGTTATATTGTTAAAAAAAAAAAAACTAACTAAAACTATGATAAACTTATATGGATATTTTTTAACCAGTTTTTGCGAAATTTGAAAACTTATAAAGTTGCAAAACTATAAAACTAATGGTGTTATTGATGTTTGATTACATATATAATTAAATATGAATATTAAATTCATTAAATTGGGTTTTGTAAAAGCATTAATTGATTTGTTGTTTATGATAGTTAATAGTTTAAATTAAAAAGATAGATGAATTCTTTACAGGCAATAGAAAAATATAAAGTATTCTTTATATTACAGTATAATTGATAAAATAATAACAATATAATATTTTTAATGATTTTTTTTAACATGTTCAAAAAAAATTTAAGGAAATATTTAATTTTGTTTAAAATTTTACATATTGTTTTCATAGATATGTTATTAGTTAGATAAGGATTACATAAACACAGTATAATTAGCGCTTACAAGCTAAAAACGACTTTATATTTTCAAATTCTAATTATTTCTTATTATTTTGTCTTTTAAGTTCAATTTCTTTTCATTTTACGAGTATTATAAATATCTCATATCTCATTAAGTTTTTAGTGTAAACATTTTATCTCGTTAAGATTTTTAATGTGAAAATGTCTAATTGAATAAGTAATCTTTATATTTTAATATCATTTTATCTAAATTAGGACTGTTAATGGGAGAAAGTTTGATTGAATACTTAATCGTCATCTTAGTTTTATTAATATAATATTTAATGTAAGGTAGTTTTTGCTAATATTATATTTTACATAAGTTAGGAATACCAAAAATTATAATAGGTTAAATCACAAGTAAGGTCTTTATTTTTATTACAAAATTCGTCGTCAACTTCTTCTAAGTTATCTTAATTGATCATATTTTTTGAAAATTTGTTTGAATTTAGTTTTTTCCGTTAAGACATTATTATAACAGAATGTCAAGTGTTAGTTTGTGATTTTTTTATAATTTTTATAATTTTTTTATATTTTTAAATTTTTTCTTACTTTTCTTTTTGAAAAGTAGTGGACATGTGTCAAATTAGATTTTTTCACGTGTGAGCTTATGATTTTTTAATTTTTTTAATTTTTTTTAAAATTTTTAAATTTAAAAAAAAAACTATCACGTGTCAATTATTTATATAAAAAATCCCGATTTGGTCATTGTATTTGTTATTTTGTCTCAATTTATCCATAATTTCTTCTTACACTGGAGTAATTTCATCCCTTCCAAATTGATACTAAGTTTATCTTTTATATTAATATTATAATTATATTTTATTATATATATATATATATATTAACTAAATTAAGTTTATTTAAATTTAAATTTTGCATTGAATTTTGTAACTTATATAAAACTATTTTAAAATTTTACATTTGAATTTATAAAGTTGTTTAAAAATTATTAAAACAAAATTTTTGAATAAAGTTCAATGCAAAATTTAAATTTAAATAAAATAAATTTGGTTAAAAATATTTATTATAATAAAAAGATCATTATAATGTCCAAATAAAAGTAAAATTTAGTCTCAATTTGGAATGGATGAAATTACTTCAGTTTACAAATAGATTATGACCAAATCAAGATTTTTCACATAAACAATTAACATGTGACAACCATATTTTGACACGTGACAATTTTTTTTAATTTAAAACACTACAAAATAATTAAAAAAATCACAAATTGACACGTAGCACATAGTTAACGTCGTCAGTGATGTCCTAACAAAAATGACCAAATTAAAATAAATTGTCAAAAAGTATGACCCAATTGAGACGACCTAGAAATTGAGGACCCAATTGAGATTTTGTAATGAAAACGGAGACCTGTGATTAAACCATTATAATATAAGAGATATGCAAATTTTTTTGTACTAAGTCAATCTTGTGATAATTATTGCAAATTTTTTAACTCTTTTAAAATTATATAATAGTTACTTTTTTTAAGATATAATCAAAGTTTAAAACATGTCATCTATGATTGATTTTTCTATTACTATATTTGATGTTCTCGATATGAATGTTAAATATTTTATGAGATTAAATTAAATTTAAATTTTATTTATTAATATAATATTGATGTTTATGACGTGTTTATTATGACAAAATTAATTTGGTATATTTTGTCACTTATTATTGAGCTTTGTTTTAGTCTAAAGCTTGATATTTTTGGTGTGAGATAATGTATCAAAGATCAAACATCGTTCAAAGTTCAGTAAAATAAAAATATCATTTATAAACATGACAAAATTATAATATATAAGTGAATATAAATATTATTTTATCAAATTAATTTTTTAAAGTTAAATTAAACTTAATTTTTATTTTCTAGTGATTATCTCCAAACAAACATATTTTCTTTTTCATTACTTGATATATTCATTTATACAATTATGATTTCAATAAAGTCAAAGATAATGTATCTCTAACTCAACATTTACCATGTGTGGAGTGAGAAAATCAAACTACCTCTTGAATATATGAGAATAATATTTGACAAAGGCGTTATCACTTTAACAACTCCTAAAAAGATATACACACTATTACTTGAATGAGAGATTATATCACTTAAATATTTTATCAACATTTGAACAATTTGCTTACTTTTATACAATGAACTTAAATAGAAATCACAAAATTTGTAACTTATATTTACCCTAACTCATGGTAAATAGTTTGAGTGATATGTATAAAAATAAAATAAAAGAACTATATCTAATTAAGATGGATAATCAAATTCTTAAAAATATAATTGTTTTTATGAGGATCATGACATAATTATGAGATATTTTCTTTGTAATTATTTACTTCAAATTCAATATGATATCGACGGATCTTCAGACAAAATTTAGGGGGTGTCAAGATAAAAGGTTAAATAATTATGTTTTTTGTCTTTAAATTTTGATGTAAAATTAAAATTCCTTACTGGCTGGCTTTGATATATTTTAGTCCAAAAACTTAAAAAATGAATGGATATGGTATTTTTAATCCAATTATGTTATTTTTTTATATGTCAAACACATTTTTCATTAGATGTTGAAACAGAAACGTGATAAATTGTGTAAATAACTCAAATTGTAACATGAAACGCGTTTATACTTAAAAAAAATTAAAATAATTGGGTTAAAATGATTATATCCATTCATTTATAATATTTAGGAATCAAACTATATTAAAATTTATAATAGAGACAAATTTTAATTTAATGTCAAAACTCATAAATTAAATCATATTTAGCATGAAAAATATATAAAGTTCTTTAAAATATCAAATGATATATATATATATATATATATATATATATATATATATATATATATATATATAAAGTTGGAGAAACGGGAGGGGCATGTCCCTCCTATACTTATATTGTCTTAAATACTTATCATCTTCAAGTTGAGATGATATCGTCTTAGATACTCATCATCCTCTAATTGAAATGTTAATAATTATCGAACATTTCACAATTAAATTCAAGAAAATATAAGACAAATATCGCCAAATATGACTTAATAGAACTTATCTGGATGGATCTTAATTAATTAAGTTAGGATTAATTTTAATTAAACTATCTTAGCATAGCCATGTTTTGTTTCATCATGTTGTTTTATATTAGGTTCAATCTTATAAAAAAAACTACTTTGTAGAAAAGATTAATATTTAAAAAATTTAAAATTTTTTAATCACTTTTAAGTGGCTTTTAATATTGTTTTGTACCAATTTATCAATTCAATGAGAAGTCGATTTTGTAATTTTAATAATTGAAATAGTAGATTGGTTAATTATTTTTTGATTGAATAGTCCATTTCAATTCACGTAAATAATTAGGATGGAATCTTCTAGGTGTGTATCGTATTCTGATGTTACCTTTTCTTCTCTCTCCCAAACAAGTCAGAGCGATATTATTGGATCTGATAGATCACCCACAACGTGCCATCATTCATGCACGCTTCGTAACTTTATCTCGCAACACCTCTCTTATAATTATACTTGAATTATGTCTTACTTAATTACCTCTTTAATCTATTTAATTTAATTTAATTTAATTTAGGACTCCGCATCTATTAACTTTCCATAAAAATAAATTCCAAAATTAACTTCTCGTAGTTAAATTTTAAACATCCACTAAAGAGAGTAGACCAACCTTGTCAGAAACCTTTTTTTCAGTTATTTTTTTAGTCCATGAAATTTATTCATTAAAGGAAAAATAATTTTCCCCTTTTATTGTTTTTGGCGAAATCTGTTTAATACAAGAGCAGTGCAGAAAGCGATCGAAAATGGCGTTTCTTTTCCCCTTTTGTGCTCGTAGTTGACCTCCAAATCAAATCCATCAATAAAGAAGCGAAGGAAGGAACAACCGAGTGCGTTGCGCCCCCACCGTAAGCAGCTATGTCGTTGCGCAGACGAACCTTGCTCAAGGTCATTGTTCTCGGCGACAGCGGGTACGTTCTTGGTGTTTTTCCCGCAACACCGCTTTTGAAAACGCTTTGTCTGATTCGTATTTTGCCATTGCCAGGGTGGGAAAGACCTCGTTGATGAATCAGTATCCTCACGCGCCGCGCGTCGCGGGTTTTTCACCGCTTTTCGGATTCACTTTGGTTTACAATCATTTATTATAATTGTAATTGTAATCATAGCCAGTGCATCTGTAAAGTTTATCAGATTTGTTTCTTTGGTTATTTTGATGATATTTTTATAGTTCTTGATAATTCTTTACGTCCTTTATTTTGATTTTTTTTTTTTTAATTTTTTGGAATTTAGCTGTGTGTGGACCTTAACTAACTGTGTAGATACGTGCACAAGAAGTTTAGTCAGCAATACAAGGCTACCATTGGAGCTGATTTTGTCACTAAAGAGCTTCAGATTGACGACAGACTTGTCACTCTACAAGTGGGTTTCGTTTCCTATTCCAACGGTATTTCAGTGTTCTTTTGAATTTTTCTGTTTTAGGGTTGTAGTGAAGATTGTTTTGTGTTCCAATGTGTTTATTTTCTGTGTCTGATTGATAGATATGGGATACTGCTGGGCAAGAGAGATTCCAAAGCCTCGGGGTTGCTTTTTATAGAGGCGCGGATTGCTGTGTTCTTGCGTATGATGTTAATGTGATGAAGTCTTTCGATACCCTTGACAACTGGCATGAGGAGTTTCTGAAACAGGTAATTATTGTCCTTTTCCAAATGCTTTATCTCTTGCTCACAACATTCACAAATTGTCTAACTCTAATTTATTACCTACTAATGTTGGAATTTGCTGAATAAGCTTTCTGTTCTCGTTGTGTTTTTGTGATGCAGGCAAATCCTCCCGATCCAAGGACATTTCCATTTATTTTGCTTGGAAACAAGATTGATATTGATGGCGGGAATAGTAGAGTGGTAGGCAAATATTATTACACTTTAAAATTTTCTCACTTTATCTCCGAGTGTAAAATGTTTATTTATCTTACATGCAGGTTTCTGAGAAGAAAGCGAAGGATTGGTGTGCTTCAAAAGGGAATATTCCATACTTTGAAACATCCGCAAAAGAAGATTTCAATGTTGATGCTGCATTCCTGTGTATTGCCAAGGCTGCTCTTGCCAATGAGCACGAACAAGACATGTAAGTTTCACTCTCGATAGTTATGAAGATATACATGAATATAAGTTGTACTACTATATAACTGTACCAGACATGTACCATCTATTGTCTATGATGTTAGTACCACTTGCTGTTTAATATTTAATATACAACTAGTATGCATTAAGGCATATCTACAGACTCTCACTGTTGGAATGTCAATGAAGTGATAGAAATAGAAAATGGTTCACTGATATGCGTTTCATGACTCATATTTCTGTTTTTGCCTAAGTTCTTTATTTAATGTAAATTTGATTACTGTCTTTGAATATTATGTAAAAGAGTAATTACTTTGGAGCATAATCTTCTGTGAAAAGTTGTTTAATTATCTGCTATGCATATGAAAAAAGATGTTGAGGTAATTTTCCAAACTATCATCAAAGGCACCGAAGAGTGCTAGTTCCGCTGGCATTTTGGAAAGGCTTTAATTGAAAATTTTGATTTCTTTTTGAACTCCATCTTGTGGAGTCAGAATCTCTTTCTTATAAAGAAATTCCCAAATCTGCTCCCTTCTTCCAAATATTAGTGGCTTGTATTGTACAAGTCAATCCGAATTGCTCACAGGCAATCACAAGACTACATCTTAGATGTGCTTTTGGCATTGATGCCGGCAGTATCTAAACTCATCCATTTTCTTAAAAGGGTTGTGTTCATTAAAGGCAATTAAATGATCTCATGAGAAATTGATTAGCCACATGAAAACCTAGAGCATCGGAAAGAATATCTCCATCTAAGGCTTTCTCTTTTAGAATTTCAGTTTTTCACAGCAACTTCCATGTTGATGGCATGTTTTGAGTTGCTACTATTGTGCATGGCTTCTGCAAAGTCCAAACTCTCCTCCGTTGTTGCATATTTACCCATTTTCTTTTGCACTCTTAATTTGTTAACCAATAACTCCATCTTATTCATGCAACTACTATATAGTTGCATCTTAAGCTATCAGATCAACTTGCATTGCCTTTGTATTGGGAAACCAAAGTAAGAGAAGACTCCATTGATGAGTCACCCACATAGGTTAACTTGACATTATGATTATACTGTTTGAACATTATGACATTATGATTATACTATTTGGAGATTATTACATTATGATTACAATTTTTCAATTTAAATTTGTTTTAAATATTGTGATTTAGAGGTAATTTTCTCAATTTATGTTGTTTTTGTTCATATATATTATATAGAAGTGTAATTTTGCATTTTAGGTCAAATCATAGTATGTTTTCCAAGTTACGAGTTTTCACCTTCCTCCAAATCCTAGGTAGAAAAGGTGCATTCAATGCGTTGGCTTGTTGGGTCCATCGTGCTTTTGCCGTCTCTAGTGAAAGCTATGAAAAATTATAATATGCCACTTCGAAATTGTTGGAGTTTGTAAGAAAAGGTGAGGTTGAAAAAACAAAGGTTGATGAACAGATTCAAAGTATTTATTGAAGCATTGACTTCATTGATATTACTAATTTCAAGATGTGAAACTCATTTATGGAATGATAGCTACTGTTAAAAAAACCCAATGATCTTCAGTAAATTCTCATTCAAATCATTATGTGTCTAGTGTTTAGAAAGAAAGTAATTGTGAGGAAGACTCTTATTACAAAAAAAATGATAGTGAATGTGTTCAAGATAAAACGCGATGAAGAAAATGCTAGGATTCATCTAAAGCAGAAGCAACCTAAATCCTGCTATCAAATGTCAATACCGAAAAACAAGCTATGAAGATTCTGAAACAAATGTCTGTTGATGCTTAAGATAGATTGATGTTCCACTTTGAAGATGTAAAAATGCAATGCTTGTTTGATATTCATTTATAGGAGCCAAATGTTCTTGGTGGCTCTATTTTTTATTGCAGCTAATCAGGTCACCATTTATATCCCTCCATGGTCTTCTGTTCCCAAATTTTTTTTAGGGAAAGAGAATAGAGCATGTGTGGTCATGCAACTTTTTCATGTGAACATTTGACCCTTAAGTTCTAAACTTATAACTTTAACAGTTCATATAATGTCCAAGGGTCAATATTTGATCCATTTCACTTCTCTTGATAACACATTGCTGTCACTTGATATTAAGCTATCATGACTGGTTCATTTCCAACATACTAACAATACTTTGTATCAATGCCATAGGCACAATTAAACTAAGAAATTATCTTGTTGCTATCAAAATGATACTCATTTCAATCAAGCTTCTTTTGGTATTCAAATTTCCACTGTCAATAAGTGTTAAATTCAATTAATTCTTAAGGAAGTTTGATGTTCAATTTACTAGATGCAATTTTGAGTTTGATGTTCTGTTATTGAAGCAAACAGATTTTTAATGTTGTGATAAATAGATTGTCCAAATTATCAGGTCTTCTATGGAGTCATAATGTCTAGTAGAGAGTCTTCAAACGTTTTCCTGCTCCATGACTTCTGTCTGGTTAAAAATATGAATTTCTCATATTTCTTATGCAGCTAATAGTTTATTAAGTTTTAAAAAACCGTATTCTTATGAGATGTTATGTATGTTTGGGCATGACATTCTGCTTTTGACTTTATTCTTATAGTAATGTTTTCTTTTATGTAGATTGTGAGTTATTGTCACTGTTATATATATTTTTATTCTGTGTGAAATGAAAATCCTATAGAACAAAGGGGGAGGAGCTAGTTGGAGTTTGCTCCTTAATATTACACATCCTGTTTGTGTATTTAGCTTTTCCGTTTTGAAAAATGAAAACATCAGTCTTTAGTTTAGTGTGATTTTCATAATTTTTAACTATAGGGAAAAGGCATGTAAGTATGTGTATATACATGCAAAGTGCCAACTACTGTTAGCCAAGGAGGTCGAGCATATAAATATTAACACAAGTTGATGAATATCTTGCTGCATTATTAAAGAGGGAGCGAGGATAGTTTTAGTTATTCAGCTTGAGATTATATTATAACTATGAAACTGTAAAACTATAACATCATAGTAAATGTATTCCATTTTTAACGAGTTCCAAGGAATTTGATTTCCAACTCAATTTACGTCAAATCATATATAATTGGTTTACGGATTCCAGAAAAAATTTGAAGAGTATGTTTGTGTTTTGGGGGATAATGGAAAGGAAGCTTTCTACTGTTAGTCCATTTCCCGAACTACAAGGTTGGAACAGGGATGGTAGCGGTGGTGAGAGCCAGTGTGAGAAAGCCTCCTCTCCGTCTGCTGATAGATGTCACCATCCACTTTTTATGCACTTTTCCTGATCCCATAAAACAGATATTTACGTTTTTTATTTTCTACATCGCTTCATTGGCTATTTTGAATATGCATATGAACGTTTTAAAATTGATTCCTTGTTTGGAGTCTCATGCCATATTCTGTTTGGCATTTTCTTATTTCCAGATTGAGTTATTGGCGGCAGATATCTTTTTAACTGACTTCGGAACTCATTTGTTTCAATTTCAATTGCAGATATTTTCAAGGGATTCCTGAGGCGGCAGTTCCAGAAAATGAACCGAGGAGTGGATGTGCATGCTGATATGGAGAAACTGAATAATTTTCTGAACTCCCCTTGTTGCTTTAGTTCAAACTCTTCAAATTCTTTTTGGTCATTCAGTGCATACTGTATGCCTTGATTGTGAGAGTAAACTGTGTACCTTGAGGTTGCCATTTTGATAAGTTGTACCATTTATTGTAGTCCTGTTTTAGGAAGGACGAGCTTCAGAGTGTTGCACTTGCAGGTAAAGCATGTTCAATTGATAAACTACGGCCTGCTAGATGCGGCATGAACCATGGAATGTTTAAATAATTTTTGAACCTTTTTTTTCCCGTTCATTGTCAAATTGAGATGTGGCATGAACCTCCGAACATTGTGTTTGAATGATGTAGCTTTTGTTTCCTTTGCAAAACGGATTTGTGTTTGGAGTATACGATGTTTGTTATTATCATGCATAATTATGTAGTCTTTCATCTTTACCATTTCGCTTAGAATTTGCTTTGTTCGGAAGGTCGAACATGGGTGGACACATGACATGGCACAGGTGATTTTTAGTGGGCGGAACAGAGAGGAACACCACAGCGGCACAATGGTGGTAGAGGAGTAAGTTGAAGAGATTTTAAATGATCAGATTAAAACAATAACACCCAAATTAGAGTCACTGCAATTTTAGAAATTTTATTTTTAGATCATGACTAAAAGATTCACTCATATCAACCCCCTGTGTTACCTAACAGTTGTAGTGGGGTTAGATAGTAGTTGTATTACCTGCCTTCCTACCTAAACATTAGATACGTAAAACAAAATTTGGTGGTGAGAAAGTGGTTCAAAGGAATAATAAGATGGCGTGTTTTCCTGAGAAGTAGACACTAGAAGCATACTTTAGCAAGGATTATCACGTGTACTATTGTCAATGGTATTTATGACAGTTCATGAGTTATCCTTTCAAGAGGAGAATAATCTTGGGAGGGCCTTTGCATCATGTTTTTTTGTCGTGTTGGTTGAAAATATTACTAAGATATTTATACAAGTTTTTTAGAAGTTAAAAAACAATTATTTTCACTAAAATTTTAAATTCATTATTACAGTAAATAACTTACTAAAAGTTATTTTCAGTAAAAAAATTTCTTTTTTTTATATGATAAACCAAATGTTGACACGTTTTTCCATTTATATTTTTGGAAAATAAAAAATAATCTATATCAATATATAAAGATATTCTATTTTTTGTGTCCACATTTTATAATACCAATTCTACCTTTTATGATATAATTATTTATTAAATTTTTTAAAATTAAGGTTATTTTTACCTATTTTCTATAAAACTGTTTATCACTTTTTTATTCATCATCAATTAATTTATCTATTCATTTCACTATTTTTTTAATAAATATAAATTTACTTTATATATTAACTTAATAACATTACACTGTTATCCCTTACTAACATACTATAATTCATATTTAAAAAATTAAAAAATACATACATACGTTATCGTTGTACGCTAGTAATAAATAATAATAATAATTCGTAACTCTATTCCAACACTGTTTGTAAGACATAAATAATAACTATTTCGTAACATAATTTTTACGTTGCATAAGGAAAGTTGAACTTTTATATTATATCTTGAACGAAGTTCTCTACGATAAACATAATTAACTAAACTTCAAGTTTGAAAAATATGTCATAAGAAATTCTCACACAGTAACAAGCATGCTCGCATGTAAGTTACTTGTTGTAATAGAAAGAAAATGTGCTTCAATATAGTTTTATATTTATCAAGTTTAATATACAGATGATATATTTTATTAAATATTATATATTTATTTAATTTTGAAAAGTAAATATAGTCAAATTAATTTAATCTTATATTTAATGATTCCAAATATAATAAAAATATTAACCATTAGATGAAGACACATATTTTAAATATGAATTATATATTTTGCGTTTGTATTTAAAGATGGATTTGATAGATTTAAAAAAAATAAAAGTGTGAATAATTATCTTACATATATAAAATTTTAATAAATTATATGACCATCGTAGAATTCAGGTTTTTGTAACTATATAATCTTGTACTCGAATCACGCTAATAGTAACCAGCTGATGCTAATATATTATACAATTTCTATTATTTTGCATATTAATAGCTATATTAATTTTAATATATTTTAAATATTTGTATTATTACGTGACTTTTATTAAAATTTAAGATTAAAGGAGTTTGAAACCATAAGTTATTGAAAAAGACTTAAGAAGAGAGAGAAAAATGGCTTGAAAGTTATAAAAGAAAATGAAACTTAAAGAGTTTGAGATTAAAATTTTAAGAGTTATTTGAAAAAGAAAAGATAAAACAGGAGAAAATGAATAAAACAGATAGATCGAAAAGTAAATTGTTTAAAAACAAAAAAATTCTTTATAGATTATCTATGTAACGTCCCATTTAATTATTAAACGAAATTAAAGAAAACGTCGCATGATAAAGTATAGCAGCGTAGTCTTGGGGTCCTTAACACAACCCCTACAACCCGGCACACCACGATGCCAACATAAAACAGATACAATCTGACAAAGAGTGTAGAGTAAGGAATCATAAGATGATACAGGGGTCGTAGCCCTAAAGAAATCGTAAATAAAATGCCTCCAGCCCAGATGGCTAAGCTACTGAATCACCGCTCCCTTGCTGACCACGAGAACCTCGCCCATCTGCTCCCATCAACCAAGTTGATGATCATCGCAAGGAAGAACAACCACATACAACACAGCCATGCAACAAAACGGGTAAGCTAGAGCCAACACATACTCATCATACAGTCAAATATATTTTCATCATCTCACATCCATATAACAACCAAACATGTCATGACTCTTCATTCAATACACTACGACTCGACTCGACTCATCCGGATACGTATAACTTGGTCGGATTCAGCGGATGCTTGCACTTGTGGTGGATACCTCTGCTCGACCCTGAGCTGCTCGATCCTGAGCTATGTGTTACCAGTGTTACGATGAATCAAAATCTCTCCCACCACAAGGTTAGCCCTTAATGAGTTTCAGGCCTCCTGCTACTCCCACCACAAGAGTCAGTCCGCTCTAAGTGAGACTAACTGGCTCCTCGGAGCGTC
>Ga0209589_1009312_pt1 | contig 14899 bp, 8 predicted proteins | sample CowpeawhiteBW_FD_187525 | JGI IMG/M metagenome (GOLD analysis project Ga0209589, IMG submission 187525) | Root nodule microbial communities of legume samples collected from California USA - Cow pea white BW (SPAdes) (version 2) | ecosystem: Host-associated > Plants > Roots > Nodule | place: USA... | reverse complement strand
TCGTGTGAGCATCATATTCCCGAGTCCAAGGCTAACCATTTGTGTGATTTGAAGGCTGAAAAGCCTTGGGGTTAAGGTCTTGGCCAAGAACTAAATAGGTTGAATTAGATGGGTGTATGAATTACCTAAGGTTAATATATGTGTATGTATATATGTTATTTTTATTTCTCAACTCACCCTTTTTGTTTGTGTATGGCGATGATCGTGTGATTCGTTACACGGGAGCATATGTGGATACAGGTGATGCTGAGGATGCTCAGGCGACAGAGTGAGGGTGTAACTAGGATTACGCTAGGATTTTATTTATGAATATCATTTATGGTTTTTTTCTGGATTTTCTGAAATTGTAAAGTTCTAAATACTATGATTTTAAATATTGTGGGGCGATGTTTAAACGTTTAAAATTTTTCCCGCGTTTTGGGAATAATAATATCGTGATGTTTTATTTTATTTCCTTTCTTGATTTATTTAAATTAGTAATATTCCCTAGGGATGTTACATTGATACTTGTGATACTTGGACAGGTTGATACTTGTTGTGTATAGGGAGATTGAACTCAGGTTGTAATCAAATTGGGATATTTGATTAGTGAAGTAAGTGCATTACTTAAGGTATTAGACTTAGCCCTTGTGTTAAGGGTGTACTAGTACACATTTCATGTGTGCTTTCTATATTGTTCATTATGCTTATTTGGCTTTGTCTTCACTTATCTTTGTTCATCGTGATTTCCTTCGCTTGTGTTGGCTTTCGTTTCACTGCTTGCGTCCTATTCGTACTCGTCTTCCTTTTCTTTCATTGGTGCTTTCTTCTCATCGCATTACCTTCATTCCATAATTTGATAGCGAGAAAGATGGATGATTCCAATTATTTGCATTGGAGACAATATGTTGAACCAACCATTAAGTCACACAAATTGTCGAGGTTTATTGTTAATCTTGGGTTCCTGCATGTTATCTCACAAAAACTTATCGTTTGGCCAGCATGGTCAATCCTGAGTATGAAGCTTAGGAGGTTCATGATCAAACTCTTCATCTTTGGCTACAATATACTACTTCTATTTTTTTTATCCAAAGTGCTTGGTTGTAATCATTTTTATGAAGTCTGGAAGAAGATTCATGAGTATTTCAACCTTCAAACAAAGTCTCAAGCTAGACAATTACATATTGTTGTAAGAATTGTTAGACTTGATTCAAAGTCAATGAAACAATACTTATTGAAAATTAAAAACTATGTTGATGAGCTCGTTGGAGTAGGTTTTGTCATGAAGAGCATGTTGACATCGTTTTACAAGTAGTTCTTTTAGATTATGCACTAGTGGTATCTATCATTGAATGCAAGAAGCGCACTCTTTTTATAGAAAAAATTGAAGGATTGATATATTGTCATGAGACTAGGTTAACTAGATATGTCCAAGATACATAATATTTAGTCACGCCTTCTCTCAATTACACTTAAGGCTTTTACTCTGCCGGTGGTAATCATCGAGGTGGCTTTTGTGGCTTCTATCATGGAGGGAGTAGTTCAACACGAGGTCATGGTGGAAAGTTTGCTAACTTTCAGTGTCAAATTTCCTTGAAATTTGGCCATACAACCATTTTTTGTCTTTTCATGTCTGATACATCTTTCCATCCACATGAATCCTTGTCTTTTATTGATCCAGCCACATAACAATCCATTCATTACTGAGCTAGTTCCTACAAAGCGTCCAATACTTGGTAAATCCAAATCCTAAATCTATTACCATTGTTGGTCTTAGTGCCATGGTTATGGAATCTCACTCTCAAGGTAAAGATAAGACTTCATGGATACCAAATTCTAGTGCTAGTTTCCATGTGACTTGTGAACCTCTAAATATTAAACAAATGCAAAAATTTGATGGACTAGACCAAATTTTCATTGGCAATGGTAAATAATCTCACTTTACATGGGTTGTGTAATGCACACTTGAGAGGTGATTTGGATGGTAGAAAGAGCACAACAGGTTACATTTTTACGTTGAATGGTACAACTATCAGTTAAAAGTCTAAACTTTATGGAAAAGTCTCCCTTTCAACCACTGAAGTTGAGTATATAGTTATCTTAGAAGCAGGGAACGAGATGATATGGTTGAAAAACCTTATAAAAGAATTAGGAAAAGAGCAACATAACTCTATGTTGTTCAATGACAATCAAAGTGCTATATGTCTTGCTAAAATCCCAATTCTTCATTCTAAATGCAAGCATATTGAATTAAAGTATCATTTTATCATAAACTTGATAAATGATGGACACTTGTTTTTGTTAAAGATTCTAGGTGTAGAGAATCTAGCTGATATGTTGACCAAGACTATCACAACCAATAAGTTGAGGCTTTGTATTGCCTCAACTGGCGTTTAAGAAAATTGATCATGAAAGTACTACACTAGGTGGTAATGTAAATAAAACTGCAAATGTGAGAATTGTTAGTATTATAGAGCTTTATTTAGTCCCACATCATTTAGTATTGTGAGATATGATTAGAGTTGAAGATTAAAGCTTTTTCTAGGCAAGAAGAAACATCTAGGAGGCCAATTTTAGCGTGAGCAAGGGTAGAGCAAAAAGAAAAGAGGTAAGGGGACATGTACTGTGAGTTTTTTTTTCTAACTTTTGTGTTTTTGGTGGTGTTCTTGAACAAGTGTGTCTTTCCCTGAATTTATTGTGTTTGTGGGTCACATTTTCTAGGTTCTGCCTAGAAACTGTCAGGCGGTGTTCATGAGCCACCAGGCGATACATGGAGGGTTGGTGGTTTTATGTACCATGTACCATGAGGATATTCTGTAATTTTAGTCTTGATACGTATTAATACATAATTCGTTAAGAAGTCAATTAGCTAACTAGACATGAGTTGAATACATATAAATATATGAAAATGTGATGATGTTGACTATGTGGTGTAAATGAAAGTTTGGTATGTATGTTAAACTTGGGTTGGTATGAGGGACTAAATTAAATGAAATGTTGCAGGTACTATTTTGGTGACTTATGATTCTGAATGAGTTGTATGAGTGCTTGGTTTCTGTTTTTGAGTTACACTATGAGCATGAATGGTTCTTTGATAATTTCATTTGTGGACATTGTCTAAATTGACGAATGTATGTGTGGTTATGTACGGTTGAGGCATGTGATGTGTGGTAGTGTGGTTTGAGTCATGTTGAGTCATGAGGATAGGTGTTCTTTAACTCTAGAAATATACAATTAGATGGTTTGTATGCATGAACCTGTTCTTGTATGCTAAAAGTGTGATTATGTGTGGTAAGTGATGAGGTATGAATCCTATGGGTTCCTCATCATGGGTTATGGATATGATATGCTTGAATATCTTACGAACAGGAAGGTTCATAAGTGAGGATTAGACGCGTGATGAATACAAACTAGGAGGTTCGTAATGGTGGTGTTAGTGTGTGAGAATTACAAGTAGGGAGGTTCGTTAGGATTGCGTCCACACTTGATTGTTTTACAACAGGGGAGGTTCGTATATGGTTATAGCTCACGTGTGTTGGACTAAGAGTAGGTAGGTTTGTAGAGGTTGAACTATGAGCGGGCAAGTTCATAGATGGGTGTGCTATCCTGAAAACTCTAGTTAAGTAGGATAACGATGGGTTTGATTGTGCTGGTGATTGGGTATGTTGTCATGATAAATTGTTTGGGGGAGGTGTCCATGGTATATATGTATGTTTTATTCTGTTAAGCTCACCCTTTTTGTTTGTGGTTGTGTGATGATCATGTGGCCTTATCACACAGGAACATATGTGGTTTCAGGTGATGCTGGCAAGGCATAGGTGGGGAGATGCAGGCTAGCTTTGGGGGGGTTTCGAAAGAACTCTATTATCAACTATATTATCGGATGTGTTTATTTTAAAGTTGGTTTTGAATTTCAAAACTTGTAATGGATTGTTACAAATTATTGGTGTTTTTTAGACTGTTGTTAAAGATTTAAATTTTTCTGTATTTTGGGAAAGATATCAGATTTTTATTTTAATTATATTTTACTGTACCAAGTAATATCTGCCTAAAGTGTTACATTTAGTGTTAGTCAGATTGTAAAAGATGATTTTGTTTTCTTTGAGTTTCATTCTGAAGTGTCTTGTTAATCTTAAGGAATGAATAAAATTCTTCTTCATGGAGTTGTAGGACCTGATGGACTCTACTCATTCACTAATGTTCGTATTTTCCCTCATTCATCCACAATGTAGTTACCATCCTTGTTTTTCGCTCATGCAACCTTAGCTTTTGTTGCGTTATGTACTGTAAATAAGGTTGTTTCTCACACTACTAGTTTTCATTTGTGGCACAATAGATTAGGCCACCCTAGTAGTCATATTACGAGTCTTGTATCCAAGCAATGTAATCTTTCTTTGCATAATAAAGCTGATTATATTTTCATTAAATCTTGATGTGCTGGTAAATCTCATAAGTTGCCCTCTCATGAGTCTACTTCAGTAAATTCTCCTTTGGAACATATTTTTACTGATTTGTGGGGTCCCATACATGTCACATCTTATGTTGGGTATACATATTATGTGTCCTTTATTGGTACGATTTTTATATACATGCGGATTTTTCCTATAAATCTAAGAATGAAACTTTGTTAGTTTTTCAGACCTTTAAATCAGTAGTTGAGTTGCAATTGAACTGTAAAATTAACCAAGTCCAATCTGCCTAGGGTGGTGAGTTTCGTTCTTTTACGTGCTATTTATGATATCTTGTTTTAAATATTGGTACAAATTATGTTTATGCACCTTGTGTGAACATTTATCCCATGTAAACCAGGTCCACAAAAGTGCTCCTCACTAACACAAAGTTCATCCTTCTTTGTTATTATCTCATTCTAAGCTTGAGAATGTAAAACAAGCTCTTAAAGATGCAAATTGGAAACCTACAAGACATGAGTATGAGGCTTTAATTAACCAGAAACTTTGGGATTTGGTTTCTCTACCTGCTGGCAAGAAAGTGGTTGGCTATAAGCGAATGTTTAGAGTAAAAGAAAATGTCGATGGCTCCATAAACAAATATAAAGCTCGTCTTGTAACTAAAGTGTTCCACTAAGTTCATGTTTGACTTCCCTGAAACCTTTTCTTCGATGATTAAACCAGTTATAATACGTACCATTCTCACAATTGCAATTTTTCATAGTTGGAAATTGTTCCAACTTGATGTTAATAATGCTTTTCTAAAGGGTTATTGGATGAAATTGTGTACATGCAACAACCACCAAGATTTGAAATATCTAATTAGTCCTTAGTTTGAAGTTCAATAAGGTTCTATATGGGTTAAAGCAAGCCCCTAGACAGTGGTTCACACATCTACAAGCTACTCTTCAACAACTAGGCTTTGTTTCTAGCACTTGTGACACTTCTTTGTTTATCAATCAACATGGATCTGGTGTTTTTTTATCTTCTGTGTTTGTTGACAATATTATTATCACTGGTAGCTCTAGCATTTTGATTCAAAATATCCCTTCCTAGCTTCATGCCACTTTTTCTTTCAAACAATTTGGTCAGCTAGATTATTCTCTTGATCTTAAGGTCAAATATTTATTTGATGGCTCAATTCTCATCACTCAAACTAAGTATATTCGTAATTTACTTCATAAAACTAATATGGCAGAAGCTCATGCTATTTCTTCTTCAATGGTGTCTAATTGTAAACTTTTTAAACATGATGCTAACACTTTCTCAGACCCCACTCTATATAGGTTTGTTGTTGCTACTCTTACTAGAGCAAAGATCCGTTTTGCAGTTAACAAAGCCTCTTAGTTCATGACTAATCCTATTAATAGTTTTTTTGTACAATGACTTTATTAGTTTTGAGATCGATTAAACAATTATGTTCTATTTCCATCTTTTCTCTCTACTCAATTTATCTAAGAAGCATCATCAAAACTTTTTTTTCATGTGATTTAAATGTTGAACACCCATTTTTAACAGTTAATTGTATGGTGTTAAACTCTTCTTTTTCCTAGTCTTCTTTTGGGGACTTAATTTCTCTTCGGTCTCTCTAGTATGGAAAGTCTTTGCTAAGGATGGAGGCCCTTGGCGTGCTCTTCTTTTGTTGTAAGTTGTTATTTGATTCAACCAGGGCTATGGTTTCCCTTTCCTTTAGACATTAAGTGATGCTTACCATTGTAGAGGATTGATACCAATTGTGAAAGCAAGCCAAAAACATAAAAGACGATTAAATTGTACTTTCAAACTTTGTGAAAATTTTGCAATATATCTTCCAGTGATGCACAGCTAGACCATAATTCAATACCAAAATATGCAATGAACAAAAGTAAAAGAAAGAAAGATTTGTACTATGATTTGATACTACTAGGAACCACATAGTTCTCAATAAATCAATTGAGTTTCAATATGTAAATTACCTCTAATAACATGGACCAAAACAATAACAAAATTTATGGTGAAAGATAATAAAAAATAATTAAATGCCAAAACAAAATATAAACATTTGTTGAAAACCAGAAAAAAAAAGAATACACTTATTCACTTAACCAGTGCTAGCACATAGTAGAAACCAGAACATAAGCCAACATTTCTATAAGAACCGAAACGAAATTTAATTTAGTGAGAAACACGTAAAATTCCCAAATTTACAAACCAATAAACCATGAAAACAATACCCTTTTGGTGGTAATCCTTTTCCGAAAGAAAATACAAACATTATATAAAAGCAAACAACCTTGTAAGTCTAATATCAAGTCTGACTAGTATGTAATGTAAAAATAGAATAACACACAGAAAAGCCTTTGATTAACCTATTCAGTAACACAATAGCTATAACAATTAGAAGAATCCAGGAATGGTCGGTCACAGCTCAGTATTTTACCAGCTACCCTCTGTGTCAGAATTCAGATACAAATAAAAATAAGCATACATACACCTGGTAACAAGCAAAATATAGATTAATCGACAAAATAGAATGTAAGGTAATCCTATTCTATAAATTATATAACATACACTGATGATTAATCTGGGTAGAAGAAATTAACTTAATCTGAAAGATTATGATCAGACATAGATACTATACTGTTTACACGAACTTCTGTAGGAGATGCAACAATATTACAGTATCTTGTCGGCCATGAAACAGCATTATTCAGTTCTCAGATTGGCTTCGCTTAGGGCCTGCCCCGCCTCAAGCTGCATGATGGACATTTGTATTGCTTTATGCTCTCAGCTTTTGCAGGGGTAATCTTCACACATTTACCATGGAACCACCTCTCACATATGTCACAACCAATCCAAAATTCATCTGCATTGTAATTTCCACCACAGCTCCCACACAGGGTTTCACTATGCTCGTCATCCTCCTCTTCATATCCTTCATCGGCGAACTTCGGGTTGCTTTTAACTTGCCCATCACTTGATCTCTGCAGATAAATGAACAAGCAAGCATCATATAGCAGCAAGGTTTAACAACTTTTGATTCAAACCGATTTCATAATCAGAGAGTTTCTAAAATCATTTATTCACTAGAAGTATTTGCAACATGAAACAGATTTCATGGTCAAAGGGTTTCTAAAATACAGTCCATTTATTCACACACATAGTAATTTTTATTATCATAATGCAAAGAGAAGAACATAATTGTGGCAACATCAGTGTGACAGATTCTGTACTTAGTTCTATAAAAAGATTAAGATCCAGAAACTTTAAAGGCCCGCTTCAGTTTTTGACTGTACTAAAAATTAATAACCAAGTCGATTATTAGGTTCAATAAAGTGTTAATTTTGTGCTTAATTTTTAGTACCATAATAACTTGAGAAGATATAGTGGCATTGATAGATTTACTTTCCATACAAACTTTTATAATGCATGAGTATAACCTAACCATGACGAAGTGCTAATCAACTAAATTCAGATGATCCGACCATAGAATAAATAAATAAATAAAATGCATACACTTACAACAACACTAACCTTGGTGCTGCCCCTAGATTTGCTTCCACTGTCTGCAGTGGGCTTGTCCTTTACCGGCTTCCTCTCAGTCACAACTTCAAAAACAGTAGGAAGATCATTTATCAAGCCAAACAAACGTTTCCTGCCATAAGGAATTTATGGAACCATCAATAGAAAGTAGGGATTATAGGCTCGATTCAGAGAAGATGTCATGGAAAATGAGAACAGGAATTCTACTAAGGAAAAACTTCCAAGAACCAAAGCAACAGCATATACATATTCCGCCGTTCAAATAATAATTAAACTCAGTTCGTTATATTTCCCTTAAGTATCTTTGGGACATATAATGCCCTTTGCAGCTCTAAATTGAATGTCGGAGGGAAAGATAAACACGATTGCAGAAAGATAAAGGCATTTATGAATTGCTTTGAAATAATTATTGAGTTAAAATATAAAGCATATTATTGCAGCTTAAGATATAATCCCCTTTGCAACTCAGAATTGTAAGTGGGAAAGATAAACAAAACACGAATGCCGAAAATGAGGCACCGATGAATTTACTTGAAATAATACGTGAGCTAAAATATAGAACTTAAATTACATAATAAGAATTCAAAGACGCACGATGGTAATCCCTCCCACCAACCTCAAATTTATGATAAGTTTCCTGAATTGTTACTCTTTTGGATGAGGAGGGAATCTAGAAGATAAGATAGCCTTAAGAGACCTCTAATAAAAGGACTACTTGAATAAAATAATCCAGAATCACAACAGCGCACAAATAAATTACATTCATTTCCAGTTAATTTAAAAACCATTATTTCTTCAACAACATTCACCCATCACGATCCTGATGCATCTCAGAACCAATTATAATAACAAGACCCCAGTTTTCAACATTACACACAGCACTTGGGCATCAGCATTGCACAGACCGAGCAAAAACCAACTTAAATACTCAACACATGCTCACACCCGAACCAAAGATAGACTGTACCTTTCATTGCGGTTAAGACGAGCTCCAAGATAAAAGGCCACAGAAAGCAGCCACGAATCACTGTGCACAGCAACCAGAGAAAGCCAGTCCCTGCGATTCATGCCATCCCTAGCAAAATTGATTCCAAGCGCAGGCTCCGGAAGCTCCGGCGGAACTTCCTCCGCTGGCAAAGTCACTTCCCAAGTCTCATTCGGATGTCCATAGAGGCACAAGTTCTCCTTATCTTAAAACAAGCAAACCAGTAAAACCTCGAACTCAATGTAACAACAAAAATTAACAGTAATCGTCACAGAAAACCATAACAACTACCACATCTAACTCAGTCATATCAAATTCAAATCTTAAGCCCAAATCAAAATCGTGAGTCACAGAAGAACAAACCCAAGTTAACCTTAACCTTTCCCAAATTTATCCGATTACGTATAGCAACAACACATTCACTGTTTAAGTGTTACACATACACAAACTAGGAACCCAAAACCAGCTTAAATCACTAACTGAATAATGATAATTAGGTTGTTAACCAATTTACAAATATTATAAACAAATAATAAATTTATATTTATTTATTCGTTTGTTATAAAACATGTGGATGGGACATGTCAAAGTTTGACTTTATTTTATTATATGTTTTTTTCGCTCAAATTCTGATAAAAGAAAAAAAAGTCAACTTGCTCAATTTACAGGGAGAAAAAAATTCCCAATTCGAAAATTAGTAAAGGAAAACAGTTTCGGAACGTAAAGTGGAGGACAAAAGCAAACAGAATTCAGATCCGCGGGTTCGCTGTACCTGGATCACAGAGTCCGTAGAATTCATCGACATCTGAGAGAAGAAAAAGCCCTAAAGTGTTAGGGCGATGACTGAAATTGGAAGGAGAAAAAGAGAAGTGTGAGAGAGAGAGGAAGGACCTTGAGAGAGAGCGCGAACGATGGCGGTTCTTCGGGCGGTGTAATCCTTGAAGATCTCTTCGACGGTGCGGGGAGTGGAAGCCATTTGCATGAAAGGAAGGGGCAATTGAGATCTGAAGGAAGGTTCTAGAAGGCGCGGCTTGGGTGCAGGGGCGAGACCATGGGAAGGGATCGTAGGGATCGCGGGTGCATGTGATGGTGTTAGGGACTGAGAGAAAGAGGCTGAAATTTGGAGAGGAAAATAATAAATAGAACAACACAGAGTGAAAGAGTGTATGCCTGCGTGTCTATGTGAATAACGCTACAATCAAATTATTTTTATTATACTTTATATTCAGTGATTACATTCTTTTAAACGGTAAATGAAAAATCAATGCGGAATATTGAAATTTTATCCCTTTTTAAAACATTTCTAAATTAATAATCTTAATAATTTATGTGAAATTATTATTAATTAAAAAGAATCTTCAATTGCAATGATTATAGAACACACAGAATTGTGATTTAAATAAATTATTAAAAGTGATAAAAAATCCATAAATATAAATAGATTTTGGATTTCATTACTTATTCTTCCTGGAACTGGATCCTTCCCTTGGTTAAGTGATAGTCAAATACCAATATCTTAATAAATCGAAAATTCAATTAAGAAGTTGATTTTTCTCTTGTACAATTTTTTATGCAACCTAATATATTTTAAGAACAAGTTTTATTGTATCAAGTTGATCATATATATTTTTCAAAAAATAATTATTGGAATGATTGTATACCGACAACAAATTCCTCTTTTTGATGAAATATTTAATATTACCATTATTTATTTATCTTAAATTGTATTTGGGAATATACACCATAATTGTATGATTTACGTGGTTTATATTTATATATATATATATATATATATATATAATATTAAAATTAACATATTATAGAAATAGTATCTCAGTAAGTGACATTCATACATCTTATAAACCTTAATTAGACTATACATAAAAAATTTTAAATTAAAAATTACCACGTTAAAATTTTCAGTTGGACGTGAATATAGATAAATGTGTTCCAATCTGTTTTACCAATACCTGGTTATAATATATAGATAATAAATTGTTTTAATTTTATAATGAGAAATTAGTAGATTTATTTATTTATTTTTGTCACCCTTAACTTTTTGGGCGGGATGCTTCCAAAGTTGATCTTTTCATCAACAGCAAATATCTGAATTTTCTTCCCCGAATTTTTTTCCCCTCTAACATTTTTTATTTTATTTACACATAATGGTTCACAGTTTGTGTTTAAAATTTGAGATGTCGGAAATCAAATTAGAAATCTTATTCTAAATAAGTCAGAAAATTAGTTAGAATTAGATTCTTTTAGTTTACTCCTATCCGAGCCGAAGAATAACATTAAATAAATATAATTTCTTTTATAATATACTTCTAATATATACATATTATTAAATACGATTATAATATATATTATAAATATATATATATAGAAATAATAAATTAATTAGAGTGTAATTTTCGAATCAATGATATTATTATGACCTAATTTGACAATTAATAATATTATTAACTAATTACCTTAATAAAGCACACATGCCTATAAATATGATGCATACTCACTTCCAGTGTCATATATTCTTCTATACTTATATTTTCTTATGTTTTTATTAATGACTCAAGCGTCGAATAATGTGTCGGAGAATCTTTTGTAGATAAATCTTTTGCAAGTGATTATTCTTTCAGTTTTATTCACAGATCAATGATATAGTTTCTCCATGTCACCTTGTAGGACCTATACGGTTTTCTGATAAGAACACCTGGTGCTCACCGTGAAGCTTGGTGAAACTCTTTTAATGCTCCTATGATGTATCAAATAAAAGACTAACTATAATGAATGAGATTATTGCACTATTTATTTTTGGCATTTGGGAATATCTTATGTGTTTTTTTGTTACTTGTATTATACGAGTACAACACAAAAACTAAGACAAAAACAAAAATAAAAATAAAATTACTTTTTTCTTAGTCTTGCAATAAATGGGTTTAATTTAAAAGAAATTATTTGTTACTCCAATTCCAACACGATTATCTGCATGATACTATGTTGGCTACCTTTGCTACAATTCCAACACGATTATGCTTAACTACATGTTGTTATACTCTATTATTATTTTTGTACAACATTATATATTACATACTTTATGTGTTATATTTTTTTTCTCTTAATCAATAAAGTCCTACCAACTAAGGTAGAAGTATAAATCCTATCAATTAAGGTAGAAGTTGATGACAAACACCAAGTCTTGGCCAAGTGCAAGCAAGAAGAGTGGGTTTCAATTATTGACTGGGCTCAAGCTCTTATCTTATGAGTCAACATTGTTTAAATATATTATAGTAGGTTTATTTTTGGGCCTTGTATTATGGGCCAAGTAGTATAAGTTTTCTTTGGACCATGTATTTGGGTCTTGTTGGGTTTTGAACCTAGAAGAAGATGGGCCTTATTTGGGCTTGGTGGTGAGACTCATAAAATTAGGGTTTTCTACCCTAATATGTGCTAGCTTGGAAAGCAAGCTAGGCTTAGCTTTCCTTTTAGCCACCTCATGGCATAGAAGGTGTGAATTACTTAGGTGGCAAGTCACACTTGTTGCATGTCTCATTTTGGCTCCAAAATTCAAATTCTATACTAGCTTTTCCCTCTCATTTTTGGAGATAACTTGCTCTCCTTTGGTCCTATAAATAGAAGAGCCTACCTTTTGTAAACTCATTCATGAAAAATAGTAGAGAAACTTTGTTGAGATGACTCCAGACTCCTCTCATTTTCTGAATCAACTTAGGCTAGAGTTCCCTTTAGTGTCTTCCTATAACCTTCTTCCTTGAGAGTTGGCCTAACCTCTCTTGAGAGACTCTCTTATCGCCTTCACTAAACCATTCTCCTCTCATTTACTCCATGCTTTCATGCCTCACTCTTCCACAACTCCATTCAAATCATGCATGTGCAATGGAAAAAGCTTGAAGATGCACTCATCATGTGGTATTTAGAGCCATGGTTGCTCACACTTCAAGAGATAAGTTCATTTTCTTCTACTTTCTTTTTTCATTATTCTGTGTTGTGTCATGTAAATATAGTACTTAGGAGTTAACTCAAGGTTGTCTCTCAGTGACCATTGTTTTCAATCAAAACTTTCCAGATGCAAACACAACACAAAAGATGGGGGAGGGTTGGCAGATTCACAATTTCAAAACAAAATTCAAAACATAGTTGCAGAGTTATAACACAATGATTAAAAGGGTTTTGATTCCCTGATTTAAATGTAATTCCATCTATCACATATTAAATACTCAGTTCAAATCACTCTCATGAACCTGCAATTAAACCACTAAGTGAAGATTAACACGACTTTATTATGCAATTAAGCCAAGCACACATCATTTAATCCAAGTTCATCCAAAAATAGCAAACAAAAAACATTAAGCATGATTCAAGCCTGTTTCAATGCAAGAACAAGCACCCTAACATTAAGCATACCCATAATTCGTATTCAACTATAAAGCACTGATTAAAATGATGAAGAGCAATTTAAACAGCAGAAAACATGAACAAAATCTCAAGATTTCATTACATTCTCATCAAAATTAGTTCTCCATTGGACTCGAGTTATACCACAAACCAAAATGAAAATGCATCATAAAAAGGGGGAAATTAAACTAGGACGTAAATAATCAAACCAGAATGTCAAACCATAACATGGGTATTGTCAAAAATGAACCAAAACGTCAAAATAGAGTAGTTGCCATCAATGGCTCTTCAAAGCTCCCTCTAAACATAAAAGAGAAGAAAGTAAAACATAAAAAAGAGGTTCTCGCCCCTAACACCCTAAGGAGCTCGTGGTCACATCACCACAAATGCACATATTTACCAAAATGTCACTTTGGTCCCAAAATGTTGGCCCAATCACTTAAATGACGTGGAAATGATGTGGAAATAACATGGAAATAATGTGGAAACTCTCTTCATCTTAAGATTAATATCCAAGCTCCCAAATTGCTTCACAAAAATATTTAAAACATAATTAGATACGAAAATTAGACCAATTAATGCCAAATTAATCAAAATTCAAAATAATGGCCTAATGAAGCCCAATAAATGAAAATGCACTAACAATAGACAATTAAGAACTAAACAACCATCAAGATGGGCATAAAAAGGCAATGGAATAAGGGAAAATAATGACTCATCACTTGGCTAAACAATCATCAAGAAGAGCATAGAAAGATAATGGAATAAAGGAAATAATGACTCATCACTTGGCCAATCAGATTCAAACAAAAGATAAATTTTCACAAGTATAAAATTGAATAGGTTTAATTATGCCTTTGGTCCCCATTTTGGAGTCAAAATCTCAAAATGGTACCCATATTTTTAAAAGTCTCAAAATAATCCCTTTTTTTGTTGAAACGTCTCACGTTTGCCCTTGCCGTTAACTCAACGTTGACACCATTAGAGGGAGTGCCACGTGTCAGTTCCTCGATTTTTTGAATTTTTTTATTAATTTTTTTTTGATTTTTTTTTTGATTTTTGATTTTTTTTTGAATTTTTTAAAAAAAATTAAAAAAAAATTGCCACGTGTCAAGCTGTCATCGTGCCACGTGGCAGTGACAGTGACACGTGTCAGTATTACGCCACGTGTCATTTCCTTAGTCTCAATTTGGTCCCTTTATTTTAATTTGTCTCAATTTAGTCCCAATTTTTGTAAAAAATGAGCAATTTTGTCCCTCTCCAAATTGAAATCAAATTTAATTTATGTATAAATGTACACAAATATTTCCATCAAAATTGATATTTCAAGTAAATATTTTTAACCAAATTAAGTTCATTTAATTAATATTTTACATTGAACTTTAATTAAAATGGTTTAAAAGTTGTTAATAGAAAATAATGTTCATAGAAAAAAATTCATAAATTACCTAGTTCATGTTACAATAAAACACATATAAATTTAAAATTTTAAAACAATTTTAAGTAAAGTTGAATGTGAAACATAATTTTAACTAAACTTAGCTATGTTAAA
>Ga0209589_1009311_pt1 | contig 14899 bp, 4 predicted proteins | sample CowpeawhiteBW_FD_187525 | JGI IMG/M metagenome (GOLD analysis project Ga0209589, IMG submission 187525) | Root nodule microbial communities of legume samples collected from California USA - Cow pea white BW (SPAdes) (version 2) | ecosystem: Host-associated > Plants > Roots > Nodule | place: USA... | reverse complement strand
AAAAAAAAAAAAAACTGTACTGAAGATTTTTTTTTTGTCACAGATCCCTAAAAACAGCATCCAAATGCAATTTTATTTTGGCATGTAATAGTGTTACCATCTCCATATGGAGAGTGTAAGAGCAGTGCTTGTTCTGACTGGAACAGCTGGCATATCTGATGATTGCATTCAATTATAGCACCTTTGCTCAGAGCAACCGATGGGGTAAAAATATTGAGCTCATAAATTTTGTGGCTCTGCTGGTTTTTCTGTTTCATAAACATGATGTTGAATGAATAGAGAGAAATGAATTTACCTAGAATTCATTTGTCTGGGACAACCTTTGCAGTGGCTGCAGCTGACCCAGGGAACATCACATCCAATGCCATTCTGCACATAAATTTCACTGGAATACCCAATTGCACCCTTGTAAGTAAACCCCAAAATAAGCCTTGGTTTCAAAACTAAAGCAAAAAACAGAAGATTCAGTGCCTAAAAAAAACCTAACTTTGAGCTTTAAGAAAAACAAACTACTCTGTTATTTGTTCGGAGGAAAAGAGATGACATACACACATATCTCTTGAATATGAAACATCAGTAACACTCTATAACAACTATTGATGAATGATGAGAATGATAGCTAAAACCATCGCTTTCGAGAATTTGAATTCTTCGTTGAATTTTGTTCTGCTATTTTTTTTATCTCTTCATAATATACATATTACTACTAATTATAATGTATTTTTAATATTCAGTAAAAGACAACGTCAAAATAATCGATAAAGAATCTGGATTCGGCTTTCATGTCACCATTAAAATTAATGTATGACCTGTTCTAATATATCTAGCAAGCACCAATCTACAGTATCATGTACAGCGCCCCATCAATAATTTTATAATCCTCTCGTTTCTTTGAATTAAAATGAAAAAAAGGGCAAATAAAAGTGGAGGGATAAAATAACGGAAACACAAGAAAACCAGTGATCGAAGATACAAATCACACACACATATAGGTGATAGCCCTTCTATAGAAACATGATTTGTTCCACTAAATATTTTTTATTTAACTTCTAATTTAAATTACCAAAGTTCCAGAGCCATTAAATACTCATTTTAAGAAATATATATATTCCATTTAAGAATGGTATCACACATTTTATCAAACACCCCATCAACTTTATTTATTACTTTTTTTAAATTATTCGATTTTCATTTTTATTAGGGATAGCAATCCATCTTGTACGAGCAGATCAGTGTCTATTCACTACTTATTCTATTAAGAAAATCTATCTCATTGGTCGTCTTCTTATATTGTTGATGATCCGTGAAAAAGTATTTGAGGTTTTTTCATTTTTTATACTTACGAGAATTCTATATATATTTGTGGATATTTTTATATTTTATTTCTTAAAACTTTAAATAAAATTATTTAAAAGTAAAAATTTAAAATATAAACTTAGATAATAAAATTTAATTTTAAGTACAATTCGAATCAAATAACTCGATAAAATATTATAAATTTACTTTTTTTCTAAAATAAAATTTAATAAATTACATTAAAATATATAATTTAAAAAAAAGACTACTATTTTACAAATTAATTTCAATTTTAATTATTTATATAAAAATAAAAATATATGAAGTAAATTTTTTTAAGTAATTCCTTTGTGATTGATTTTTTCACAAATAATTTTATTTTAAATACTTAAAATAAAAAAATACTCAAATAAAATTCATGGGTAATATTAATACTTATTACACACATTAAAAATGTTCATTTAGTATATATCACAAATTTTACACATAAATATTAGCAAGTACAAATTTTTTTTATCATCTTTAATTCTAAATGTAAAAATAAGAATGTTGATCGGATTGGTTATTGGGAATCATGTAAAACAAGTTTTTTTATTTTTATTTTCTGGATCGAGAAGAAAGAGAAAGAACATAATTTTTGTACGTATTTTCACATGGGTACTATAATTTCTTTCTTTCACTTACTTTTTCAATATACTTAATTTAACTCCAACAAATTATAATATTGTTGACATCTACAAAGTTAAAATTTTCATGACATTTATATACTCTTTTTAATAATAGAATATAATGGCTTTAACACATATATATATATATATATATATATATATATATATATATATAATTCAAATTTTTGCTAACGATCTCCCATTGATCACAAATAAAAATATATCCTTATAAATATGTTAGACTTTATAAGTTCAAAATTTTTATTATATACTTAAATATATTCAAAAAATCTTGTATATTGATTATGAACCAAAATAGCTTTAATTGTATTAATCCCAAATGAATTTGACAATAATAATTAATGTTCACATGACCAAATGATATGGACTCATCTTAAGATGTGAAACATGAAATGTTAGTGAAAATGTCGTGTACACTTCTACTTCCAACTAGTCATTACTTTAACTCAATGAGATCAATATAATAACTTTAGTATAAGAAGTGTTAATCATTTGAAAATATTATTTTGCTCACTTAATTTATATTTTTGTGATTAATATATTAACTTTTTATGTTTTGGTTTGAAACCGTGTTGGATAAAAATTGTTATGATGACCTACATGGATGGTAGTGACAATAATGTTTAGTTGCCTAAAAAAAGAGAAAATAACATTAAAGTATGATAATATTGTTATTTAATATATTTCTATAAAATTAATAAAAAGCACTTGTAATCTCACATGGTTAACAATGATATTATTTTATATAAATCTCATATTTTCCTAACACTTAAAATAAAATAAACAAGATAATTAAGTAAGATGATAAAACTAAATAATAATCACTTTATTAAGTTAAAAATAATAAACAATAAAACTTGGTTAAAAGATGTAGAAATTTAATCAAACTTTTAAATGTTAAAGGATGAAATATATATTTAAAAATTTAGTGGCTAATATTGCATGTCGATAAAACTAGTACATGAAAAAAGTGAATAGAAGTTTATGGAGAATCTTAATTAGAATCCTAATTTAGTTTCATTATTTTTATATAATTAATTTTATTAATTAAAATAATATAAATATTTATAATAGTTTTTATAAAAACAAAAATATCTTTTAAAATTTTTAAGCAAATAATTCTCTGATACAAAATTAACATTTTGAAAATTCAATAAAAACTCATATTAATACTTTAATTATTATCTTTTTTTAAACTTTTTATATGTTTAATATTATTTTTTATTGATTTTTTTGTTAATTTAAATGTTTTTATGTTTAATTATATTTTAATTTTTTAACAACATTAAAATATAATTATTTTATTATTTAATTATTTTTTAAATTTTAAATTTTATCTATGAATATTAAATAAAATATTAACACAAGTATACAATATTTTTAGATATTTTTTTTTTAAATAAAATAAAACTGCATTAAATCAAATTTTATTTAAAATCACAATTAATCATACACTTTTGTGAAATTTAATGGGTACTAATTATTTTTAACCTAGTACCCTTAGTTAATTTTAGCACCATCCTAAATTTATTTATTTATTTATTTATATGTTTGCTAAGGTCTTAAATGTAAGTGCATAGAAGGGATAACAAGTGCTGGAGTGGAGATCTATTTCCCCTTAAGAAAGCTCCTACATATCATCTTCCAGCATTCTTGGTCTGGCTCAGCAGACTCAAGCTGACACTTCAAATCTTCTGCTAATCCTTTCTATCATAACCATAACAAGCCTCCACTCATACATTCGAACACCAAAAACAATAACAAAACTGTGAAATGAATATGGTACTTAAATGTTACCTCAATGACATCCATGTCGCGAAGGCGATCAATGAGATTAAACAGTATATCTGTGGTGTACTCAGGATGACCCTGAATTCCAAGAATGTGGTCTGCAATTGCAAACATTTCCACTCTAGTTTTCTCTGAAGATGCAATCACTTCTGCACCCACAGGAACCTCATAAACCTCATCTTGGTGCACCTCTATGATCGAAAGGAATGATGACATTTCATGATGATCAAGGTACCTATAACATCCACCTACATCTTTCATCAAATTCACTTCTCTATACCCAATATCCCACCCTGTCTTCGATTTCCCTACCCTTCCACCCAAAGCCCTGCACAGTACCTATAACATCAACATCATTCACAAAATTACAACTCTCAACTATGCTTGTTAAGATAATTATTACAAAATGAACAAACTCTCAAAGTTTCTAATTTGATGACCCTTTACTCAGAAACTAAGGTCCAAATAAGCATTAACACATATACCTGGTGGCCAAAGCAAATGCCAAGGACCTTCTTCTCCATGCCAACAATGATTTGCAAAATGAAACAAAGTTTAAGGATCCAGTAATCGTTTCCATAAGCATCACTAGGGCTACCAGTGATCACAAACCCATCATATTTATGCAGATCATTGAATTCGGGAAAATCCCCCTCATACACTCTGAACAAATCCCACACATCTCCCTCTTCCCCAAAGGCTTGTACATAGACGTTGTAGTAGCCACCGTACACTTTCTCTACATAGTCAGAATCTTGCACTGCTTGCAGCATAGCATATCTTCTACTTCCACAATCAATTGCCATTTTTTTCAGGCTTGAAAAAAATGAGTTGTGGTTGTTAGAAAGAGAAATAGAGAAACCAAATTTTTGTGTGTTGGGTCGCTGAGCAAAAGGTCTTATATAGATGGTAATTCCCCAGTACATTATCTAAATAACTTGTTTTTTTTAGGATCTCTAAGAGCAGACATGTATATTCGTGAAACAATGTCGGAAGAAGTCTCATACTGTGGTTCCCACTTGTGGCCCATGCAAAACAGGGACAAAACCATAGCTCATTTTTTTTAAAGGTAGGTTGAACTTAATTCAGAAAGAAGGTGAATTGACGCATAACACATCAAACATAATATTATTAATTTTTATATATTTTTTTAATTTTTTTATTATAATTATTTATTATTTTTAATTATATAAAGTTAAAATTTAATATTTAAAATCAATATACTTTCATTCTAATACAATAAATATATAAAATAAATTTTAAAAAAAAATTATTCGTAAGTGGATCAATTTATTAATCCACCAACACTCTTACCTAAAATACAAAATACTTTTTATTTAAATGTTATGATATTTAAATTTAATCTAAATCTTTCAAGTACCTTTCTAATAATGCACACCATTAGACAAACATTCAAAATTTCTTATTTTTATAATTTTTTTCACCAATAGCATAAATCACATATATATAGTTTTTAATTCTCCAAAATTAAAAAATCATTGCTCATTAAAAAAAAAATCTAAAACCTACTTATTTGAAAGATAGTATTTGATATGAACAAACCACGTTTCAAACATCATGAAGTATAAGCTAATTAAGGATATACGTGAGATGTCATTAACGAGCATCCAATTCTTATTCTTTGCTAAATCCATCTCATCTATACGCAATGCTGACAGTATTTAGTAGCAAAGAATGAATAATTTAGTTAAAGTCACTAAATACGTATTATTGTTCCAGTATAGATTTTATTCGAATTTAAAGAGATGTAGACAGAATATTTTTTAAGTATGTGTCGTAGACTAAAGTTTAGTAAGTCAAATTTTAAGTTTTAATCCTTATAGTGCTACATCTCTATGTTTTGGAGATTGAAGTCAATCCATTTTATGGTATTGTGGGTGGCCAATATTAGGAGGTATTGTTGTGAGCAATTGATACCTATTCAAAATGTTTTTTTTTCTTTTATTGTTATAGAAACATCAAAATACACAAAATATTAGTAACATTAGTAACGTATATTTTTCTTTTTAAATTATCCAATTTATGTATAGTATAAAAAGAATACTAATAGAAATTTGAAGTTGGTAGAAAAAAAATAAAACAGTACTCCTCCCAATTTTGATCTAGTGTATAATTTCATTCATTAATTGAATAAATAACTATAGGACAAAATAATTCTTTAATTTTTTGAAATCTCATTTTATACGTAAAAGAATAAAATAAAAGGTAAAAGTGATTTTTTTTGTCGTATATATTTCATACTTGTGGAGATAATAAAAAAGGAACAAATAAGTTTCTCGTTTGAACAACTATTTATGCTTGAAATATATTTAAGAAAAAGACATGATATTTAATTTCTACGTTTCATGATTAAAATTTCATACTTTACCATTTCTTTTTAAAAGGAATAGAGATTTGAAATGAAGATAATGAATAATTTATTTAAGATTATATTAGAATACAAATAAATTATATATTTTATAATTTAGTTTGGATAAAAAAATTATTAAATGAATATTACCAAGAAAAAAAAATGAAATGAAAAGGTCACGTGATCCAAGACTGTTGTTGCAGAGATATTGAAGAACCCAAGAATGTTGATGCAGAATGCTCAATCTTTGATTTCAAAGACCTTCCTACAAAAATGATACATCAAAACCAACATCAACGCTAGACCATTTAATTTACTTTGTCTTTTTCCTCTAAATATAAATAATATTATATATAATATAAAATAATATGGTATGATATTATGTCCTATCATTAAGGATTACTTTTATTTCATCATAATTGGTATGAGATTTCTACTATTTAGTTTTTTTTTTTCGTATTTATGAACTAACAAATTTGTTAACAATATTTCGTTTATTTATTTTTAACATGTATGGAAAGCTCGAATTAGAAAAAAAACCCACTAATTTAAAAAAAAAAAAACATAATCAATTACATATTGTTATCAACATATAATAACATTATAATTCATTAGGTTAACGTACATTATACATAATCCAATATAATCAAATAATGTGGTAAACATTTTATTACTATATTTTTTAAATTATAATAATAAACAATTAAAAGTATTATTAAAAATAAATAATAAATGTAATTATTATTTTATCTGATTCATACAATTTTATTTTCATTTCTTGCGTCTTACTTCTCATATGAGCTAATCTACACAGCATAAATTAGGTTAGAAAACACTCTTTCAAGACTTATACGCCTAAATGAATGTATCTTTAGGCATATTAAAAGTAAATGGTAGGCTAGTGGAATATATTACTTCTTTTTTTAAGTTATGGCTAAGATATTAATATTAAGAACATTAAGATTTTAAAATTAATTTGTTAATGTCCACAGAATAAGGTTTCCATCACCCTAAGTTTTACAGACTTAGGTTTTGATGCATTATTTCGTGCTACATAAAAGAATATGACCAGAATAGTCAACCATTAGAAAAATATATATAGTTGTTTGTGCTATAAAATCAAACTACCCGTGAAAGTTGTTTTTTTGTTTTTCAATTTTAGCTCTTAAAAAAGTGAATTTGAAGCATAATTCTCACTATATTAATTAGTAAATAATGTTGCATTTGTATTGGATAGACAACAAATTTTTAAATTATTGATGCTAATTGTTTCATATTTGTTTTTGAAAGTTAAATACATGTAACGTTGGCTAAATCGATATTAATTAGTTACAAATACTTAAATTGTTTTTAATTAAAATAATATAGTGTCAGTTAAATCTAGAAAAATTACGTTTATTTTAAAATTTATTTAATTTAGAGTTAACTAAATAAAATATATTTTTAATATCAACTTAATTTGTACCAATGTAGTTAAAGTTAATGATAATATTTTAAAGAAAAATTATTGTCGACTCTTATTTTTTACAAAAAAAAAATGGATAAAACAGTAAAAAATAAAACATGTACTTTTAGCCTAATATACTAACTTATTCTATTATTGTTTGAGTCTTTCCAATTTCATTATACTCCATGTAAACATTTTAATGAGAACTTTTTCAAATTGTGCGGTGATTTTTTTTTTAAAAATTAAAATAGATGACATAAGAATGATATAAGATTTATTAAAGATATGGAGGTTAAGCTCAATAGTAATTTTTGTTTTATATTTGAAATAGTGGTTCAATATTTTTTTAGTATTATTATGTACTCCTATTTTTGAAAACAAAAAGTCTCATTTTGTGGTTTTTTTCTATTAGATTATAGCTTTAACATAATTAAAAATCGATGTTAGAAAAAAAAAATAATAATATAATGATAATAATAATAATACATTAATATGGATAAAAAAATTGATTTAGTCAAATCATTATTAACAAAGAATATGTAGGATAAAATTATAAATAAAGAACATATTACAAAGAGTTGAGAATCAGACATGTATAATGACAAAATAAAATGTACTCCTCTTTCAAGATATATGGTTAGATCGATAAGCAAAAGATTTTTGAACATTATAAATACCACAAAGTTTCAAAAGGTAATACCGAACAAATAAATTGAAAACACTTTTGTGTGAGTTATTATATTTGTTGTGAGATAGATATTTAAATCTTTCTACATCTAGCCTATCCATCTTCTGCATGAATTTACTAGTCCAGATTCTTTACTAGCTTTTTTGTGTTGTCCTCTGTTGAACATTAAAAGTATACTATATTTGTATTTTAAATGTATTTTTAATATATTTTAAAACGTCAAAATTAGTGTTAATAAGTGTATTATGGAGGCACAGTAGAGGAACAACACAAAAAAACTTAGTCAAGAATCCAAATTCATGAATTTACATCAATGTGGTGCTCTCATTAGATTACAATATTGTTAAAGGTCAGTGATATGACCTATGCTAAGTCATTCTTTTTTTTTCTTTTTCATTTATGCTCCCTTTCTTGTCCACGACTTTAAACACTTTAAACATACATACATTAAAGACGTTAGGTAAAAGAAAGGGGAATGAAAAGAAAAAATAGACATGGATCCTTGGTAGGGATGATGATGCAAGGTAGCCCATGTGAGCCAACATGCACGTCCACACGAAAAAATATGGGGTGGGCTAAGTATTTTAGCTCATTGGTCCCCCCACCCCACATAATTTGCATCCCACATCGGTTAACAATAGACTGACTCGCATTTGGCCCACATAGTCTGTATTGACTTAAATTCCTAAAGCACTAGTACAACATGTCTATATTTTCTCGTAAGTAATTTGTTCACTCACAATTTTTTTTCCACCCAAAAGTAGTTGGCTGATTCACGTCTAACACATCCAAAAATAGCTCCCTCTTTCACATTTCTTCTCTTGTTTAAATATAGATCAAAACAATTTTTATTTTCAGTAGGCTTGTACTTAAAAATGATAAGTTATATAATTATGAATATTACTTGTCTTAAGAAATGACCTTATAGAAATTATTATTTCTACTAATTTAATTAAATAAAAAAGTTATTCAAATTTGTATATGAGCTGCAGAAAAAACGTTATGCATGGCAGGGCAGAAAAAGTAGTCTGAATTTTTTATGCGAGAGAGACTAAAATGGGGTTAATAAACTTGTATTGTCATCCCTAATCCTCTACTACGTACAAATTATATACGATACATACTACTCTCTTATGTTTTGACAAAAAAAACACACTACTTGAAAGAAGTATAGAAAACAAAAATCCACAAGACATATGCGCAGAAAGGCACAAAGGTTTATAATATGTCATGGACAAAATGTGAAAAAACAAAAGTATAGGAAATTGAAACATGTAGATACCTATCTTCGGAGCCTCAGGCTTATGCAAATATGAGGATCAAACCTATTTTCGAAACATGAAAAGAAGTGGAGGTTGTCAAGGACTTTTCTTATTAGTGAGGGAAGAAGTAGGAGGAGGAGGAGGTTGGAGCATTGGTAGAAACTATGAAGCTTGGGGAAATAAGAGAACTAGTATGGAAAAGAATGGAAGCACAAATAAAGAAAAAGAAGGGCTTAGGAATATGAAATTATCATCTTTTAACGACGATTTAATAAAAGATATCACACTAAATCTTTTAAAAAAAAATATAAGAATGACATTGAGTAAAAAATAAAGTAAAGAAAGATATATTGTAATTGGGACACGAAGAGCAGTGGAAGGTGGAAAGCGATAGACATGTTAGGCCCCTTTTTCTTCATTTGACCACAACTCAAACATTTCCAACATACCTACTTTGGGCCTTTCTGTTTCAGACCTTATTTTCGTAAATTTACAACACTCTCGACTTTCTTCTATGTTGTATTAATAAATCAGCATTATCATGGTACTTCAACTTCAATCCTACACATGTGTTTTCTTACTTTTCCTATTCAAGATAAAAACTCTTCAAGCTACAACAGTTTCTTCTGTTCAACCTTATCTCGGTTTAAGTACCCTACTCTCTCCAAAAAAAAGACTTTTCCTCACACATTCTGTCTCTTCCTGCTCTCCAATCAAAACTTTGAGCTCACCGTTCTCATTTTTCACCTAATCATCTTCCAATCTTCCAATTCCCAAGAAAAACAAAAAACAAAAAACTCAGTTCTGCTGCTGCACAACAAAAATAATAATAATAAACTCATCTTTTATCATGATTGTTGACTATTAGGTGCATAAATTTGAATTAGTTATCGGAGTTACTTGGTCAAAAACTAGTCATAATTAACCGTGAGTTGGGTAAACAAAAGGAAAAAGAGGATTAGTTAAAGCCTAAAGCTGTGCTCCCTTTAATTCAAAGTATTTATATAATTGGTGAGAACTATAATGTTCTATTAATGAGTGTTTTTTAATTATAATAAAATACTGTGATAAAGTTGAGTTATGTGGAACTGTGTTGAATTATTTTTGAAAAATAATATTTGTGTAAAACGATTTGTTAAGGATGCAAGTGGGCTTTTTTTGGGCTTATGGGCCCTCCACAGGTGTAACAGTTGGATTGCATTAATGAAACGGAGATTAAGGAGATAAGCAGTTGAGCATCCCAAGAAAATAGAAATTGGGGAGCGAATGAATGTTATGTATTTGGTGGTTATCTCCACAACTTTAACCTCGGCCCAAGCGCTGTGTTTTCAATATATATATATACAATACCGAACCAAACTTTCAAAATTGGTGCTGTTTCTGTTTCTGCTTCGTTACAAAAACCTAACCATTACATTACAGTGAGAACAGTTCCACCCAACTTTTCCTGCTCCCGCAAAATCCTCTCATTTATTAAACAAGTAATAAAAACATATATTATTAAAAATTAAAATATTATAAATAATTACCAGAATTTATTCATCTTTGTGCAACGGGTATAATTTTATGTAGATTGCACTCATATTTGTCTAGTGTTCCATTAAATATTTAACTTCATAACATTTTCGATAGATTTTTAAGTATTATTTTAATTAGAATAAATATTTTAAATACAAAGTTTTATTATGTTCAGTTTTTTTTTTCTTTTCAGAGACACCTTCTTTCAAAACTTTAAAAGACTTCTCATCTTTTGAATCATATTCTAATTATCATAAATTGGAGAAAGAGACAAATGTCTAGTTGGTAAGGTTTTTGGCATTAGATAAAGAAATATATTCGGTTAATGGCTTTAAGTTCTATAAGGGATCTTTAAAAAAATTAAATAAATTTTATTTAAAGAGATTATTTTCATTTAAAAATAATATAAAGGGTAACTCGTAATATTGTTATCTTATTCGGGTGTTATTACGTAGAAATACATTTAATTGATCAATTAACACACGAGTAAAACCCAAATTAAACATTTTATATTAATCCTACTTAACTTTCACCGTTATTCTAAAAAAAAATTGACGATAATTGTTATATAAAAATATATAATAAATTAACATATTACAAATATTTATTAAATAATAATCTTCACTTCAATATTTAACTATATAATTAACCTATGTGCCTCAAACTTAGACAAAATTACAAGTTTTGTATAAAAATCGAACAACTTTTTGTTTGCAAATATGAAAAACATATTTTACCCAAACTTATAAAAGTGAATTTTTTTTTAATCAAGCATCAAGTCATATTGATTGTTGTCAACTATATCATGCACACATCGATAATAAATGCATGGAATGTGACATGTATTTAATATTATGACATGATTAGATTGAAAAATGTATAGAATACAATAAATATGCAGTTGGGTGGTTGAAGATATCCATGGTACTTGTTTTATTTTCTGTGGGTTAGTACTAAATTTATATGAATTAAATTGATTATTTTACTATAGAGAGTGAAAGGATTAATATTAATTTTGATTTTAATGTTTTTTTTCTTAATATGGCTATCATATTTTTTAAAAACGTTTTTTAGAAATACAAGTGTGAGTTTTAATAAAAATGAAGAATTTAAGTACTGTATAAGAAAAAGAATTATAAATTTATTGTTTAAAAATTAATTGTCTTCAAAATTTAGGTTAAAAGTGATATTAAATTTTTTATATGGGTTAGACTCTTATCATATAATCTCTTCTTAATGAATCTTTTTTAAAAAATAATCATTCATGATATGAGAGTCTCGTCTTGATATTTGGCTTAGATTGTTATGATAAAACAACAATACAACAATGTCACTGCAACAACAATAACAATGGGTGTATAAGTAAAAATTATTGTACATGTTTTAACTTGAAGGAAATGTACCAATGTAAAAGGAATTCACTTTTGAAGGGAAAAAGTAATATCAATCTATTTGAGAAAAACTTATTAGTAGTATCAAAGTACTTGTTTTCACTTAAGGAAAATTGTTGATGTAGAAAGGACTCTCACCCTTTAAGAAAAAATGTTGGAAATTCAGGTGTGATGCTTTCATTGGAAGGGGACATGCTAATATAGAATAGACTCGTTCTTGAGAATAAAATATTTGAAAAAATATCATATTGGATAAACAAATGAAAAGTTGAGTACAATATGCGAAAAAAATACTCATAAATCCATTACCTAAAGATTTTGAATTAAAAGTGATGTCAATCACTGATGACAAAAATATCCATGTCCGTAAGTATTTGTAGCGGTTAATTAGTATTCGTAAGTATTTATTACTCACGAGTAGTCAGTAGCGTGTATTTTAATATTTGTTTATAAAAGAGGTCGGATGCGAGTAGCGTGTTAACTATTCATGTAGATATTCGTTATCCACAAAAAAACTAAAAGTAAAACTAAAATTAAAATTAATTTATATTTTATTTAATTAAATTTAATTAAAATTAAAATTTAATTTATATTTTATTAGATTAAATTTAATTAAAACTTAATTTAATTTGTATTTTTTTCATATTTTTTTGTAATTTGAATTAAATTTTATTTTAAAAATTTATGAAATATCTTCTTTTAAAATAATCGCAGGTATCCACGGATACTTGTGAGTTTTCTGAAACATACAAGTATTTTTTAAATAAAAGATTATAACAAGAAAGATATCAGATAAATATTTTTGTTGTGAACCAGATTACGGATAGATTATACGTCCTAATTCGATCTATTCTTATTCTTGTAGATACGAGGTTGGTGTTAACCTCGTTCAGAGAATAATAGTAAATTTTTCTCATTTGGTGTAGTTAGGTTAGGTTCCCTCCTCTCTTCCTTTTTTTGAGTTTGGTGTAGGATTATTGTCACGTTTGGAAAATAAATGAAAACCTTAATTGCGTATACACAATCACGAAAACTCCCACACAAAGATTTAGTCTCTAAACTTTTAATCTCTAGTAACTCACGAAAACTCCAATTTCATTAATCCTTTCAGTATTTAAAAAAATAAGATGGTTTTTACAGTTTATCATATGTAGGTCATATTTCACTTTCATCATTACTCATTGTAACAACATTAACTATACCACATTTATTATTTTTAATAAAACGAAGACCACATTACAAATTAAAGAATTACATTAAAATCTTGTTAAAAATATTTGAAAAAAAAATACTATTAATACTTATGTTGTCTTTTTACTTCTGCTCTTACGATTCTACAACATTCAAGTTTAGTTCCATATATATATATATATATATATTTTAAACTTTTGTTGGACTAAAAAACTCTTTATTTTATTCGACTAATGTTCAGAAAAAAAAATTAATAAAAAAAAAGTAGCCGTACAATTTGAAGTAAAAGGATAAAAGGGTTTGGCATAGTAATTGGAGATTTAAAAGCATATATAAATGAAAATGGAGCGTAAATAGTAGTATTGTATGGTGAGAGAGATGTAGGAGGGAGGTTGGGAACTAGAATCCAAAGGGAGAAAAGAGAAAAGTAATAGAAAAAGAGAGGAGAAGCACTTTTGAAGAAGGAGGGACCTGAATGGAATTATGGTGATTGAAGAAGGCGAAGAAAGGAAGAGAAAAGAGTACAGAGGTTGCTTGCGCAAATCTAGCTAATCTGGGCTTCTGGGCACCCACTGGAGAAACAAAAGGATTGAGATTTGAGTTGAGGTGAGTTCAGAGTTCTCAGAAACCAAACCAAAACACAACACAACACAACACACAGAAAGCACAAGACAATTATCTCCATGCGCAAACCGTACACAAAAAAGGCACACCAACCGTTCGTTTTCTTTTGCCCACGTTATGTTTGGCCAGACAATCACACAGCTTTCTTCCTTCACCTCTTAGCTTCTTCTACTTACCTCACCTCTTCCTCATTCCACCACAACCCCTTTTCACCCTTTTGCGCCATACACCATTCTTCTTCTTCTTCTCTCACTCATGCTTCCACTTTCACCACCACTCTGGCGGAGCCCCTCGCTCTGGTGCCACCACCACCACCACCACCACCAAACTATGCCCACACACTACGGGATCCAACGCCAATGCTCTGTCTTTCACTCCACCATCGCTCTCAGGCAAAAGGGTTTCCCTGAACTCCAATTCTCGCCTGTCACTACGCTGTTCTTCTTTTTCTTCTCCTGATTATACATCATGCTGCTGCTGGTGATATTGGCTAGATGGCTCAATCTGTTAGTTTAGTGGTATTAGCATTTAGCATTATTTTTGTTTACTTACTCTCTCTGTAACCAATGTTAATATGCCAGGAGTGGATATTTCAAATTCAAAGCAAATCTTATGTTGCTTTGCCACATTT
>Ga0209589_1009307_pt1 | contig 14901 bp, 7 predicted proteins | sample CowpeawhiteBW_FD_187525 | JGI IMG/M metagenome (GOLD analysis project Ga0209589, IMG submission 187525) | Root nodule microbial communities of legume samples collected from California USA - Cow pea white BW (SPAdes) (version 2) | ecosystem: Host-associated > Plants > Roots > Nodule | place: USA... | reverse complement strand
AGAGAGTGGGGCATGCACTAGTGACCTGTCTATCAAAGTATAAAAGCTAGATTTGCTTGTTTATGGGAAGAGGGAAAATAGCAACAGAAGAATTGGAGAAACGATCTTGGTTGCAGTTATAATTAAACATTCTTATTTGATTTTTTTAATAAAATAGAATTACTGTAAACTTGTATTAATTTAAACAATTAGAGCGTGTTTGAATTAATGATTGTTTTTGTTGAACTTCAAAGCAACAGAAACTTGCTCACGTTTGGTGCCTCAGAATGTGAAATTTTGTGTTCGAAGGTGTAATTGAGAGAATCCAACGGATTCCCAAACATTCAATCAAACATGGAGAAGTGTTTACTAGTTGTACTTTTTCCTGTATATTTTTTAGACAAAAAAGTGTAAAAGTACCTTGAGTTGACATAAAATTGGGTGCACGAATAGAAGAGTATCTATTCAATAGAACTGTCATTTTCTGTTTACCATACTCTTATTTTAGGTCAGAAGCTAAAATTATTTTGTCCTTTTCATCCGGACACACATGAAGGAGGGTAATCTTGTGCTCAGTTGTAGTAAGTAAAACTAGTTTGGGAATTCAATTACACAACTTGAACTTCAAGTTAGTTTTAGTTGGTATTTTTCTTAAAAGCTATGATAATGCCTACATAACATATTATTGTACAATGTACACCATTTGTCGTGTTTAACCTTGTCTTTGTTGATTGTATTCTTGTGGGTATCATCCCATTATTGTATTTTGAATCAACTTTGTGATCAAGTGTAGATTGATAGTAAATTCCTTCTCTCAACCAAGTTATCTGTGGAGGGGCCACTTAGAATGAAAGAGGAGTATGTTGAAGGGGGTTTTGTGTCACCAACAATTATTGAAGAGAGGGTACCGGAACAGCTTAAAGGGGCACTTGGCCAGGCAGCTAATGCTTTCCAACAACTTCCTGCCCCTATACGTGACCCTGTTGCCAATGGGCTGAAAGTTCCTCTAAGTAAGCTATTGCTAATTTTCTATATTCATTCTTGACACAAGTGTTCTTGTAGATGTTGCACTATATTTTTGTTTCATTTCACTTTGCACTCCAATATAAGTATGATTGGAACATGAAACTGTATAGCCAATAGGTTGGGAAATACCTTATCTCTATGAAACTTGAACCATGTTTATGTTTCAGTCATTTCATTCAGATATTAAAAATTGTGTTATGCCACCCTTACTATCCATTTTTCTGCAGCTATTGCTTGTCGTTTTTCAATAATTAATGCCTTCTGAAATGGCGTATGTTGGTAGATGTCCACTATAACATTATTTGATTATTTCACTCCCAAAAAATATACATGCAGAAAGATAGGTTGATAACATGACTGTGATTAAGAAAATATATGTTAGAGGGAATTTGGGCAACAGCTGGGTGGTCCCATTTAGGGGTTGTTTTTCAGTTATAAACTGTGATGTAAACCATTTAATAACTATGAAATGGAAATGAATACCATTAGGTGGAGTTAGAATATTGTGTGAGGATTGTATTGCGAATTGCATCAATTGTCCTGTGATAAAAGTTAGATGAGTCAAGATACTGTCAAATTGTAACACTTGAGCTACTATACTTTTAAATAGAAGAGATGCGTTCTGACTATATTAACTATAACTTGGTCACTGTAGACCTCTCAAAATATCTAGAATGTGTATCATTCTCACAAGAAGTTCTTCCCTTGTTTTCATTCAATAAAGCTTTGACTTTTCTGGCTATTTCAGTCACCATGTCTACACAAATGTATATTCAACTTGCACTAGTATTCATATTTTGATGTGAAAACTCCATTCCCTTTTCTTGTGTACGAAGGTGGCAGCTTTCAAAGGCTCTTCATGATTTCATATCTCGATGAGGAGATACTCGTAAGTTTGACATACTTATTCTCAGTAGTCAATTTTTTATAAGTTTGATGCATGTGTGGACCGTTGTAGATGACAATGCTAATCTGAAATCTCAAATTTTTTATGCATACACTAAGAAGCATAGATTCAAGTCCTATTACAACTGATATAAATGTTATGGGTATATCGCCATATTTTGAAATAAGGAGATTTAAATATACATTGTCAAAGTTGTAATAAATGTGTACACTCTTGCATAACTGAAAAGCTTTTTCAAATGGAGTTCTGGATGTATTTTACTTGAATTGCCAAATTGGAGTGTGGTGAGGCATTCTTATAATGTGATTAAGAATAAGAGGCGTTTAAATATTTGATCAAACCATGAGTAACACATGCTTGGTTTCCTTCGTGAAAAAAGTAACACTTGCTAATTCACCTGAAAAAGAAAGTGGTTCATATTTAGTCTTAATAAATTGCTTAATGCAAGCCATCTATTGTGGACTCTTCAAAATCTGGTAGGGTTACTTTTCCTCAATAATATGACATTTTCATGACTAAAGCTGAGAGCCCAATGCAGCTCAGGGTTTATTCTCTCTTGAAAGGAAAGGCCTGAAGATAATGTTGTTTATTATCATTATCAAAATAGCTATGCTAGTTACACTTTCTTTTGTTTCTTTATATGTTTACTGTCACTAAAATTGTTCTTAATTTTTATAGCTTGATGAAAGTTTCTTAATTATAGAAACAGAAACTAATGTAAATTGCTTGTTACTTTCCAGCTGCTCTTCTAGTGTATTTCTGTGTCTATCTCTACTGATTGGGAAAGTGACAGTAACATGGAAGAAAATAAAAGAAAAAAAAGAGATATGATTCAAATGTTCTTCTTACTCTTCACTTTTTTGTTTTAACTGGTCTTTGAGTCAATTAAAGGGTAGTCCTAGATTGAATGCATATAATGCCATTTTTAGCTATAAATAACTAGATCAATTGTGGTTATATCTGAATGTTTATGTTGGTTTTGATGCCAGATAATAAGAAACACAGCTGGGATTCCTGAAGTTTTAACGAGGTTGGATGCTGCACCATCTTCCTTGGGAGATACTAGTCCAGAGTATGAAAGCTAGAACTTCTATATATACTTGGGAACTGAATTTTTGTCCCTCCTTACTCATGATGATGAGTCAAATTTCTCTGGAAACTCCTTTTACTTTTTCTACAGAGGGTAGAAATGTGAATATGGGTTGAAGCTGACACAAATTCTTACAAAACCTTGGATTTCATTCTTTGTTTCACAACAAAGTGGCTCTTTGATGTAGAAATTATATAATGCTACTCATACAACCATCATTGGTGAAATGAAAAATATCTGCCTTTGATCCAATTCTATAGCAATTCTGGCATTAGTTTTTGTTAATTTTTCAATTTTTCTGGCTGGTGCATCCAATTGGGTCAATGTCAATGATTCTAGAAAAGAAAGAAAATAAAAGCATACAGTTTGGGATTGACATTTATTTTGGTTATCTTTTCTTTATAGTTGTCAAAATGAATTAGAATCCGTGAACCAATTCTGTCCACCACAGGTTCAGGTCGGGTTGGGTTAAATTATTTGTACAAATTTCAGTATAGGTTAATTTTTTATTTTTGACCTGACTGTTGAACTTTGCATTTGGGTTGGTGGAGTTGTATTTTATGATTTTGGTTTGTATTTTGAGTTTAACACCATTTTAAATTGAATTGAAGTTTATTTAGATTTTAATCAGAATTATAATTTAGTTTTTTTTTCTTGGATTGAAGAAAAAAATTGTATTTCTTCTTTTAAGTGAGTCAATGAGTCAATCTGTTTAACTCACCATCCTGTGGTGGGCTGAATCGGATTTAAATTTTTTTGACTCACTAATAAGTGAATCGGTTTAGGTTCACTCACTAGTGACTAATCTGTGGTAGACTGAGTTGGGTGATTCATTTTGAATGCTCTACTTTTCTTCATAACATATTTCTTGCGGCACTCTTCCAAAAGTCATCTCACCCTCTTAAATTTTCAAAATTCTCAAACAAAAATTTTACATGAACACTATTTTTCGTATACTTTTTCTGATTACCAAGTTCATGATATCTTAGACCTGTGGGACCTAAATAACCATGGGACATGTAATCTAGAAACAAGAGGGTATTATGAAATATTTCAATAAACATATTAACATAAACTAAAAATCTACATGCTGCAATGATACTTTTAATGTGTTATAGAAGAGATATCCTGAAACACTTTATACATACTTGAAAACACTCGTTTCAGAAACAAAATATCTTGTGGATTGTATATTTTGCAATACATTAAAAAATGTTTCATGCAAAAGAAGTTGTATATTCAAGTTAAGTAAGTAGCAGAAATGGAGGCAGGTCAATGGCTGTGTTTTATGAGAAAAGAATCAAAAGTCATTCAGTGGTGTATGAAAGCTTTAAAGGTGTGAAATCAAAGACTATTATTAGGTTTCAGAAATTAACATTTTGTAAAGAGTAATAATGTTTATTTTTTTTAACCTGAAACTTCCAAAGAAGACCGTCATCTTTAGAAGAAGGAGCAGGTATGTTCTGAGTAGAAAGTTGAATTCACAAGATCTACCAATAAGATGTAATTTGTTTTGTTCTTAATTATATAACTTTTGTTAATTCTTTAATTAATGTTTTACTCGGTTTATTATTGCAATTTTGGGAACGTAATATAATGTAATGAATTAAATCATCAAATTGCATTAAAAAGTTATAAATTTAGTGAAATTAAATTGATTTATTTGCTGATAAAAAAATTATTTGGACACATTTTTACAGCAACAATCCCTATGTAAACGCTATTGATGTTTCAAAAGATTTTTTGTAGAATGAAGTTAAGAGTTGATTATTTAAAAAACAACGACTTTTAAAAGAAAGGTAGCATATGTTGTCTGCCATTAATTTCAATAATGTTAACACTTTGGAACTTAATCTGGACAGTAGAATACAATAAACCCTGCAAATATTTAATCACACAATTGACAATAAATAATTAAATATATCACCTAACTTATTGACTTCGATCCACCTCTTTTAGAGGTCAACCTATTATGTTATGGTTACCATTTTTTCAATTTTTTTTCCCAATAAAAGATATCATCGATCGTGCCTTATTGCTGTTAAAATTTCATCAGGAGTTCTAATCATGATTAGGAGGCTCTTAATTAACTACTTATTGTTCAGTTTTATAATCAAGTCCACGGTTAGACAACTTAAACCAGTCAATCATTAATATTTTTTTTTTATAAATAAAACGTTTTCATAATATTTTTAACTTTACATATATTTTTAAGCTTAATTGATTCAATTTGTTAAAAAATGTTAGTGATGATGAATAATAATCTATATCAATATATTATAATAAAAAATCTAAAATAAATAAAGTGATATAAGTACATACAATTTTATTTTTCATAAATAAATAATGAATAGTATATATAGTCATGTATTGTTTATTAGTTGAAGTAAAGAACATTTTAATACATATTTTTATTTCAACTTTTTAAGGTATATTTTAAAGATAAAATCGTGATAAATGTTTTAAATTTCAAGATGAATAATATATTAGACACGATGATTAATCATAAAGATATTATCTTAAGAAACTTGAAATTGAAACAATATTATATATGAAATTGATAAAAGAAAAAAAGATTACACCTGCTCCTACCTTAGAAGCTTAAGCAAAAGATACATGTTTTAAACGAAACATCTTTAGTCAAATTTAATATTAATAATGTTTTGGATTGTCCACATGTTCTAGTTGTTACTCTAATTACATGTCTCCAACCAATATATGTAAAAATCTTAACCTAATTAACCAATTTACAAGTCACCGTTTTATATTTATAAACATAGTACTTTTTCTTCTTTCTCAATAGACATCACTTTCTCTATTTAAAGATATGATGAATTTTCTTATGAAGTTCCTTGTTTAGAAAGCATAGCAATGTGATGTCCAAAATTTACTTTCAAAATTTTGCTATGAGCACCAATAAAGTTTGTTTAGTTCAACATACTTTTTAATATATATTATCAATTTTAAATATTTTTTAAAAAGTAAGTGCTTTTAATAATTAAATTTTAAGTATGGACATATATTAATGATTTAATTTAGGAGAGAAAATCAGAAAAAAAAAATCAATCTAAACTAACTAAAATTAGCTTTTAATTTTTTTAACTTGTACAAAATTAACTTTATTTTATAAAAAATATTTTATTTTTAAGTTTCTTTTATAAAATTGTTTAAAAATTTATATTTATCCAAAAAATAAGATGGGATTGATAAATACTTTGACTTCTATATTATATATATATATATATATATATATATATATATATATATATATATATATATATATATATATATATATATATATATATATATATATTTTAATGAAGTAAAGATAGGGAAACTGCATTCATATCTTATGCTTACATCTGGTTAAATAAGGCACACATTTACTTTAATTTTAATATAAATATTTGTTTTTGTTATATTTCTTATAAGGACTTTTTTTTTTGTTAATATACGTTAAGATATAATAATCAAATTATTTATATTTTTTTTCTTAAAATAAACTCTTTAATTTTGTAATTTTTCATTTAAACTTTAGTCAATGTGTTATTTTAAATTAAACAAGAGGGGTGATTGCCAATTTCTTAAAGCATAATGTTGACAAATGTCATTTATTAAAAGTATAAGGAAAGTAAATATTTAAAATTAGAAAGAATGTAATAGTTACTTTATTGAAAATATAAGAAAAATGAATGTTTATTTTAAAATCAGAGTAAATACAACAAGTATTATTTAAAATATCTTAAAAAGGTAAATGCAATTCCCTTTATTGATTGGAAAACAGGAAAAACTATCCTCCACACTTATACTATAAATATATACAGTTATAATATATATATATATATATATATATATATATATATACACACTAGTGTAAACACAGACGCTATCGCGCCTGTGTGTATGCATCTTTTAAACTAAAATGTTATTAAGTTAATATATAAGCTAAAATTATAATATTAGTAGATGATAATATTGTAATGTTATTAAGTTAATATATAAACTAAAATTATATTTATTAAAAATAAAGTGAAGTATATCAGAACAGATGAAAAAATAACCATTGATAAATAAAGAAGAAGAAAAGAAGCATAGATAGCCGATTTTATAAAAAACTTGTAAAAGTAATGGTCAATTTTAAAAAATTTAATAAATTATTATATTTAAAGGGTAAACTTGGTATTTTGAAATGTGAACACAAAAAGGAGAATCCCTTTATATATTGTTATAGATATATATATTAATGAAATGTAATCATAGGAGCTAAGATAAAGACATGAAATCATTTTAAAACCACCACTTTAATTTGATTTTCCGACAATATAATACCTTTATATTTTTATCTTCTCTATGGTGATAAAATGTATAAAGTAATGCATTTATTGTTTTGAAATTAAGATACTTTAGTAGCTTGATTCTATATTAGAATTTTTTATATTTTGAGACTTTTTAAATTGATAAAAAAATTTGTTTATTATGAGTTTTCTAAGTTACCAAAAAACTCTTGAAATATGAAACATCATAGTAATAACTTAGTTCAAACCTAAAAAAAATATATATCTTTCTTCAACATATTTTTCATTAAGAAAAAATGAAATTCAACCACCACCCAATGTGTGATATAATAAATTATTAAGAGGGCTTCTGAAACTAGGTCATTTTAAAATGGTGGATGTGATGTGTTTCAGCCATATGCACTCCTTTTTAAGTTTTAAAACCCTACTTGATGTTTCAAAATTCTGATAGAGTATTCCAACTTGCAAGCTATTGGATATGGATGCCTACCATTACACTATACACAACTATATATCTACTTTTTTTAAATTTACAAATCACATTTCTGCATAAACAAATTCACATCATTCTTATATTATTTTTTACATAATTAAAAATAAGGTATCGTACAAAAAAAAAAAGAATTACATCATCGTCTATTTGAATGATCATATTTTAACCTTTTATCTTTTTTCTTCTTATTATTTCCTTTTTATTTTTTCATCATTTCATTTATTACATGCATTACTAACTTTGTTCTAATATTTTTCCATATATATATAATGTTTTGATAATGAAAGTTTTTATACTACTAAAAATTTTTATATTACATAACATTTTTCTTACAAAATTAATTAAAAAATATTGCAAGACTTTTTCTTGTTATTTTTTTTAAGAATTTTAATTGATAAGTAATTTTTTCGTGAGTAATTATTTCCTAAAAAATTATAAAATTTGTAAATATTTCTTATAACTTTTTTTTGTTAAAAGTGTTTAATACAAAATATTCTGAAAAAAAAACAGTAATTTCTGCAAATTGTTTTTCATAACAAAATTTACAAATATTTTTTACAAAAAAAAAAATCAAAATAAAATTCACAGAAAATATAATTTTTTTTAATAATGTTTCTGTGTATATAAACAGTGGAAGACAATAATACAAAGAAAATGCATTTGGACTTTAAATATCATTATTAATTCTAGCAAGGAAAACAATCCTTAATATATTTGATTCCTCCTTTTGCTCTATGTGTTATCCAAAAGTTTACCCTTTGTTTACTTTTATGAATTTGAATGGAAAAACGTGAGAGGGAGAATGAAGATTGCAGACTTCTCCAGTATTAAAAATTGTTGTCAATCTCACTATCTTTTTTTTTTTTTTCATTATAGGAGATAGTTAAATATTATGAATATTCAATTACCCTCCACTATACACTGAGAATAAATTAAACTATTGTATCTCACTTTAGATAAGGATTAAAAAAAAAAATGGAACATTATCCTTTCTGGAATACGTGCTGATGGTAATGTTCACAGCCTGAGTTTCGTCTCGATCCTTAAAAAACACAAAGAATTGAACAACATACCACTTTACTCATATTAATATTCTTCTTCCTTAAAATAGTGAATCAAATTAATTAATGTGATCCATGTTTTTCCTCTGACTTTTCTGGTTTCTCCTAGTGAAACACGGAGATTTAAGCATGGCAGAAACTAAAATTTGCAGAAGAAGATGCAGATGAAAGTGATAAAAAGTCAGTCATTCTCTTCTCTCTCTCTATATATATATATGTGGATGATAAGCAAGCGAAATGATTTCATAATCAAACACAAAAAAAATATATATATATGAACTACGAAATTGAAGAAAAGATCTCTCTCTATAAAAGAAGTTGAGGTGGTTCAAAGCCTTGCATGATGTGATTAGGATCCAAAGGGAGAAAAGGAAAAGCAGCGATCTCAGAAATAAAGCCTTCCAAATCAGTGAAGCCACCCAAGTAACCACCACAACTTTCATCACTGGAACAAACCCCAACCTCTTCTTTGACTTTCTCCCTTGTCACATCCAACCCCCAACATCCTCCATTATTATCGTCATATTCTGACATTCTCGAATATTCTTCTTCGTTTTTTGCCCTCGCCTTCTTCTTCTTGCAACATTTTTCTCCGCTCGGTTTCCCAGTTAGCTTCTGCACCAGTTCCCTGAAGTTCTCCACATCGGTCTTGATGATCTCTGGTGCAAATATGTGGATTATGCGGATCTTGGGTTTGGCTTTGGACACCATGTGGGAATCTCTGTGCATGGCTAGGGAAGGTGTGTGGGTCTTGTGTTTCCTAAGCTTCATCGTGTTTTCCATGGCAAGTGTTCAAGTTGGAACAATAGAAGGGAGAATTAGAATATTTGTGTGATTCTTAAAAGGGAAGAAGAAAGGGAATCATGTATATATAGGGGCATGGATTGATGCAAAAGAAGGGATATTAGAAAAAGGGAAAATTTGGAAAAAGAAGAATATGAAGCTGTCTGTTGGGAGCATGGATTAGATGAATGGTGGTGTGACAAATGCAAAGAGAGAGTCAATAAAGTAATCACAACTCAATGCTCCCTTCATTTCCCACTTTTCATTATTATATGTTGTTTATGTGTCTACTTTATTTATTTATTCATATATCATACCTTGAAGGACAAGAATGGATGTGGACAAATTTTCTTATTCAATTTCCCCAAAACTTATCACTTGTTTTAATTAAAGGTTTTGGAGGAGATACTAAGTTTTTACTAGTACTATTATTAATTAAGTAAAGGTTGATTCCAATGTTTAACATAACCATATTCAAAGTTGATAATTTTGAAGAGCTACTTCAGATAGGTTGGTTGAAAGGTTTTTTTTTTTTGTAACATATTATGTGATTGATTAACTCATGAAGTTATTAATAACATAGTGTGACTAATAAATTTTATTAATCATCATGCATCATTAGCTAGCTATATTATAAAATATTATACAGAGTGCACAGGACTCGTTGTTAATTGTTCTTTCATCTTCGAATGAAGCCACCAACAGCACCAGTGATTGGGTGGAATCTCTCCTTCAAGCACTTCAATATTTATCAGATCTCATTCTCCATATATTACATGACAAAAACTAAGTCCCTTCCACCATAAAACATCTCAAATGTTGCAAAATCAGTAACTTTTTTTAGAGTGCACCGTAAAAGATTTATGCAACAAAAAATAAGATATTGCTTTTTCTTTTCAAATATCGTTGAAAGTCTCACATCGACTCATAATATATAAGTGAGATGCAAATCTCATCTTACAAGTTGTTTTTATAAGATTGAGTTAGATCTAAAATCCACTTTCTTAACATGATATTAAAACCGTGTCAAAAGTTTTTTTTAACAAGATTTTTAAATATTCTGTTTCACCCGTTACCGGACCATCCATTTCTAGTCCGGGCATATAGATGCAAACCTCGTTAAACCTACTAAACCAAATATTCTTACAATTTTTAGCTTGTTAGAAGCCTAAAATTTGTTTAGGATCTTCTGATATGCATCTGGCATTTATATTTTTCTTGAAGCTATATAGTATTGTTTTACACTTAAGCAAAAATGCTATATACTATAATGGACCTCTGCAAATCGTTTTGAATATTATATAGATATATTTATGATACATGAAATTTGGTTTGAATATTTGGGGTTAGGTATATTGTTACACGAAATGTGTGTGGTTGGAAAATTGAAGCCCACATGTGAATACTTACATAAATCAACAACAGCTATCAGATATACGTAATCTGAGTTACAGAAGATCAAAATGTACATGCAACTTTTTACCTTTTGCTTCTTTTTTTATCTCATCCTCTCATAATATACTTTTATTCCATGTTCACATTACACGTCGCTTTCACCATCTTGGCGTGCAAACTATAAAGTATAAAATCATGTTTTTTTTATAAAGAAAAAAGTTACATACAATTTTGAACCTTCTACTTTGTGTAAATCCTATGAATTCAGTTTTTTCATTTTGAAATAGTAATATTTATAAAAAACATGATCAATTCTTAAATTGTTTGTTTCTTATGTTTTAGTTAATTCAATTATTCTTTATGATACCTTCAAAGTAAGTATTATTATGTTTATGGTTCAAATGCATCAAAATAAAAGAATTATAATATAAAATATTTTAAGGGTTGAATTAAAATTATAATTTTTTAAATAAAAAAGGTTTTATTGTGAATTGGTAATACAAAAAGTACGAAGAAAATAGAAACATTAAAATTATGTTTATACATGACGAAGATAAATAAATTTTAGACATAACTAGTTTTTAATTTGGGTGCATAATCTTAAACATCGATAATTTTATTAGACTGATGGAAGTATATTATAAAGTAATGTTTTATTTAAGAAAATAAAATGAAAATATTGCATATGCATGCATACTACTCTCTTTATATAGTTAAGTGGCTGATTATAATTTTGAAACTAACTATGTTTTAAAATCAACAATTTCAAACATACAACTAATCCTATGCAGTGAAATGAAATTATGAATGGGTGTATATTAAGTATTTCTTTTAAAGGCTAGATGTTTTTATCGTTTTTCAATTATTTTTAAAAATCATATTATATTTAAATTTAATATATATTTATTTTATTTCTATATTTTATGAAAATCACGTGAAATATTGATTTCAACTACAAATTATTATATTTTAATATGAAATCATGTTTTATTAAATGATAAACTTGACGTAGAAAGAATATTTTATATGATTTTATAAAATATATAGACAAATAAGTATATATTTTATTTAAAAATAAAAATAATAATTTTTAAAAATAATTTAAAACGAAAAATGTATAACATTTTAAAAAATAAAATTGGTGAACTATCTGTATCTGGCATTTTGTGTCTTTTATGGTGTGTCCAAGTCATTCATTGCTGGTACATACATTTCATTGATAAAGATAAAGATCTAAGTTGAAGGTTGCCACTTGTCGTAATTTAATGAATTTGATGCAACACCACATAATTTTGGTGATTCATTCTGGCTCTGTGGCTCCTCGATTATGGACCTTTTCGAACTGTTCATAATACAATCATAATCACAATCTCCAAAGTACTATGTTTCAACATTTTTTAATTCATTTCAGCCGGAAGTTTTGGCCAGTTTCTAGTGGACACACTCACATATAATTTCTTTGTATTAAATTAATACATAAAGATTATTCTCTTAATTATATATAATATATATTTATATACACACAGAGAAAAATGTGCTATACTATATGGGAAGCCTAATGGACCCCTAATATTTAAATATAAAAGAAAATAATCACTAATATAAGATTTGTTCGTGTGTAAAATGCACAAAGTCTTGGACAGTCTTAAACAATATCATCAATATTGTTTGGACGATGAGTAAAGTTATACACTATTTGGTACAATTTGTTATATCTTTGACATGTTCTAGAAGACAACAACTACACTTATTTCATCATTTTCAGACTAAGTATATTATTTATTTTAGATTGAAGTAGGTTAATCCAAATTAGGAGTTGTTATTTTCCAGAGAAAGTATAACCTTCACATATTGAAAAACACACCTTCTAGATTATAAAATTAACTAATAATTTGATTCACTACAGAAATAATTAAGACCGTGTAATTTTTATCATAATTAATTATAGGAAAACATAGTCCAAAACTTGAAATAAGCTTGGATTTTAATATGAAGCAGAATTGACTAATGTGTCAACGAAGGTTGAGAAGAGAGAAAAATTAGGGTTAAAGAATGGGAAACACAAAAAAGGGATGATTTTTGGTACGTGGGGACAAGTATGGTATGATGAAAGTGTTCCGATGGCAACCGTGTGATCTTAAGATGATTTTGTAATGTGTGATCATCACAACACAAACACACCACCACAGAAGGACCACATCGTATTCTTTTGTTTGCAGATATGTAACGGTTGGCCACGTGGGCGACGTGTGAGTTAGAAGATCATAGAAGTGCAGCAGCAATGTTATGTGCGTGAGTTGTGCCATGTTGTTGTTGTTTGACGTGGTTCCATGTTCACCGTTCGTGCACTTGCACTTCCTTTCTTTTCTTTCTCTTAGCTGGAATCTCTTTTTTCCCTTTTCTAATATGCACGCGCTGCATCACTCTCCATTGGGTAACTATGAAATGCCAATATATTAATTAAATCGACTTAATTAATAAATTCATTTTTTATTTGTTTTTAAGTTTTAAAATAAAGTAAATAAAAATATGTAATTAACAATGTTTTTTAATAATATTGTCACTTTTAGATAGAGATTGTAGTGTTATTTTAATATTTGGCTTTTACAATTATGAAATTATATTTATTTAATATTATTATGTATATTATTTTATTATTAATGTAAAACAAAGTACTGTTATTTACTAAAATCAATTGAAATTTGTTCAGATTTAAATATTAACTAACATGGAAACGTAACCTTTCCATCTTCACCTTATAAAATTACACTTTTAATCCCTGAAACAGATAGGATTTTCTGATCTATCAGAAGCAAAATTGAACTTTATAATCTACCATAATTAGTTGTGCAATTCAATTTTTGTAATATATATATATATATATATATATATATATATATAATTGATAAATAAATATAATCACTCTTCGAATTGCATTGGAAATGTTTTAATGTATTTTCTTTTTCACTTTGATGGTAGGGTATAAATTGTAATGTGGGGGTGCTAATAGTAGGGCCTCTGTGCAAGAGCAATTCTTTATTAAGATATCTTTCTTTGTGCACTTCACCTTATTTTCTGCGTATATTTTTAAATTTTCATTTGTCCTTTTTTTTTATAATAAATAGAATAATAAAATTATCTTTTAAGATTACAAATTCTGAAATAGATTTATAATTTTGAATATTTTATCCAAAATTATGTAATTAATGATTATTTTACACAGCTTCAAAATGTCTTTAATTATATTTTGAAAAACAATTTAACTCTATATTGGAATATATAATTTATAAAAAATTCAAGTTTTAGGTTATGAATTTTGAAACATTCCTAACCTCTTGATTGTTATCCGGTTTTTTTTTCTTTAACATATCTAAAATAGTGAAGAGCATAATTCCAAAATAGATATTTTTGGAATGTCTTATATGGAATTATGTAAATGATGCTTATATTAAATAATGCGCGTTTTAAAATTTCTTTTAACAATATTTCTTAATAGTCATTCTTGAAAATGTTTATCAATGATTTTGACAAAGTCCATCCAATACATGAAGAAAGTATTTGGTGTAGAAAGAAAATCCTTTTATGGAAACACCAACCTTCATGGCTCGATGCTATGTTTGGACCTCAGGGCCCATAACTCTATAATGTGGGCGTCATTTCTACTTGCACTTTCATACTTTCCATGTACACCGCTATGGATAATTGAAAGACCAAACATATATAAATTTTGATGTCTCTCTTTCACAATTACTTAATTGAGAATTGTTATTATTTATTTGTTATTTTTAGTCTCTTATTAAGAATTTTGATAAAACTTTTGATTCTCATTTTAAAAAGTTGAATTCATCCTCTTATATGGTTCGTCCCTCGAT